>Ga0256404_1003787_pt1 | contig 29947 bp, 26 predicted proteins | sample RumenRJG_01DNA_FD_185990 | JGI IMG/M metagenome (GOLD analysis project Ga0256404, IMG submission 185990) | Bovine rumen microbial communities from Lethbridge, Alberta, Canada - RJG_01 | ecosystem: Host-associated > Mammals > Digestive system > Stomach > Rumen | place: Canada: Alberta | collected...
TGCCTATTGCAGAAAATTTGAGTATATTAGAATAAATCCGTCTGTAAATTTGGCATCGGTAAAACTTCCGAAATATATGCCGCGATTTCTTACAAGCCCGGAAATTGACGAGCTTTGTGAGCAGCCGGAAAAAAAAGAACTGCTTTGGTCAACCAGAGACAGGGCTCTTTTTGAGATGATGTATTCTTCCGGTTGCCGAGTAAGCGAAATTGTAGGATTGAAGTTTTCTGATATGACAGATGACTTCAGTTCCGCGATTGTGACTGGTAAAGGCCGAAAGGACAGAAGGGTTTATTTTGAGCGTGATGCGCAGATTGCACTTGAAAAATACATTAAAGACCGGGAAAATCTTTTGCATAGTCTTAATAAAAAAGATGAAGTGAAAGAAATTTTTGTAAACCAGAAAGGGAATCCGCTTACGGCTCATGGGGTGCGCTGGATTCTTTCGCGGTATACAGGGCTTGAGGGAACAAACCATCATGTTTCGCCCCATGCGCTCCGGCATACTTTCGCAACTGCAATGCTTATGCATGGCGCGGATGTCAGAATTGTTCAGGAACTTTTAGGACATTCAAGTGTTTCTACAACACAACGATATACACATATTACAACGGAAAAATTGATTGATGTTTATAACAAAGCACATCCACATTCTTAAATTTGGAGATTTATATGAAAAATAAAATCAGAAGTACAACAGTTATTGCTGTAAAAAGAAACGGTCATGTCGCAATGGCCGGAGATGGTCAGGTTACTGCCGGAAACACTGTGATGAAAGGCAATGCCCATAAAGTCCGCCGCATTTATGATGGGAAAATCCTTACAGGTTTTGCAGGAAGCGTTGCGGATGCGTTTACTTTGTTCGATCTTTTTGAGACAAAAATCAAGGAATTTAATGGTGATTTGACTCGGGCGGCTGTTGAGCTTGCAAAAATGTGGAGAACTGAAAAATCTCTCCAGAAACTAGAGGCGCTTCTTCTTGTTGCTGATAAAAATAAAATTCTTCTTATTAGTGGCGATGGAAATGTTATTGAACCGGAAAATGACGTTCTTGCAATTGGTTCAGGTGGAAATTACGCTTATTCTGCTGCATTGGCTTATCTTGAAAGCTCAAACTATTCTGCCCGCGAAATTGCTGAAAAATCTTTAAAAATCGCAGGCGATATTTGTATTTACACAAACAACAATATCACTGTAGAGGAGCTTTAATCTTATGGAAAAAAATATTGAACTGACACCGAAACAGATTGTTGAAAAACTTGATCAGTATATAATCGGACAGGAAAAAGCGAAAAGGGCTGTTGCTGTTGCGCTTAGAAATAGAACCCGCCGTCTAAAGCTTGATGAGTCAATCCGCGACGAGGTTGCTCCAAAAAATATTCTTATGATTGGACCTACAGGCTGCGGAAAAACTGAGATTGCCCGTCGTCTTGCAAAATTGTGCAATGCGCCTTTCTTGAAAGTTGAAGCGACAAAGTATACAGAAGTCGGCTATGTTGGCCGTGATGTTGAGTCGATGGTCCGAGACCTCATGGCAGTTGGAGTAAACGATGTCAAAGCTGAAATGGAAGAGGAATTAAAGGAAAAATCCGTTTCTGTTGTTGAGGAAAAATTGCTCGATCTTCTTTTGCCTGGAACAGGAAAAAATCAGCCTAAACCTGAAAATTCAACAGAAGTTGCAGCAGAAGACGCAAATTCTACACGGGAAAAATTCCGCCAGATGCTCCGTGAAGGAAAACTTGAAGACCGCGAGGTTGAGGTTACTGTAAGCCGCCAGACAGGAATGTCAGGAATGGAAATCATTGCGGGTGGTTCGTTGGATGACCTTCAGAGCAGCATGCAGAATCTTGCTGGAATGCTTCAGGGCGGCCGCCGGAAACGACGCACGGTTTCTGTAAAGGAAGCCCGAAAAATTCTTACGCAGGAAACTCTTGACAGCATGGTTGACAACGATAAAGTTATCGACAGGGCTAAGGAACGCGTTGAAAATAGTGGAATCATATTCATTGATGAAATTGACAAGATTGCGGTTCATGGTGAAAGCCATGGGCAGGATGTTAGCCGCGAGGGTGTTCAGCGCGATATTCTTCCGATTGTTGAAGGAAGCAATGTAAGCACAAAATTTGGTGTAATCAATACAACTCATATCCTTTTTATTGCGGCAGGCGCGTTCAGCGTTGCTTCTCCGAGCGATTTGATTCCGGAGCTTCAGGGACGTTTTCCGCTCCGTGTTGAGCTTGAAAGTCTTACAAAAGATGATTTCAAGAAAATCCTTAAAGAACCTAAGAATAGTCTTATTATGCAGTATAAATCTCTGCTTGCCACAGAAGATGTCAATCTTGAGATTACAGAAGATGCGATTGACTGCATGAGCGTTATTGCGGAAGATGTGAATAACAAGGCGGAAAATATTGGCGCGCGAAGACTTCATACAGTAATGGAAAAAGTTCTTGATGAAATCAACTTTTCTGCGGATGAACATTCTGGAGAAACATTTAAGATTGATGCGGAATATGTTAACAACAAGCTGAAGGACATTGCTCAAAGTCAGGATTTGTCCCGATATATTCTGTAAAATTCAGACAGATTTTTCTAAACATATTTTTTGTCTTTCCGAAAATCTAGTAAGAAGGACAAAAAATATGAATACATTTACAAGAGCTGTCGATATGCTTCAACGTTCAATGGATGTGCTTTCCCTGCGCTATCAGGTTACAGCAAACAATCTTGCGAACAGTGAAGTTCCAAATTTTAAGCGTTCCACAGTCAATTTTGAAAGCGAGCTGAAACGCGCCTTCGAATCAGAAGAAAAGGCGAAAAACGGATTTCAGCTTACGCGCACAGATTCCCGACATATTCCTTTAAATGAACCATATGACTACAGAGATGTAGAGCCTCGCCGCGTCCTTGATTATACAACAACTGCAAAAGCGAACGGAAACAATGTGGATGCCGAGACTGAAGCGAATAATATCCTTCAGATTCAGATGCAGTACAGACTTCTGAGCCAGCTTACAGGTTTTGAATTTTCACAGATTAATTCTGTAATGAAAAAATAATTGCGTGATTGTTATAGGAGCTTGATATGGGACTTTTTACTTCAATAAATATTGCTGCAACAGGAATGTCTGCTGAACGACTTAGAACAGACGTTATTTCAAACAATATTGCAAATGCCTCAACAACAAGAACTCAGGAAGGCGGAGCTTTTAAACGTTCCCGCGTGGTTTTTGAGCCTGTCAGCGCAAACCATCCGCAATTCCGTTCTCCGTTTACTCCATCTGATTTGGACAACGGTCCTGGAAAAGGTGTGAAAGTCCTTGAAATTGTAAAAGATACTTCCGAAGGACGTCTTGTTTACGATCCGGAGCATCCTGACGCTATAAAATCAGGTCCGAACGCAGGCTATGTAGAATATCCGAATGTGAATATTGTGAATGAAATGGTTGACCTTATCTCTGCAAGCCGTGCTTATGAGGCAAATTCCACAGTTGTAGAAGGCTCAAAAAGTATGTTTTCAGCAGCATTGGAAATAGGTGCCCGCTAGTTGTTTTAGCTAAAGTTTTACAAAGTTTAAGTTAGTTAATTGACAGTATCCCCAAGGCGATGTAAAATTTTAGCTGGGTGAGGAAAAATGAAAATACCAGAATTCAATTCATTGCAGCTGACTAGAACAGAGACTGCGCACACAGGAAAGACAACTTTAAGATTAACTCAGGAAAATTCCGCAAAAAACAGTATCTCCAAGACATCTGCTTCATTCGGTGATTATTTGCTTCAGGCTTTTCAGAATATGAACAACCAGCAGATTGAAGTTAACGAGCTTCAGCAGAAAGTTGTTACAGATCCGGAATCAGTTGACCTTCACGATGTTACAATCGCAGTGGCAAAAGCCCGGATGTCTTTGAATCTTGCAAATTCTGTTATTGACCGAATTGTAAGCGGATGGTCAGAAATTACAACGACACGCTAAAATCTTGCTTTTCAGAATTTGTATTATATGTTAAAATAGCTCATTAAAATAATTGTTTTTGCTCGTTCACGGGAGGGGACTGATGAACGAATGGTTTAAGAATGTGATTGAAAAAATCCGGAATTTCTGGAAGTCAAGTTCAGTCATTGTAAAAATTGTTGTTGTCGGTATTGCGCTTGCAGTGATTGGCGCTATTATTTTTGCCGTCAACGTAAGCGGTTCTGACTCTACTGTAAGACTTTTTCCGCAGGCTGTAACCGATGAATCTGTAAGAAACCAGATTCTTGACCGTGTTGCCCAGGAAAATGTTCAGGTTTACGTAAATGATGAAGGCGTTATTTCTGTAAATGATGAGAAAACAGCACGCCGGCTTAGAACTCTTTTGACAGTAGAAGGATTGGCTCCTTCAAATTATGATCCGTTTGCAGATTTTTATAACCGTTCATGGTCCACAACTGATGCGGAACAAAATGTAAGACATAAAAATGCGCTTTCTGCCGCGTTAAAGCAGCATCTTGAATCTCTTTCTGATATTGATGTTGCATTTGTTACTTTGGTTTTGCCGGACAAAGCTCTTTTTGCTTCTGAGCAAAATCCTGTTTCAGCGAGTATAGCGCTCAGGCTTTCAAGAACAAGCGACCTTCTTACAAACAGAAGAAAAGTAAAAGGAATTCAGGACTATATTTTAAAGGCTGTTGAAGGACTTTCTGCGGAAAATCTTACAATTATTGATCAAGATGGAAATATTTTAAACGATTTTGAAGGAATGGCGGAAAGTGACCGCGTTTCAATAATTGAAAAGCAGCAGAAACTTATCCGCAAAATGGAAGCCCAGCTGGAGGCGAAAGTTCTTACAGCCCTTCAACATAATTATACTTCTGACAGAATTACTGATGTTATCGTTCATTATGAAATGGATATGTCGGAAAAAAACAGCGATTCCACAATTTATTCACCTATTCAGATTAAGCCTGATAACCCGGATACTCCTTATGATGATTCTGAATACCGCGACACTTTGCCGATAAGCCAGCAGACTGTTACAAAAGAATGGCAGGGAACTGGTTATAATCCTGAAGGTCCGGCTGGTGTGGAAGGACAGACTCCGCCGGTTTATTCAGATGTTTCAAATGTAATCGGAAAATCAACCGAGACAGGTGTTACGCAGAACAATGTTATAAATACAACTCATACGACGGAAAAAGTTGCCCCTCAGCTTGGTCGTATTACAATCTCGGCGAATATTGATGGCGTCTGGCGGCTGAAAAAAGATCCGAAAACACATGAATATCTTATAAATGATGAGGATGGAAGTCTTGTCCGGGAATATACGCCGATTTCATCCGAAGATCTTGATAAAATTCAAAAATATGTCGAGGCGGCTGTTGGTTACAGCAGGAACCGCAACGATATGGTTACAATCACAAATATTCCGATTGACCACACTCAGGAATTCCGGGAATTTGATGAGGCTTATTTCAAGAAGCTCAAGACAAGACGGACTATTCTGCTGGTTCTTGCCGCAGTTGCAGTTGTTCTTATCGGATTTATTCTTTTCCGTATTATCAGCAAGGAAATCGAACGCCGTCGCCGCGCGCGCGAGGAAGAACTTTTGCGTCAGCAGCAGCTTGCCCGCGAGCAGGCTTTGTGGGAGGCAAAAGACGAGGCACAGACTGTTACAATGTCTGTTGAGGAAAGCCGTCGTGCTGAACTTCAGGAAAATGCAATCAATATGGCAAAAGAGCACCCAGAAGATGTTGCTATGCTTATCCGAACATGGCTTATGGAGGAGTAGAAAATGGCTGACGATGTACCAAAGGCGAATCCAAAACCGATTCCTAAAGCTGGCAGCTTGAAACCTGCCGGTTCTTCAAAAAAAGATAAAAAAGATTACAAAAGCCTTACCGGCCGTCAAAAAGCCGCGATTTTTCTTGTTTCATTGGGTTCTGATGTTTCTGCGGAAGTTATGAAGCATCTGCGTGAAGATGAGGTTGAAACCCTTACTTTTGAAATTGCCCGGCTTGAAACGGTAGATGCAGAATATAAAGATGCTGTTCTTGAAGAATTTCAGGAGATGATGAATGCCCAGAACTTTATCACGACTGGTGGTATTGATTATGCGCGCGAGCTTCTTGAAAAATCTTTGGGTTCCCAGAAAGCGATTGATATTATCAACCGGCTTACTTCAAGTTTGCAGGTTCGCCCATTCGATTTTATTCGTCGTACAGATCCTGCGCATTTGCTGAACTTTATCCAGCAGGAATATCCGCAGACAATCGCGTTGATTCTTGCGTATCTTGAGCCAGGAAAAGCTGCCATTATTCTGCAGAATCTTCCTGAAGAAATGCAACCGGAAGTTTCAAAGCGACTTGCCACAATGGACCGAACATCCCCTGATGTATTGCGCGAAGTTGAACGAGTTCTTGAAAAGAAACTTTCAACTCTTTCTAGTGAAGACTACACTGCTGCCGGTGGTGTTGAGTCTATCGTTGAAATCTTGAACCTTGTTGACCGTTCTTCTGAAAAGGCCATTATCGAGTCTTTGGAGGAAGAGGATCCTGATTTGGCGGAAGAAATCAAAAAGCGAATGTTCGTTTTCGAGGATATTGTCATGCTCGACGACCGTGCGATTCAGAAGGTTCTTCGCGAGGTCGATACACAGGAACTTTCAAAAGCGCTCAAGTCTGTTGATACAGAAGTTCAGGATAAGATTTTCCGCAATATGTCAAAACGTGCCGCAAGCATGTTGAAAGAAGATATGGAATTTATGGGACCTGTCCGACTTAAGGATGTTGAGGAAGCCCAGCAGAAAATTGTTTCTACGATCCGACGTCTTGAAGATTCCGGTGAAATCGTTATTGCCCGCTCTGGCGAGGACGAATTGGTTCAGTAACAGAATGATTCTATAAAAATTGTGGGAATGTAAGATGGCTAAGCAAGTTTTCAGACCTAATGAGATAAAAGTAAAAGACAATGAAAAAAAATTCACGCTTCCGCTGCTTCACGACTACAGACCGCATGAAGAAAAACCGGAAGTTGTTGAGGAAGTTTATCAAGGTCCTAGTGCGGAAGATTTAAGAAAAGAAGCAGAAGCGTTTCGTCAAGGCTGGGAAATTGAAAAGCAGCATCTTCTGGAAGAGGCGAATGCCCAAGCTGAAGAAATTGTAAAAAACGCAAAAGATGCCGCCTTTGAAGAGGTGAAACGTCAGACGGATGAGGCGGCAGTTATAAAATCTGATGCACAAAAGGAAGCGGAAGAAATAATTGCAAAGGCAAAATCTGATGCTGAAAAAATAATTCAGGATGCTCATTCTGAAGAACAGAAAATAAAATCCAGTGCAAAAGACGAAGGTTTTAAGCAGGGACATGATGAAGGTTATGCGACCGGTGAGTCAGAAATCAGCAGGCTTGTTGAGCGTCTCCATAAAATGGTAGAGGCTGTGATGCTTCGCCGGGAAGAAATTCTAAAGGAAACTGAACAGCAGATTGTTGAACTTGTGATTCTTATGACCCGAAAGGTTGTAAAAATTATTTCTGAAACGCAAAAGACAACGATTATGAGCAATGTTCTTGCCGCATTGAAAAAAGTAAAAACACGTGGAGTAGTTACTCTTCATGTTAACCTTGAGGATTTACGGCTTGCAACGGCAAATGTTGATGAATTTATAAAACGCGTTGAAAATATTCAGGGAATTACAGTTGTTGAGGATTCTACAGTTGAAAAAGGTGGCTGTATTGTTGAGACTGATTTTGGTGCAATCGATGCGCGGATTTCAAGTCAGCTTAATGAACTTGAAGACAAAATTATGGAAATTTCCCCTGTAAAATCAATCAAAAAGAATACAGGCATTCCTTCTGCGGAGTGATTATGGAATTCAACTTTTCAAAATATATAGAGACAGTTTCAGGTTTTGACCCGATTGCGTATATCGGTTATGTTTCTGCGGTAAATGGAAAGCAGATTATCAGTAATGGTCCGGTGGCGCAAATTGGTGAAATCTGCACAATAAAATTCAAAAATGGAAAAGAAATCTTTGCTGAAGTTGTAGGGCTTAACAAAAAAGAAGTTTTTCTGACTCCTTATGGTGATACGGAAGGAATTGAAATCGGCTGTGAGGTTGTCGGTTCTGGTAGAACTCTGCAGGTGCCGGTTGGAATGTCTCTTCTTGGCAGGACAATTGATGCTACTGGAAAACCTTGCGACGGGCTGGGGGAACTTGTGCCGGAAACTTATTATCCTGCGCTGAATGTTCCTACTGATCCAATGAAAAAAAAGCCGATAAACAGACGTATTACAACAGGTGTGCGTTCAATTGATGCAATGCTTACATGCGGAAAAGGTCAACGAATCGGAATTTTTGCAGGTTCTGGCGTAGGAAAATCAACTTTGCTGGGAATGATTGCACGGAATACTGATGCTGAGATAAATGTTGTCGGGCTTATCGGAGAACGAAACCGAGAAGTTCTTGATTTTATAAACAATGACCTTGGAAAAGAGGGAATGAAGCGTTCTGTTGTTGTTGTTGCAACTGGTGATCAGCCTGCAATCTGTCGCCTTAGGGCAGCGTATGTCTGTACCGCAATTGCTGAATATTTCCGCGATCAGGGAAAAGATGTTTTTATGATGGTTGATAACGTGACTCGTTTTGCAAAAGCCCAGCTTGAAATCGGAATTGCAAACGGAGAACCGCCAACGGCAAGCGGATACCCTGCAAGTGTTTACAGCATGATTCCAGCTTTGATGGAACGTACTGGAACAAGCGACAAAGGAACTATAACTGCGTTTTATGCCGTTCTTGTTGATGGCGATGATATGGATGACCCGATTGCGGACTGCGTTCGTGGTGTTCTGGACGGACATATAGTTCTTAGCAGGAAACTTGCGTCGGCGTACCATTATCCGGCGGTGGATGTATTGCCTTCGATAAGCCGTTTGCAGCGTCGCGTTACAGGTCCTGTTACAAAAAAAGCGTATGCAAAAATCCGCGGACTTATGGCTTTGTATCAGAACAATGCGCTGATGATTAATTCTGGAATGTACACAAAAGGTGATTCTCCTGCGATTGATGAGGCGATTGATAAATATGATGAGATTGAAGAATTCCTAAAGCAGGATGAAGACGAAAAATGCACAATGGAAGACACTTTGAATAAGCTAAGTGCTGTTTCCGGCATAGAAATTCCAAAAGAAGAATATGTTGAAGCCCCGAATCTTGAAAAAGAGACTTCTTGAAAAATCTGTAGAAAATGACGAAATTTAAGTTTGAGCTTCAGGATATTCTTGAAGCCAAGAAATTTGAGCAGACTCAGGCTGAAAATGAACTTGGAAAAGCTCTCGCGGCTGAAAAAGAGATTCAGGACAAGCTTGATTTGCTTGCGGAACAAAAAAATGTAATGCAACAGTCTGTAAAAAATACAAAAGATTTTAATCAGATTGTTGCGGCGAATAATTTTTCAGTCTTTGTTCGGAATCAGAGCGAATTTCTTTTTAAGGAAATGGCAAAGGCGAAAATTGTTTCTGAACAAAAGCGCGAAATCCTAAAAAAAATAATGCAGAGCGTTGATTCGCTTGAGCGGCTCCGGGATTTTCAAAAAGAAGATTTTAAAGCCGCCCAAAAACGAAAGCAGGCAAAAGTTATCGGTGGAATTGTTTCCGCAAAATATGCCCGCGAACATTCAAAAAACAACGATGATTAGTAATGGAACGCCGACCCGCCGATAAATTCCCGGATTATTGAGCGGACTGGAACTTGTGTCGGCGCGATTGTCGCAAAGTTGTCCAAAAACGAAAGCAACATGCACGCTTCTGAATATTCCGGCTCGTTTGGTGTTACGCAGCGCAAGAGCGGTTCTGCATAAACTTTAAGGACGCTAAGCTCGTAGTCCAATGCTGTGTTCAAAACTGCATCCGCATTGTTCTGGAACGGAAAAATATGAAGCTGCTCGCCATTTTGCACGCTTGGCCACATCGCGATTGTTCCAGCTGCTGATTTGCCGCGGAACTGGTAGTCGCGGACAATTCGGCGGATAAGGCGGTTGTTGCTTGTTGGAATTCTGTTGTGGTCGTCAAGGTTTAGTTGTGTCAATGCAGAAAGATAAATCTTAAATTTATATTCCGCAGGAATTTTTGGAGTAAGTTTTGGATTCAGACCGTGGATTCCTTCCATAATCAGGATTTCGTTTTCTGCAAGTTTCATCTTGTTTTTTTCATCAAAAGTCTGTGTTCCACTATGAAAATCATATGTAGGAATTATAACTTCTTTTCCTGAAAAAAGGTCTACAAGATTTTGATTTAAAAGCTCGATGTCCAGAGCTTCCAGACATTCAAAGTCGAAATTTCCGTCTTTGTCTTTTGGTGTACGCGAATGATCAACGTAATAGCTGTCAAGGCTGATTACTTTTGGTGTGTAGCCCATTGCGAGAAGTTCAAGCGCAAGTTTTTTTGAGGTGGTTGTTTTTCCTGAAGAAGATGGTCCCGCTATCAAAACGACGCGCACTGTTTTTTTCTGGACAATCTGGTCCGCGATTTCCGCAATGTTTTTTTCCTGAAAAGTTTCGGTGATGTCAATAAAATCATTTATTTTCCGTTTTGTGATAAGTTCGTTCAAATCTGCGGCGGATGTGATTCCAAGCCTTTGTCCCCATTTTTTGTATTTGCTATAAATCTCAAAAAGTTTCGGTTCGTCAACAAATTCTGTAAGTTTGCTGTGGTCAGAAGAATTTGGGAATCGTAGTAAAAATCCTTCGCCATAAGGTTTTAGCGCAAAAGTCTTTAAAACACCGGTAGAAAGAACTAGCGGACCAAAATACAGGTCGCTGAAATCTTCTATTGAATTGATTTTTACTCGCGGTGGAGCAATAAAATTCAGCTGCTTGCGCGTTTTTTCAAGCCCGAGTTTTTCAAAAAGGCAGACAGCTTCGTTGTATGAGATTGTTTCTGTTTCAATTGGAATGTCCTGCTGAACCATTTTTTGCATTTCTTTTTCAATAAGAGAAATATTTTCGTCGCAGATTTTGTTTCCGTTTCCAAAAGTGTAGTAGTAGCCGTAGCCCAGGCTGTGTCCAACAAGAAGTTTTGATTCCGGGTAAAGTTTATGTGCCGCGGCCGCGAGCAAAAGGCAAAGCGAGCGTCTGTAGATATTTGCTCCGTCTTTTGTGTTTATGAAGACTGGCTCGATTTTTGCTGAATATTTTATTCTTTTTTCCAGCGAGTAGATTTTGTTGTTCATGCGTAGCGCAAGAACCTGCCCGTTGTTCTGAAAATTTTTTGCAAGCTCAGAAGCTGAAGTGCCTTTTTCAACTTCTATGGTTTTTCCGTCCGGATATGTGATTTTTAGTTTTTCGTCTTTCATAAAGCACCGCCTTTAGTTGTGATATATCAATTTTACAGCAGTTTTTTTGTAAGTCAAAAAAAATTAGCGTTCAGCGGGGTTTTTAAGGGGTGTCCCCTTAGGAGAGTGGGTAGACGAAAACCGCAGGTTTGAGGCGTAGGGCGAGGCTTCGCCCTTTTAAATTCTATTATTTACTAAAGGCTGAATTCTCTATAAAATTAAGGGATATTTAAACGAAAAGAGAAATGTATGCTCGAAGAACTTAAGATGCCGATTGCGCAGCTGAAGGAAGATATTGACGGTGTTTGGAGCCGTCTTGACCCGGATGCGATTCAGAAAAAAATTGATGAAAAAAATAAACTCACTGAAGCTGATGGTTTTTGGGATGACCACGAGAAAGCTGAAAAAGTTATGTCGGAAATCAGAAAGCTTAAAAATCGTATTGAACCGTGGAAGCAGCTTTTAGGCGATTATGAAGATATTCAGGCGATGTATGAGCTTGCGGAAGAAAGCGGTGAGGCTAGCGATGAGAATGAAGTTCGTGCGATGCTTGAAAAAGCCCAGAAAAAATTTGAGGAGCTGAATATTCTGAATCTTCTTTCCGGCGAGGTTGATGATTCTGCGGCGTTTATTACAATTCATGCCGGGGCTGGCGGAACGGAAGCTGAAGACTGGGCTAGAATGCTTTGCCGTATGTATACTCGCTGGGCTGAGCGGCATGGTTTTAAGATTGAAGTTGTTGATATGCTTGAAGCTGAAGGCGGAATAAAATCTGTAACTTTGCAGATTGACGGTGATTATGTTTATGGTCATTTGAAGGGTGAGGCTGGAATCCACCGGCTTGTGCGTATTTCGCCTTTTGATGCGAATGCTCGCCGGCACACTTCTTTTGCGAGCGTTTATGTTTTTCCTGTTTTGGATGATTCTATCGAGGTTGAAATCCGGCCTGAAGATTTGCGTGTTGACACTTACCGCGCGGGTGGAAAAGGCGGTCAGCATGTGAACAAGACGGATTCCGCGGTGCGTTTTACGCATATTCCTACGGGAATTGTTGTTGCATGCCAAAGCGAGCGAAGCCAGATTTTTAACCGCCAGGCTTGTATGAGCATGCTTAAGGCTCGGCTTTATGAATATTACCGCGAGCAGAAAGAAAAAGAAAACGCAAAATTCGGCGCGGAAAAGAAAGATATTTCATGGGGAAATCAGATTCGTTCTTATGTTTTCCAGCCGTACACGATGGTTAAGGATCACCGCACAAAATGCGAGACTGGAAATATTCAGGCTGTGATGGACGGTGATATTGATCAATTTATGGATGCTTATCTTCTTGCGCAATGGAAGGGGCTTCCGATGGATTCAGGGGCTAGCGACGACGACGTTTAATCTTTTCTGCAAAAAACTGGTTTTCTCAAGTCTGGCTTTGTCCGTTTTTATTTTTTCTGTTTTTTCTGCGTTTGCGGCTGATTCTGAAAAAAAATGGACTTTGGCGGCGGAAAAATTTACTTTGAGCCAAAAAAATGATTCGGCGTCGTTTGATTCGATAAATTCAACTCTTCCGGCTTTGATTCTTGAGCAGCTTGCGGAAAATCTTGAGCGCGCTCCGCGTGGACGAGAAAAACTTGACCGTTCGCTTTACGAGCTTCAGAAGGCGCGTATTGATTTATTCCTGCAGCTTTCAAAGGAAGTGAAAACGCGGGATTCAATTCTTTTGAACGATTATTCTTCTAAAAAACTTAAAATTAAGCTTAAGGAATCAGAAAAGAAAATTGACGCGATTCAAAAAAAAATAGACGAAAATCTTTTGAATGTAAAAAAAGAAAATGAAAAATACGCTTTTCAGATTGAAGCGGATGAACTGCGGAAAAAGCAGATTGATGAAGGTCAGGTTGTAGACGAGCAGAAAGGAAAAAATAAATTCGCTGAACTTTTTAAGGAAATGGCAAAAAATTCCAGCGATGCGCCTGTTATAGAAAATGTTGTGCTTTATCAGAATGATTTTAACAAATTTTTTGATGCAGGTGAGGAAAAGCGTTCCCAGGGCTATTCATCCTATGCGTTTGAAAAAGCGTGTGTTGACGCAAAAATAAACGGCTTGCTTACGGGAACTGTAACAGTTTACGGCTCTTATATCTCGTGCGCGGTTTCGTTGTATCAGTATCCGGGCGGACGACTTATCGGTAGCGCGATGGATGTTGGTTCAATTGACAATCTAAGGATTCTGGCGATTTCGCTTGCGCTTCAGATTACGCCAAGAATTGCTGACAGTATGCCTGTTGAGTTGAATATTTCTGTTGAACCCAAAGCTGCATTGGAGAAACTTGTGGTTACAGTTGACGGAGTTGTGTACAGAAATATATCTCATCCTCTTATTGTGCAAAGCGGCGTTCATACAGTTACATTTTCTTCTGATGGGTTTGACACAATTTCTTCAAGTTACGGATTTTCTGGCAGCAGGAAATTTAAAATCGATGTTGAGATGAAGGAAACTCAGAGCGGCGAGATAAAAATTCGGCTTGCAAAACCTTATTCTGGCGATATTTTCGGGAATGGAATTTTTGGCGGCTCGGTAACTCCAGAAAATCCTTTTGGAACTATAAAAGTCAACAACAAGAATGTTCTTGGGCATTTTTTTGATTCAGACGGAAGTTCAGTGGATTTTTTTATACCTGCAAAACTTTTAAAGGATGGAGAATTTCTTTCCGTAAACGCAAAACCTTTTGACCGCAGCGATTATATTGAAAAACGTCGCCGTTGGATGTATGCGAGCTACAGTGCGCTTATTGTTTCCCTGCTTCCGACTTTTTATGTGTACGGAAATTCTTACGCAAAAAGTCAGGCTTACAACAATAATGTTGATATTTCCTACGAAGATGCAAAAAATTGGCAGACAGCCTCTAATGTGATGATTGGAGTTTCAGCAACAGCAGGCGCATTTTTTGTATATGAATTGATACGGTATCTTGTGGCTGCGGAAAATGTTCTTCCGAAATCTGCAAAAACTTTGAGCAAAAAAGAAAATCAGAATATCTTGCAGCAGATTGAACTTGAAAAACAGCAAAAAATTGATTCTGAAGAGGAAAATCTACAAAATTCTTCTGAAAATACAGACGAAATGCAAATTTTAGAACAGGAAAATGGAGCATAAAATGGAAAAAGAATCGTTCAAGGATAAGATAAAAAAACTTTTTAAGGGAAATCAGCTTTCTTCGGATTTTTTTGACAATCTCGCAGACAGTCTTATTGAAGGCGATGTGGGCGCAAAAACAGCGTTTGAACTTTCAACCCGGCTTGAGGAAATCTGTAAAAAGGAACATATTTCTGATGAGCAGAGCGTAAAACTTGAATTGAAGAAAATGCTTCTGGAATTTGTAAAGGAAATTGAATTGAATCCGAATCCTGATGGAACAAATATCTGGATGATTCTTGGAGTTAACGGCGTTGGAAAAACAACAAGCGTTGCAAAACTTGCGAATTTCTACAAAAATCATGGCATTGAAAATATTGTGATGGCTTCCGCGGACACATTCCGTGCGGCTGCTATTGAACAGCTTAATCTTCATGGGGAGCGGCTTGGAATCCGTGTTGTGAGCCATCAGCATGGTTCAGATCCGGCCGCGGTTGTTTTTGATGCGGCAGAGGCTAGCGCGGCAAAAGGAAATGGACTTGTGTTGGCAGATACGGCAGGACGGCTTCACAATAAGGAAAATCTTGTAAAGGAGCTCCAGAAAATTGATAAGATTTGCCAGCAGAAATCAAGCGACGGATGCTATAAAAAAATTCTTGTGATTGATGCGACAACTGGACAAAACGCTTTGCGTCAGGCAGAAGTTTTTGACGAGGCTGTAAAACTTGATGCGGTTATTTTAACAAAATATGATTCAACCGCAAAAGGCGGAGTTGCAATTGGAATTGGAAAAGAACTTGGAATTCCTGTTGCTTTTGTTTGTAATGGCGAAAAATATGAAGATATTGCGCGTTTTTCCGCAACAAAATATATCGACGATTTTTTAGGACTCTAACACTTTGAAAAAAATTGCCAGGATTTTTGCCGTATTTTTATTTTTTTCAACCGCTTTATTGGATGCGCAAAGCCTAAAAATCGAGGCGTGGGTGGATTTTTTGAGTTTTCCCGTATGGACTTTTGAGCAAGGTCCGGTTCCGCTTGGTGAATTTCTTGGTTTTCAGGTTCCAGAAGTTTCATTTTCATATCAGGATTATGATTCTTCTGCGGATGACGGAAATTGGATTAAAGAACTTTTTGCAGATGGCAAAGTTTTTTCAGTTCGCGCGCCGGAAGAATATTCTGCGATTTCTGAAAAACTGAAAAATTCAGAAGAAAAGGAAATCAGCGAAATTGCCGGTGCTGTATTTAAAAATTCAACAGAAACAAAAGCTCCGGTTGAAAAAAAATATCTTAATGAAGATAAGTCGCTTTCACTTTATTCCTACGACGACGAGGAACTTTCTGTTCAAAAAACTGATGGTGGAAGCACAATCGTAAAATCGGATGGAAAAAAAGCGGTCAGAAGCTATTATGATGATAAAATGCGCCTTTTGAAAAAAGAAAACTGGGACATTTCGGGCGGAATTTCTTCTTCAAAAATTATGGATTCCCAGGAATTTAAATATTCGGACGGCGCAAAACCTTTTGCAAGCACAGTTGTCTCTGAAAACGAAAAACACGAGATTCTTTACGACCAAAAAGGACGCGTTGTAAGTTCAAAAAATTATACATTTTTCAAAAAAGACGAAAAAAAAGCCGGAAAATTCGTTCTTGAAAGCAAAATTGAATGGAAATATTCTGAAAACGGAAAAATTCTTGAAAAATATTTTGAGGAATATTCTTATGACAAAAATAAATCGCGCGTTCTTGGAATTTCATCAAAAAAAGAACAGTTTGAGTACAAAATTCAAGACGGTTCACCGGATTACTTTTTCTATGAAGACGGAAAACTCCGCGTTTCCACAATTTATAGTTCCACGGATTCATACATCACAACAATGACTTTTGACGGTGGTTTTGTTGTTGAATCCTATTATGAAAATGGACGGCGCAAAAAAGATTTGCTTTATTTGAATGGAATTGTCAGGAGCGTTCAAAATTATGAGAAATAAAAAATTTTCCACATCTTTAAAATGGATTTTTGAAGTTTCCCGTCGTTTTGCCCGTATTGACAGAAAAGGCCGGACTTCCGCGACAAATTTTTTGTCTACTCTTGGAATTTGTTTTGGCGTTATGACTTTAATTACAGTTGTGAGCGTTATGAATGGATTCCAGTTTTTTTCAATCAATCCGATTATGGAAATTTCTTCGGCGCATTTGCGTGTTACAGAAATTCCTGATGAAATTTTTACCGATTTTCTTGATTTTTGCGCTGAAAATTCAAAAATTGCCTGCGTTACGCCGTTCATTGAGTCTCAGGGGCTTGTTGTTGGCGGCAGAAACAAGCAGGCTGCGGCTGTAATCCGGGCGGTTGAACCGAATATCCGGGAAATTGACAAAGGATTTGCGGAGCAGGTGAGAATTGTTCTTGGCAAATTTAATCTTGAAACTTCTGACGGAATTGTTCTAGGCAAATCTCTTGCAAATCAGCTTGGGGTTACAGTCGGTTCGGTGGTAAATCTTTTGGCTTTGGCTGGAGGAAAAGATGTCGCGCTGATTTCCCAGAACCGTCAGTTTACCGTTACAGGAATTTTTGACTGCAATTATATTGATATTGAACAAAGCTACGGTTTTGTGAATTTGGATTCCGCAAAAAAATATTTTGGTCAGGATTCTGTTCCGGTTTACAGCATAAAACTTAAAAATTTTGAAAATGATGTTGCGGTTCTTTCTGAAATAAAACAGAAATTTCCAGAAGTAAAAATTCAGTCCTGGCGAGAATTTAATAAATCGTTCTTTGGCGCGTTGCGGATTGAAAAAAATATTCTTATGCTTCTTGTCTGCATTATTTTTGTTGTTGTAGGAATAAACATTTATAATGGAATGCGTCGTCTTGTCTTTGAGAAACGTCAGGAAATTTCAATCTTGTCTGCTTTGGGTGGAACTAAAAATGAGATAAAGTCGATTTTTATAATGCGCGGGTTTACGAGCGGTGCTGCAGGTTCTTTTTGCGGTCTTGTTCTTGGACTTTTGATTTGCGTGAATATAAAGCCGATTTTTGATTTTGCAGGATTTTTAACGCAGAATTATATGTTTACAGTTTTTGCTCAGATTCCGGCAAAAATAATTTTTCACGAGATATTTTTTATCACTCTTTTTGGAATTGCTTCACCTTTGTGGGCGGCTTGGCAGGCAAGCAAAAATGTTCTTGATATGAAAGTGGCGGAGGTTCTTCACGATGAATAATCTGTTAAAAATCAGCAATCTGGAAAAAACTTATTCAAACGGCAACGAAAAACTCACAATTTTTAAAAATCTTAATCTGAATGTCCAGAAAGGAAGCAAAATTGTAATCATCGGGCAGAGCGGAAGCGGAAAAAGCACTCTTTTGAATATAATCGGAAGCATTGATGCGGCTACTTCTGGAACTGTAATTGCCGGTCCGTGGAATGTAACTTCTCTTTCTGAAAAGGAACAGGCTTTGTACCGTTCGGAATTCCTTGGGCTTATTTTTCAGTTTCATTACCTTTTAAAGGATTTTTCGGCCCTGGAAAATGTCTATATGGCGGCTTTTATGGCTGGAATGTCAAAAAAACAGGCGATTGAAAAGGCGAAAATCCTTCTTTGCGATGTAGGACTTGAAAATCGGCTGGAGCATCTTCCCGGAGAACTTTCTGGTGGAGAACGACAGCGTGTTGCCGTTGCCAGAGCGCTTATAAATGACCCGGAGCTGATTCTTGCTGATGAGCCGACAGGAAATCTTGACCCGGAAAATGCGCTTCTTATTGGAGAGTTGCTTTTTTCAATGGTTGATAAATATAAAAAAACTTTGATTCTTGTTACCCACGACCGCGAACTGGCGAAAAAAGGTGATATTTGTTACTCGATAAACTGCGGAAATCTTGAAAAAATTGATTTGGAAAAAGATGGGGCAAAAAAATGACGTTGAAATCTTCATTGCTTTTTGCTTTTAGGCTGATTTTTCCAAAAAGCGCACAAAAATCTTCCGCCCGAAGAAGTGTTCTTGGCGCAATGATTTGCATTGGAATCAGTCTTGTTCCGCTGGTTGTTGTTCTTTCTGTTTCAGATGGAATGATTGGCGGAATGACGCAGCGCATTATCGGGCTTAGCACAAGTGATTTGGAAAATTTTATTGCGCGCAGAAGTTCTTTTGCCGAATCCAAAGAAAATTTCACCGCGTACGCAAATCTTTTTTCAAATGTTTCCGGTGTTACAGGAGTTTTTCCGCAGATAGAAAGCGATGGTCTTGCGGCTGGAAAATCCTACCGCACTGGCGCAAGAATCCGCGCTGTTGAGCCAGACATTTTTTTTAGGAACAAAGATTTTTCAACTCTTTTTGAAATTTTTGACGGCGACTTGAATTCTTTTGTTTCCGACAAAAAATCTGCTGTAATTGGAACAAAAATGGCTGAACTTTTAAATTTAAAGGCGGGAAATACATTCCGCCTGATTACAACAAATATAAATTCAAATGGAGCGGTTTCGCCAAAAGTTTCAACTTTTAAAGTTGCCGCAATTGTTTCTTCCGGCTATCAGGAAATGGATTCGCTTTGGATTTTTATTCCGCTTGAAACCGGATTTTCTGTGATTCCGCGCGAGTCTGCAAATTTTTCCGTGATGATAAAAACTTCTGAAACTTTTTCAAAAAAACTTGTTCAGATTCAAAAAGACTGTGAGGAAATCAGCAATGGAAACGGACTTTTGTATTCGTGGAAAGAACTGAACTCAAGCCAGTTTGAAAATTTTTCCTCAACAAAAGTTCTTCTGATTTTTATAATGTTTCTGATTGTTCTTGTTGCCGCAGTGAATATAAGTTCTGCGATTGTTATGCTTGTGATGGAACGTCGCCGTGAAATCGCAATTTTAAAAAGTCTTGGAGGAACAAGCCACGGAATTACAGTTTCTTTTTTGATTACGGGACTTGCCTGCGGTTTCTTTGGAATTTTGCTTGGACTTCCTGTCGGGCTTCTGCTTTCTGTAAATGCAAATGAGCTGATTTCTGTTACAGAGAAAATCGTCAACTTTTTTTCAAGGATTGCTTACATTTTTTCAGGCGGAAGTGCGGACGGTTTTTCGCAGGTTCATCTTTTGGATCCAGCTTATTATTTGACCACGATTCCGATTTCAATCCCGTTTGCTGAACTTTTTGCAGTTTGTGTTTCAGTTTTGCTTCTTTCGTTGTGCGTTTCAGTTCTTCCAGCGGTAAAAGCCGGAAAAGAAAAACCACTTGATATTTTCAGGAAATCCTAATGATTTGTGACCTTTGTAAAAAAAATGAAGCCGTAATTTTTCTTGAGGCAATAGGAAACGGCGGAAAAAGAAAATTGAATCTTTGCGTGAATTGTGCCGCCTCGCGCGGAATTTCAACAAGAATAACTGCTCCAGACGTAAAAAATATTGAGTCGATTTTCGAAGAAATAAAAGAACGCGACAAAAAAAATAACGAAGATTTTTCGCGGCTTTGTCCTGTCTGCGGAAAAAGCCTTGGCGAAATCAAAAAAAATGGAATTGCCGGTTGCCCAGAATGTTACGAAACTTTCAGAAATGAAATCACCGCAGAAATAAAAAAGTTCGGTGACTTTGAAAAATATTCTGGCTCAATGCCAAAACGACTTGCTCATTTCAGGAATTCGCTTACTGACCGTGCGGATCTTCAGGCAAAACTGGAAGAAGCCGTTGAATCAGAAAATTACGAGAAAGCCGCTGTTTACCGCGATTTTTTTGCGCGCTCTTGAACACGGAAGCGTTGCCCGCGGTTCTGTTACAGATTCTGTTCCGGAAGAAGATTTTTCAGATTCTAAAAAAGGAGATTCCAATGTCTAGCGAAGTTGAAGTTCCTTGGTATACGGAAAAAGGTCATTTTCAGGATGTTGTAATTTCTTCAAGAATTCGACTTGCAAGAAATCTTGCGAATTTTCCATTTGCAATGAATTTCCGGGGCGATGATTCCGAGCGTGTTCAAAGTCTTGTTTTTGATGCTTTTTCAAGAATTCAGTCTGAGGAAGAAAATTTTTCTTTCAGCGTTGTTGACTCAAAATCAATAAATGATGACGGCCGTAAACTTTTTGAAGAGTGGGGAGTCTTGAAATCTTCTGGTTTTTCTAAAAATCCACGGCGGAAATTTCCTGAAGAAACTGGACTTGTTTTTCAGAAAAAAAAATCTCTTTCGTTAAGTGCGCTCGTGAATTCTGGCGACCATGTAAGAATTTCTTCTTTCTGCGCCGGACTTGATTTTCAGTCCTGTTTTTCTGAATGTGCGGAAATTGATGGAAAGCTTCAGAAAAATCTTCAGTTTGCGGCAACTTATGATTTTGGATATTTAACGTGCGCGTTGAAAGATGCTGGAACAGGAATGAAAATTTCTGCGCGGATTCATATTCCGGGAATTGTCCGGACTGGAAAATTTTCCCTTGTGACAGAATTCCTTAAAGATAAGAATTTGAATATTTCACCGGCTTTTCCGCAGATTTCAAATGGAAGCGCGGCCGGAAGTTTTTATCTGCTCAGCACAAAAAGTTCTATGCGCGGCTCAGAATTCGACCAGATTGCAGAATTCGAGTCGGACTGCATGTATATTGCCGAAATCGAACGCAAGATTCTGGCCGATTATGCCGATACAAAAAGGACAGTTGTTTTTAATTCAGTCATAAGGTCGTATTCGCTTGCAAAATTCAGTCTGCTGGAAAGCCTTTCCGAATCTGTTGAAATTATTTCTGATTTGATGATTGGTTTAAAATGCGGTCTTATTTCTGGAATCGAACTGGAAAAATTGTGTGAGCTGCTTTTTAAAATTCAACCTTATCATATTATTTTTTTATTAAAAGAAGGAAATTTTTCTTTTGAAAAAGACATTTTAAACGATAAAAAAGGAAAAATTGACCGTCTTAGGGCTTTGGTTTTGCACGAGGCAGTTCAGAATATTTCTTTGGGGAATTTATGAATAAATTTACAGAAAATGCTACAGAAATCTTGGAAAAACTTGCCAGACACGAAGCTTTTTTGAGCAGTTGCATGGAAATTCTTCCAGAACATATTATTTTGGCAATCATTAATTTTCAGAAATGTACCGGAAATTCTGTGCTCAGCTGTTTTTCAGAGGAATTAAAAAATCTTAAGGATGAAATTTATAAATTTTTGCAGCAATATTCCAGCGAAGAAATTGAAAATCCTGAAAAAATTATTTTTAGCCGAAGAATTCAGACTATTCTTGACCTTGCGTTGATGGAATCAATGGCTTTTGGCGATGATTCTATTGGTACGGAACATCTTCTTATTGCAGTTATCCGCGAAACAGGAAGTTTTGTGGCAAAATTCTTTTTTATGGCAGGAATTGAACTTAGAGCCGTCCGTCAAAAAACATCTGATATAAAAAATGCGCAAAAAAAACTGACTCAGCACGAACCAGAGTATATTGAACATTCAATTGATTATCTTAAAGATAAATATTTTCCAAAAACACTTGCGGAAGAATATTTTGATGATATGGAAAACCATTTTATGAACGATATTTCAGCAGAAAATCGCACTTATGAATCATCAGAAAACGAATTTGAAGACGATAAAATTGATTCATTTTTTGACAGCTGCACACGCGACCTTACCGTGCTTTCAGAAAAACAAAAAATTGATCCAGTTATTGGCCGCGAAAAAGAAATAAACCGCATGATTCAAATTTTAAGCCGCCGCTCAAAAAATAATCCTTGTCTTGTTGGCGAGCCGGGCGTTGGAAAAACCGCAATTGTGGAAGGACTTGCTCAGCATATTGCTCAAGGTGATGTTCCAGATGAACTTTTGAAAAAACATATTCTTGCCCTTGATCTTGCGACTATTGTTGCCGGAACAAAATATCGCGGTGAATTTGAAGAGCGGATGAAACGCATGATTGAAATCCTAAAAAAATCTAAAAATATTATTCTTTTTATCGATGAGCTTCATACGTTGATAGGAGCCGGTGGACAGGATGGGGCTATGGATGCCGCAAATATGCTGAAACCAGCTTTGGGGCGCGGAGAAATCCAGATTATTGGTGCGACAACTTCAAAAGAATACACGAAATATATAGAAAAAAATCCTGCGCTGGAAAGGCGTTTCCAAAAAATCAATGTAGATGAACCTTCCGACAAAGATACAGAAAAAATCCTTGAAGGAATAAAAGGTCAGTTTGAAAAATTTCATGGCGTCATATACGAAAAAGATGTTGTTCCGCTTATTGTAAAATTAAGCCGCCGTTATATAAATGAACGCTGGCTTCCCGACAAGGCGATTGATATTTTGGATGAAGCTGGCGCGCAGAAAAAAATTACAAAAGAAAAACATCCTGCTGAATTTGAACAGATAAAACAGCAGATAAAAAATCTTACCCAGGAAAAACTTGCTTTTGTGAAATTTCAGGATTTTGAGAATGCTGCAAAAGCCCGGAACAAAATCCAGGAACTTCAAAATGAACTTCGCGCGCTTCTTGATGTCTGGCGGCAAAAAAAATCTGAGCATAAAAAGATTGTTACAGCGCATGATGTTTGCCGCATTATCGCGGAAATGACAGGAATTCCTGTTGAACATTTGGATTCTTCTGAAACAGAACGACTTTTGAATATGGAAAAAGAGCTTCACAAAACTGTAATTGGGCAGGAAGAAGCAGTCCGTTCAATAAGCAGTGCAATCCGCAGAAGCCGAACTGGAATTTCTTCTCCAAAACATCCTATTGGTTCATTTATTTTTTTAGGTCCGACCGGTGTTGGTAAAACTCAACTGGCAAAAGCTCTCTCAAAATTTATTTTTGGTTCAGAAGAACAGATTATCCGCGTTGATATGTCTGATTTTATGGAAAAACACAATGTAAGTCGTCTTATCGGTGCACCTCCTGGATATATTGGCTACGAGGAGGGTGGAGTTCTTACAGAAAAAGTCCGCCGTCATCCGTATTCGGTTGTGCTTCTTGACGAAATTGAAAAGGCTCATCCAGACGTTTTCAATCTTCTTCTTCAAATTTTAGAGGAAGGAGAATTGAGCGACAATCTTGGTCATACAGTTAATTTCCGCAATACAATTATTATTATGACAAGTAATGCCGGTGCAAGACAAATTACTAGCGAAGGAACGATTGGCTTTTCAAATTCGGAAAATGGAATTCTTCCGTACGACCAGATAAAAACGAATGCGCTTTCAGAACTGAAAAAACTTCTTAGTCCGGAACTTTTAAACCGCATTGATGATGTTGTGGTTTTCAAGGCGCTTGAAAAATCAGAAATTGCGAAAATTCTTGAAATACAGATAAAAGAACTTGCAGAACGGCTTTCTGAAAAAGCGCTTTCAATAGATTTAAACAAAAATGCAAAGAATTATCTTGTTGAGAACGGCTATGAACCTTCAATGGGCGCGCGTCCGATGCGTCGTCTTATTCAAAAAGAAATTGAAGAGCCGCTTTCTTTGGAACTTCTTGCGCGAACAGACAAATCTTTGAATAAAATTGCTGTTGACCTTCAGAAAAATAAGATTTCAGTCCGGCTTGAAAAAGAAAAAACTGAAATTGTTCAAAAAATTCCTGTGCTTCAGGCAGAAAAGGAAAATCTCCGCAAATGAAAAACAAATTTTTTTGCATCCTGATTATTTTTTCAGCTTTTTTTGCAGAAAATCTTTTTGCAGAAATACGAATCGGAATCGTAAAAGGCATGGATTCAATTCCGTTCGCTTTTATGTATTCCGATAACTTAAAAAATCAGTCCGAATCTGAAAGTGAAAATATTGAGGAACACGAAATTTCTTCCGCAGAAGAAAATCCGACTGTCAAGGAAAATAAAAGTAAGGATTCTTCTGGACAAAAATATTCTTTTCAGTTTTTTGAAACGCCTTTTGAACTTTTTTCAAAAATGAAGCAAGGTTTTATTGACGCAACGATTATTTCTTCTGACTCCGCAAAAAAACTCTCCTCTGAATCAAATGGCCAGATTCGCATATCTGCGGTTGTAAGCGACATTGATTTTAAAATCATCACAAGAAGAAAAGGAAAAATCCAGTTTTCAGATTTGATTGGAAACAAAATTTATGTTGCCGGGGAAGGTTCTGCGGAAAAACTTTTGCTTAATCTTCTGGAAAAAAATTCAATTCCTGTTGAGGAAGGTTCTGCCGGTGTTGAAATTGTTGTAAAAAAAAGCCAGATGGCACTTGTCTCGGAATTTGTACAGAAAAAAGCTGATTATGTCCTTGTTTCTGAGCCTGCGGTTTCAGATATTTTTAACCGTTCAAAAAATGCAAAAGTAGCAATCGATTTTCAGGAGCAGTGCGAAAGAGTTTTTGGTTACGGAAAAATTTTCCCACGTTCAGTTCTTGTTGTCCGTTCCAGTTTGATAGAAGATTCTCCAGCCGAATTTAAGTCCTTTTTGTCAGAACTGGAATATTCTGTTCAGCGCGCGACAAAAAAGCCACGGGAAGCCTCTAGAATCGTTGAAAAAAATAATTTTGGCGTGAACAGGCGGATTTGCGCTCAGGCAATCTGCGGAACAAAATTCAATTTTTTTCCGGTAAAAGGTAATTTTGAGCTGTAATAAATTTTATTCGTTGCAACTGATTTTCATTCAATTGTCAATCACAAAGTTTTGATTTATAATTAAAACTATGATAAAAGAATTTTTAAATTATGATACAGTTAGAAACGATGCATTAAAACTTGCATACAAAATTTACAATGAGGATCATTTTGTTCCGGATGTAATATATTGTTCTCTTCGTGGTGGCGCTTATATGTCAAATGTTATAAGCGAATATTATAAAATTGTGCGAAAAGACAAGCATCCTGTTCTGTATGCGGCAGTTGTGGCACGCTCATATTCAGATATAAGAAAAAGCACTCCACGTGTTTATGTTGACGGATGGACTTATCCGCCAAAAAATCTTCGTCCTGGCGACCAGATTATGTTGATTGATGATATTTATGATTCAGGAAATACAATCGATGCTCTTGTTAATATTTTGTATGATTATGGAGTTCCACGCGAAAATATCAAGGTTGTTGTGCATGACTACAAGGAATTTAAATACAAGGAGCAGCCACCTGTAAAACCTGACTACTGGTGCAGAAAATTTGTTATAAATACGCCGGAAGACGACCGCTGGATTCATTATATGAGTCATGAGCTTGTTGGTCTTTCAACAAAAGAGCTTGAGGAAAATTACTACAAGCAGGATCCTGAACTGAAAAAAGTTCTTGACCCTTTATTTGGTGAAAAATAATAAAAAATGAAAAAAACATTTCGGCTTTTTACAATCGTCTGTTTCTTTTTGGAATCTCTTTTTTACGCAAATGCGCAGGTTTTAAATCCTGTTCAGGGAACTTGGGCGAACAAGCAGGTTCTTGTTGTTGATTCGCCATCTTCCAGCAGCGTTTATTATTCGTTCAGCGGTGAAGATCCAGAAACTTCTGGCATAGCCTATGATGGGCCGGTTCTTATTGATTTGGACGGAGATGTTTCTGTTGCTGTTGCGATAATTGACAAAAACGGCGGCAAGCAGCTGGAAAAAATTGACTACAAAGTTTCTCCAGCTTCGCTTCCAGAAGAACAGGATGCCTGTAAATTTGTTGAATCCATAAATCTTAGCGGCATGATTGATTACAATTGCGGAGATGTTTTTTCCATTCCTGCTTCATTAGAATTTTCTTTTGGAACAGAGGATTACGAATTTGAGCCTGGAACAGAACTTTCTGTAAGCAAAAATTCTGTTGTTCCACGATTGTTGCCTTGCACAGTTACAGACGGAAAATCAAAATGGCGTTTTGTGATAAATGTTCATCCTGTTGCGACTGGACTTTATACAAGAAAAGATGTTCCTTTTGAAATCTCTGACTGGTCAAACATAAATTTTAAGGATCGGAAAAAAATCTATAAAATTGATGACAGCTGGTGGTATCTTCCAAAAGAAAATGTCCAGTTGGACAGAAGCCAAAACCACATGATTTCTTGGCAGGATGTCGCATATTCCGATGAAAATATTGTGAAATTTTATGTTCTTCCTCCAAAACCAATGTTGCGCACAGAAAGACTGGAGGGCGGGGCAGTTTCTGTTTCTTTTGAAGGTCAGGACGGCTATAAGTTCGGAATTCTTGATTCAGATGGAAATTCTTCTGAACTTTTTGACCAGATTACAATTGACACTTTTAAAGGCGATAATTTTAAAGGAACTTTAGAAGCCGGAATTTATTTTGACTCGGTTTTCCAGGGAAAATTTGAAATTCCTTTTGCTATAAACAAAAAAATGCCGGCTCAGCCAGTTATTTCTTCATCTGTTCCTGGGAATTTTATACGGCAAAATGCTTTGCTTACGATTGAATCACCTGAAAACAATAAAATTTTCGTAAATTTTTCAGGACCGGTTGTCTTGAACGATGATTATTCAATTGAATCAAATTCCGCGCTTTTTGAACTTTCAGACCAAAAATTTGAACCGCTTGCAAAAAGAACGTTTAAACTTTCTTCTTCTGCGGATGGTGCAACTGCATACCGGATTTTAGCTTATTGTGCTGACTCCGAAGGTAACAAAAGTAAGACAACTGAATATTCAGTTATTATTGATACTTGCAATTATTACATAGACGGCACAATTTCTTCTGACGAAGCGAAAAATAATGCGAACGGTTCAAAAGATTTTCCATATTCGTCATTTGCAGAAATCGTTCCTTTCCTAAAAAACAGCCGGTTTTTGCGCATAAATCTGAAAGGAAGCGTTTCTGTGCCCAACGAGAGAATTGTTGTAAATTCAAACTGTTCAGTTCAAGGTTCGGAGGATGCCCGTCTTGTTCTTGGACCAAATACTAATTTTGATATACGGAATTCAAGTTTTTCTTTTACTGATGTTCTTGTTTCATTTTCTGAGCAGGATTTTACAAAAGAAACTGCAAATATTTTCAATGTTGAGCGGGGAGTTCTTTTTTTCAGCAATGTTGAGTTAAACTGCCTGTTCGGAAAAAATGGAACTGCAATAAATTCTGACAATTCTGTTATAAATATTGAAAATTCTGGAATAACAACTACGGCTTCTGTTTATTCGTGTGTTATTTCTGCAGTCCAGTCAAAATTGAATGTAAAAAAATCCCGGATTGCCGCAGTTGCTGATACGGCGGTTAATTTTTCTTCTCAAGGCGGACTTTTTGAACTAAAAGATTCAGAGTGTAAAGTTACAGCTTCTTTAGGACGCATTGCAGAACTTTTTGATACATATTCAACAATTTCAGGCAATAATTTTTCTGGTGATTTGAAAAATCGTTCTGGAAATGGCATTGCAGTTTATATGGACAAAAAAAATCATTCTGTTGAATATTCAAACAATTCCGAATCAGGTTTTTAGATGAAAATAAATTTTTTTTGCGGTTTAGATGAAGCTGGAAGAGGACCTTTGGCTGGTCCAGTGACTGCTGGTGCGGTTATTCTGCCGCAAGATTTTCCTGTTGAAATATTGAACGACTCAAAAAAACTTTCAGAAAAAAAGCGCGACTTGGCAGAACTTGTCATAAAAGAAAAAGCCTGCTGGGGAATCGGTGTTGTAAGCCACGAAATAATCGATAAAATAAATATTTTAAACGCAAGCATGTATGCAATGCAACTTGCTTTTGAAATGATGACGTTAAAACTTCCTGAATGGGCAAAATCCAACAATATTTTAGATTACGAGATTAGCTGTATAACAGATGGAACTTCTTTGCCAAAAATAAAATGTGACCACATAAGATGCGAGCCAAAAGCCGATGCGAATTATCCTTGTGTAATGGCCGCCAGCATAATTGCAAAAGTTGGAAGAGACAGGATAATGTATGAGATGGATAAACTTTATCCTGAATATGGTTATGCCAAGCATAAAGGTTATCCGACGAAAGCACACCGGGAAATTTGCCATAAAATAGGACCTTCTCCAATCCAGCGACTTTCGTTCAGATATTAAGATAAGATTTTAAAAATTATTCTTCAGATTTTGTTTCTTCCGTTTTTGGACGTTTTGAAACAACATGAACTCTTCCAGTGCGTTTTATTCCGTCGTTTGGATTTCGTTCATTTTCAATTTTCATTCTGTAGATTTTCTTTGTTTTCTCAATTTTTGCAGCTTTCTTTTCAGCCTTGATTTTTGCTCTGTTTTTTCTGTCTTTTTCAATGTAATTCAATGAGCGGTCTAATCCCTGAAGAACTTTCTGCATATCATCGGCAAAAATTGCAATCTGATGTCGCTCTCCATCAGAACCGTCTCGGCTTTTGCTTTCTACAATCTGAAGAAATACGTCTCCAGTTCGGTTTTCCTTTACGTTAAAAAAATAAGAACGGTTGTCAAGATAAACTTCTGTTGTGTAAAGTTCTCCACGTGCACCCATATTTTTGCCTTCCTTAGAAATGTGATATATTCATATAAAATATCTTAGAAATAAAAAATAATCAACATATCTGTTGTAGTTTTGCTTTTTACGAATTGAATTTTCCTGCAATCTCGGTTACTTTTTCCAAAAGTTCTTTCATCGCTTTTTCAGTGGTTTCTGAACCAAAACTGAACCTTACCGCAGTCTCAGATTCATCGCGGGTTATGTGCATTGCCTCCAGAACCGGGCGGTTATTTTTTCTGCTGGAACAGGCACTTCCTGTTGAAATGTAAAATCCTTCTGCATCAAGCGCGCGGAGCATAACTTGCCCTGGAATATTTTTGAACGCGGCCTGGACAATCCACGGTGAATAAAGTTCCGGTTTTTCAGCCCGCGCTTTTGGAATTATTGTGCAGCAGTCAAGTTGCATAAGACCATTTATAAAGTCCGCACAATATTTTTGCTGGGCGGCAAAACGCTCTTCCATATTCTTATTTTTTTCAGAAATAAAATATTTTTCAAGGCATTTGCTGAATGCGAGTGCACCGTAAACATTTTCTGTTCCAGAGCGGATTCCTTTTTCCTGTCCGCCGCCACGCAAAAATGGTTCAACCGCATTTTTTAAATACAACAGTCCGATTCCGCGCGGACCGCAAATTTTATGTGCGCTGAACGCCGCACTGTCAATTCCTTTGTGATTCAAGTCGAATGGAATTTTTCCGGCTGCCTGGACGCAATCAACATGAAGTTTAGGTTTTCGTTTTCCTTCTGTTGCCTTTGAAATTGCATCGGCGATTTTGTAAACTGGCTGAATTGCTCCTGTTTCATTGTTAACAGCCATTATACATACAAGGATTGTGTCAGGTTTTAACATTGAGACAACTGTTTCAGGCTGGATTATTCCATCAGCTCCAGACGGAATCTCTTCTGTTTTGACCCCGCACTTTTTCATTTCATTTGCCATTTCCCGGATTGCCGGATGTTCAATTGAACTGAAAAGCACATGACCTTTGTTCTGCCGGTTTAAAACTGAAAGCAGGGCAATGTGGTCACTTTCTGTTCCGCCTGAAGTAAAATATAAAGTTTCTGCAGGAACACCAAGCGCATTTGCACAGGTTTTTCTCGCATTTTCAAGAAGTTCCCGCGCTTCTTTTCCTGCAGAATGAATACTAGACGGATTTCCCCATTTT
>Ga0256404_1003788_pt1 | contig 29933 bp, 24 predicted proteins | sample RumenRJG_01DNA_FD_185990 | JGI IMG/M metagenome (GOLD analysis project Ga0256404, IMG submission 185990) | Bovine rumen microbial communities from Lethbridge, Alberta, Canada - RJG_01 | ecosystem: Host-associated > Mammals > Digestive system > Stomach > Rumen | place: Canada: Alberta | collected...
CCTCGTCATCCGCATCATCTTCGTCTTTCTTGTCCGGACGGCCACCATAAGGACGTGGCTGGAACGCACGGGCGGCGATGGACATACGGTCATCCGCCTCGGGGGCGCTCTCCTCTTTGGCCTCTTCCTGGTCGGCGGCATCCTCGTCGGATGATGCTGTCTGCGGCTCTTCGGTCTCGCTCCAGTCCAAGGTCAACACATCCTCGTCAGCTTTCACTTCTTCTGCCTTTGGCTGTTCGGTTGCAGGTTCCTCCGCCTTGGCTGCCTCAGCCGGGACCTCTTCAGCCTTCGGCTGTTCGACTACCGGCTCCTCCGCCTTGGCTGCCTCAGCCGGGATCTCTTCAGCCTTCGGCTGTTCGACTACCGGCTCCTCCACCTTGGATTCCTCAACCGGTGCCTCTTCAGACTTCGGTTGCTCGACTACCGGTTCCTCTGTAGCCTTTTTGGTGCTCTTCCTAGTGGTTTTCTTGGCCTTCGGGGCAGCCTCATCGGCTTCCGCAACGCTCTTGACCGCCTTCTTGGCGGTGCTCTTCCTGGTGGTTTTCTTGGCCGGCTTCTTCTCTTCCGCCGCCACTTCCATCACGACTTCTTCCTGATCTTTCACTTCTTCACTCATGATTTGTTCTTCCTGCAGGTTGTTTCCTGCCACAACGCCAAAGTCCGCAATATCCTCTGGGAGCGGACCAGCTTCTTCCATCTTGGTCAACAACCAAGTTCTCGATGTGCCGGTTTTCTTGGTAAAGCCAGGGGCTGCGACCTCCCTCGAGACCTCTTCGATTGCATATCCGTGCACCTTTCTTTCATCAAGGCGGAAACTCCCCAAATTAGTGGAGAACACAACCCTTCCGCCCTGCACCAGGAGCCCATTGAGCAGCCAGAGCCACTTTGCGTGGTCCCTTTGGACATCGAAATCGCCGTCCATCTTATGGCTGTTCGAGAAGGTCGGGGGATCGAAAACAATCAACTGATATTTCGATCCCTTCGCCAACTCCCGCTCCACAAACCTCAGGGCATCCATCTGCACGCATGGGTACAGGTCTCCCTCAAAGCCATTTGCCTTGAGATTTTCCTTTGCCCACTGGGTGTATGGCCCTGACAAATCCACCGAAACCACACTCGCCGCCCCGCCAGCCGCAGCATAGACGGAAAAAGCTCCCGTGTAGCTGAACAGGTTCAGGACGGAAAGCCCTTGACAATTCTCGCGCACCCACTCCCGGGTGACCGCGTGGTCAAGGAACAATCCGGTATCGATATGCCGCGTCAAATCTACGGTGAAGGTCAATCCATTCTCCTTCACCAGGGTTTTCACCGACACCTCGCTGAGCGTCTCGTGCTGCTCCCTGCCAATCCGCTTCTCGCGGTGGTAGAAAACCACATGGTCGCTCTGGACGTACAGCATTCGGCTGACGATGTCGCAGCAAGTTTCCCTCATCGCCTCTTCCATACCGTCCACGCTGTAATCGGTGATACGCGCATACTTGCCATAGAGATCCACGGTCACGGGAAATTGTTCGAGATTCCGGTCATAGACACGCATGCAATCCGTACCGTATTGCAGCATCATACGGCGTTGCTTGAGCGCATTGGCCTTCAGGATCTTTCCAAAATCTTTCTCGTAAAATTCCATGGGATTCTCGTTTTGGTAGGTTCTTTTGCTCAGCCATTCTATATGGTAGACTAAAAAAATACTAGTGGGGGATACAGAGGTATGGAAGCAGAAACCCTGGCTTTTCTGAAAGACATCGAAACCCGGCGAGGGGCGCCGATCGCATGGCGCACGTTCTGCACCTGGTATGGAACCAGCAGGCACGAAGGGCTTGAGCGAGTATGGGGCGTATTCCTCTACCGGGTCGGGGATACCTTCTATCTCGAGGATTTCGAACACCAAAACACGTTCCTCGGCTTCCCCGTCAGGAAAAGGAAGACCGACAAACCCTACGAGCGGTACGAGGAGTCCTTCCACCGGAACGAAGTATGTGGCACCATGCAAATATCCAAAAGAACGGCGGAGAAAATCGTCCAAGGACAGCTTGCCCCCCGATATGTGAAACCGATCCACGGCCTTGCGACCCTGTTCGCCGAACATATCGAGATGGTCACATTAACCGATGGTTCGGTGCTTTTATTCTCGCTGATGGACCGGAAGAAATTTCTGGCCGAGTTGGAAAAACAACAGCATAATCATTCGTAACTTCCTATCATTTGGATAGAACTGGAGAAGGAGATATCCAAATGGTACACGCACGCTGTTTTGATGCAAAAACCTATGACCGCAAGGCCTTCGCCCCGTACGAGGGGCTGATTGCAATCGACTATACTCCGGAACAGCTGACCAAGGAGACCGCATACTTGGCCGAAGGTTACGAAGTGGTCATCGTCTTCGTCAACGACACGTTGGACCGCCAGGTCATCGACATCCTCTATCAGGGGGGAACCCGCCTGATCGCCCTGCGTTCCGCTGGCTACAACAATGTAGACTTGAAAGCCTGCGAGGGCCGTATCGCCGTTGTCCGGGTCCCGGCCTACTCTCCTCATGCGATTGCGGAACACGCCTTGGCCTTGACCTTGGCCCTGAACCGGCATCTGCGGGAGGCCTTTGACCGCACCCGCCAAGGAAACTTTTCGTTGGAGGGCCTGGAGGGCTTCGACCTTTGGGGAAAGACCGCCGGCGTCGTCGGCACTGGCAGGATTGGCCGTGCCTTCATCCAGATCTGCCAGGGACTGGGCATGCGGATTCTTGCCTACGACCCCTTCCCGGGGAAAATGGAAGGAGTGGCCTTTACCGACCTGGATACATTGCTGCGGACAAGCGACGTGGTAAGCCTGCACTGCCCCATGACGGCAGAAAACCATCACCTGATGGGCAAGAAGCAGCTGGAGGAGATGAAGCAAGGAGCACTGCTGGTCAACACCAGCCGTGGCGGTCTGGTGGACAGCAAAGCCCTGCTCGCCAGTCTCAAAGACGGGCACCTCGGTGGAGCCGCCCTTGACGTCTATGAGCATGAGGCCGGAATCTTTTTCAACGACAACAGAAAACAAGGAATCAAGGACGAAACGCTCAAAGCCTTGATCGCCCTGCCTAACGTGCTGGTCACCAGCCATCAGGCATTCCTGACGGAAGACGCCCTTGAGGCAATCGCCCGCACCACCGTGGAAAACATCCTTGACTGGGAAAGACAACTGCCATCCAAGAACCTGCTTACGGCGTGAATCCAAGCCGTCTTTCCCTTGGCCCAATACCGATGTTCGCGGGATGAAGCGGGAAAAGGGAATGTTGCGCGTTCCGGTCGAACGACATTCCCTCTGACATCCCGTGCGTCTCTTCCATCACGAAGATGGGCAGAAGCCTCTTACGGATGCGGTCCCGACCAACGCATCCATCGCCTGCTCTGGCGACAGGTGGGGCCGCGCGGAAAGGGTGCCTTCCCTTGTATGGTACCCATGTCACCTCCAACCTACCATACCGGCATTCTCGGAGGTTTGATGCCTGAAAAGGAGAAGATTCCGGATTATGGACACAACATGTTGCAGGAAGAGGAAATAGAATTCTTAACAAATATCTGCCCTCACAAGGTGGATGAATCATCGGAACGGACCGAGCCCCCCCAAGGCTCGCCATCCCGCAAAGCCATGATTTGAGCAATTTTTCGTGGAATGCCTTGGCTGACTATGAAAGGTGATGCCACATCACTATTCCCTTCGTGGGCGGTTGTACGCCATTTTGTACACCTCAACCTGTCATTACAAAAAAAGACTTGCCAGCAAACAAACGGGCAAGCCTTTCTCTAGAAAAGAATAATTTGTATCTCGGCCAGAGGGATTTGAACCCCCGACAGGGTGGTTAACAGCCACCTGCTCTACCGACTGAGCTATAGCCGAACGAACATATAGGAATCTACAGTTTTCATTGGAATCTGTCAATACGGATAAAGAAAAAATCGGGGAGGGTTGCTCGCCCTCCCCGACCCATTCGTGAAACAGCTTATTTCACCGGATAGTTCTCAGACAGGTATTCCATGAACACGTCGCTGAGCATCTTTCCTCTGCTGACCACGTTGCCAAACATGGTGTAACCATCGCCACCCGCAGCCATGAAATCGTTGGTCGCGACTTTGTACGTTGCGTCTTTGTCGATCAGCTGGCCGTTGAGCAGGACCCTCTTGATCCTGTTGCCCGGCTTGGCGTACTTGCTGTAGACGACCTGCAGGTCGGTCTGCGCATAGCTACCGGCAGTCTCGGGAAGCTTCGAATAGCCGTGCTCGAGTGCGGCGTAGACATCGCTGCCCTTGATTTCGCAGACGTAGACAACATTGGTGAACGGCAGGACATTCATGACATCGCCTCTGGTGACCTTGCCGGATTTCAGGGAAGCGCGGATGCCGCCACCATTGGTGATCGTGAAGTCGGCACCACTGTCCTTGGTAATCGCATCGACAATCATCTTGGAGAGATTGGTCTTGCGGGTACGGACATGGGCGCGCTCGCCGTCGAGATCCTCGGGAATCATCGCGATAACCTTGTTCAGCTGGACGTTCAGGTCCTTGTTGATCGACTCGATCGTTGCGGTGATCTGCGGGTCGTCAGGCACGCTGGTGACACCGAACTGCTTGGCAAGGTCGCTCTTCTCCGGCTCGAGGACATCGCTGGCCTGGATCAGCATGGCAGTCTTGCTGACAGCCTTGCCGTCCTTTACCAGGATATCGACGACACCAACGTTCTTCAGGTACTCGCCGGTGGAGACAATCAGGGTATCGCCAACCTGGTCGCCGCTCTTCAGGACCGTGTGGCTGTGACCATCGACGAACAAGTCGATACCCTTGACCTTTTCTGCAATCTGGTCGCTGGTGATTCCGCTGGGACCAGTCGGATCAAGGCCGATATGGCCGTCAACGATGATGAAGTCGGCATACTTCTTGACCAGGTCAACCATCTTCTGGACAGTACCATAGAAGTCATCCTGGGAGAAGTCGACGCCCTCGGTGTTCTTCGGATTGCTGGTGACCAGCGTGTCCGGAGTAGACAGGCCGATGACTCCAACCTTGAAACCGTTGAAATCATACAGCTGGTAGGGCTGGAACAGCAGCTTGCCATTCTTCTTGACATTGGCACTCAGGACGCGCAGCGTACCACCGTTGGTCGCAGCGATATTGGCCATCTCGACCAAGTGGTCGGTGCCATAGTTGAAGTCATGGTTGCCCGGAGCGATGGCATCATAGCCCAGCTCCTCCAGCAGAGCATCAACCGTCTCACCCTGGAACAGGTTGGCGAAGTTGGTGCCATGGGTGGTGTCGCCAGCATCCAAGACCAGCATGTTGTCGGTGATGGAGCGGCCGGCGTTCAGCAAAGTACCAAGCTTGGCATACCCCATGCCGCCATCCTGCGGCACCACACGAGCGTGGACATCGTTGGTGTGCACGACAATCAGGTCGAAGGTCTTGTCGCCCTTGGTGTTCTTCTCGATCAGCTGGACACCATACGGATAGGGCAGCAAGCCGGCGACCACCTGGTCATCAGGCACCGCGGCCTTCGGGTCATAACCGGCACCGGCGATGATGGAAGCATACTGCTGCACCAACGCGCTGTCGGCAGGGTCGGTGATGGCATCGGCGGGAACGCTCATCGGATAGGTGGCGACCACCTTGCCATCCTTGACGTGCAGCTGCACGACACCAATGCTCATGAGGTCGGCATCGGCGTGGACAATCTCGGTATCCCCGACAATCTTGGCGGAAACGGTATCCCCGGAGTCGACGATCAGGTCGATACCCTTCAGGTTTTCGGCCAGGAACTGGCTGGAAAGGTCCCCGGTATCCGGAGCGTCAGTCAGGACGATGATGTAATCGACCAGCTTGTCGGCGATATCCAGGGCCGTCTGGGCGTTGGCGACAATCACATCACTGGTGAATGATACTCCGTCCACATCCTTCGGCATGGTCAGGCCGACAACCGCGACCTTGAAGCCGTTGAAATCATATACCTGATAGGGGGTTTCCAACAGATAGCCATTGGCGTCCAGAGCGTTGGCGCTCAGGGCGGCAGCCTTTTCGGTGCCTTCGATACCCGTAGCAAGCTGAATCGTCTGAGGAGTGTACGCATCGTAGCCGGCAGCATCCAGCGCCTTTGCGACCTGCAGGGCATTGGCTTCCGTCACGCCCATGTTGCCAGCATTCAGCACCAGGTAATTGTCGGTAATCTGCTTGCCGATATTCGCGAGGGTCGCGAACTGGCCCAGGGACAGGCCACCGGCCTCACCTTGGAAATTGCCGTTGATATCGTTGGTATGCACGACGAAGAGGTCGAACTCCTTGTCGCCCTGGGTATTGCGGACGATGGTGTTCACGCCATATGGATAGTCACTCGTCGGCTTCGCAGGCTCCTGAGCCACAGGGGCGGGAGCGGCTTTCGGGGTTTCCACAGGTGCCGGGACTTCGGCCTTCACAGGAGCCGGAGCCTCTTCCTTCACCGGGGCTGGCGCAGGTGCGGGAACCTCAGCTGGCTTTTCTGGAGCAGGGGCTACCGCCGGTGCCGCCGGAATGGGCTCAGCTGCCTTTTTTGCTGTCGTCTGGCATCCCACCAGCGACACGATCAGCAGTGCGGCAAGAGCCGCTCTCGCGATCGATTTCGAAAGACGTTTCACGATAATCCTCCTCATGATTGTCCTCATTAAACAGTATTCATCCCAAACTATACCACAGGAATTGAAAACTGCGTTACTAATTCATGAAAAAATTGCCTTTTCACGCTCTTTCCAGCAAGCCATATGGCCATGCGGATACGAAAAAGGGCACCGCCAACGCGATGCCCCGTCTCACCGGAAGACGAATGGTCATTACATCAAGTCTTTCGGCTTGCGTGCGGTATTGCCAGTCTTCTCGCAATACGCCTCATGGCGCAACTTGCCGTTCTCGAAGACGCTTCTCATCTTGATAGCTCCGCCCCAGCGGCTCAACAAGGTCTTGGTACCGGCACGATGTGCGTTCTTAGATACTGCTCCAGCCATATCATTATCCTCCAGAAAGGGAATATCCCGAAATGTGCGTATGTACTATAGCAAAGAGCCCAAGATAAAGTCAAACCCCAAGTACACTTCTTTCCTAGACCTCACCCAGGAAAAGGCTCGACTTCCGGCACCGGGTGATGCTCCGCCTGCTCCATATCATAGCAGACCAAACCGCAGTTGGGCATCAGGTTCGACTTGAATTGCCCGATCGTATAGGAATGGAAATAGGTGGCAATCACCCTTCCCAACATGCCATGGGCCACCAACAGCACGTTTTCCGAATAGGTCCTCCGCATCTCATCCAAAGCCGGATACACCCGGCAGACAGCGTCAGCCAGCGACTCCCCGCCGGCAAATCGGAGAAACGGCTCATCCTTGCGTTCCTGGTACGGTCGCGCGCTGAAAAGAGAACCCTCGTCGCTGCCGAAGCTCACCTCGTGAAAACGAGAATCGACGACCACCGGAAGGGAAAGCGCCTTGGCGACGATCTCTGCCGTCTGGCGGGCACGGGTCAGGTTGGAGGAAACGATATGCCGGATCCGGTACCGGTCCCTGCCCTCGTACAGACGCCTTGCCAACTCCTTCGCCTCCTCCACTCCTTCGGGGGCAAGGGGCACATCGACGACACCGCTGATGCGGCCCGTCTCATTGTTGATGGTCCTGCCATGTCTGGTCACATACAGCAACATGGCACACCTCAACAGTCGAAGCGAACCATGCGGTAGGGATAAGAGGAACGGTCGACAGCCAGCACGAAGTCGAACATGTCGGGAACCAGGCACATGAAGAAATCAGGTTCAGGAAAAGCTCCATCGGCCCTCCGCACGAAGAACTTGCGGCCGCTGGTGTACTGGATCTGACGGATCTGCTGATGGATGTTGGGCTGCCTGCCCTCCAGCAGGTCACGGATGTAGGTGGCGCAGAGGATATCCTCGTCGGTGTCCTCCACCCCGTTGAGTCCCATGGCGACCAAGCTCACCACACGGGGATCCTTGTGCTTGATGTAACGGGCAACCGCCCTGGCGTTGACCAAGGAGGCGACAATCACCTCGCTGGCGTGGATGGCTCCTGCGATTCCCTGCACCCCTGCGCTGGTGGTATGGACCACACTTCTGCCTGCAAGATCGGGACCAGTGGTGATTTCCATCGGGGAATTCCCGGCGTCAAAACCGGGAACCTTCACCCCGTTCCGCTCGCCGACCAGGAAATAGTCCGGATGCTGGTGCTTCAGGGCGAAGCACTCCTCCACCTCTCTCACGGGGAAGATGTCCTTGACCTTCATCTGGGAGAGAAAGCACTCCACCGAGAAAGCCCGGAACACATCGATGATGACGGTCAGCCCCTCAGCGGCTTTGGCCCCTTCCAACTGATGCAATATGCGAATATCCATATGGCTGCTAGGTTAGCAGATTCGGCCAAGAAACAAAAGGTTTGAGGAAAAGGAAGGAAAAGCGTACGATACCGGTATGCGGATCCTCAGGCAGCTCTATCTGATTCCCGTCTATCTCTACAAGGGACTGCTCTCCCCCTTCTTCGGGGGCAGGGCCTGCCTGTACCACCCCACCTGTTCCACCTACATGGTCCAGGCGGTGCTGAAGCACGGCATCATCAAAGGCACCATTCTCGGACTTGCCCGCATCGGCCGCTGCAACCGCGCCTTCTGGGGAGGAAACGATCCCGTCCCTGAACAGTTCTCCTGGCGGGGAATCAGGGACGCATATGTCCTGTTTCGGAAACCCCGAGCGAACGGATGAACGACAAAAGCACCGACAAGGCACGATAGTTGTTGCCACCTTCGGGGATGATCAGGTCGGCGTATTGCTTGGTCGGCTCGATGAAATGCTCGTGTCCCGGCCGCACCACCTCGAGATACTGGGTAATCACGCTATCCATCGTCCTACCTCGCTCATTGATGTCCCGCTTCAGCCTCCGGATGAAACGGATATCGGCGGGAGTATCGACATAGAGCTTCAAGTCCAGCAGGTCGCGGATATGCTGGTCGTAGAGCACCATCAGCCCCTCGATCACAATCAGCGGCTTAGGTTCGACGTGGACCGTCTCCTTGGTACGCACGCTGTGGACAAAGTCGTACTGTGGCATCTCGATCGGTTTCCCCTGCTTCAAGTCGGAAAGATGCCGGTAGAGCAACTGGTTGTCGAAGGCCGATGGCTGGTCGAAATTGAACGAAGTGATCGTGTTGTTGTTGAAGGTGGAGACGGACTGGTAGTAACTGTCCTGGGCCATGAAGACCGAATCCGGGAAAGCCTCCCGGATTCTGCGCACGATGGTGCTCTTGCCACTGCCCGTGCCACCCGTAATCCCTATGATTTTCGGCTCCATGGGATTACCTGACCGAGAACCGGTATTCGGTGACCGTCCTCAGCGTCTCCCCCTTTTTCACGATGCAAGAGGGGAAGCCAAGGTGGTTCGGAGCGTCCGGATAGGACTGCGTCTCAAAGCAGACACCCTCGTTGCGGCCGGCACCGGCAGCGTTGACCCCACCGGAAAGGCCGTTGCCCGTATAGAACTGGACAGCGGGAAGCGTGGTGCGCATATGCATCTCGATCCCGCTCTTCGGGTCGTACAGACACCCGAAGCTCTGGGGCCAGCGATGCTCCTTGCCTATCACGTAGCAGTAGTCATAGCCGTTGATGGGAGTCCCGGCCATATCCTTGCGGATCGTCTTCGGAATCTGAAAGTCGTAGACAGTGTCCGCCACCACACGTATCTTCCCCGTCGGAATCAGCTGGTCATCGACCTCGAGCATCTCCGGACAGGAAAGCTGGACCTCGTCATCAAGGATGGACCCACCCCCGGAAAGGTTGAAATAGGTATGGTTGGTCAGGTTGACCGGGGTATCCTCGTCGCTGGTCGCCGTGTAGGCAAGGGTCAACTTCCCGTCGGAGCTGATCGTGTAGGTGACCGTGACAAACAGGTTGCCAGGCATGCCGCCGTCCCCGTCGGGACTATCGTAGCAGAGGGTGACGCTATCGCCCTGTTCGTCGAAGGGAAGCACATTCCACATGTGCAGGCCGAAATCGCTCTGCCCGCCGTGGAGGGCGTTGCCGTTGTTGTTCTGCTCAAGATGGAAGGTGGCCCCATTCAGGGAAAAGCGACCCTTTGCGATGCGGTTTGCGAAGCGTCCAATCACCTGTCCGTAGTGGGGACTGGTGATGTTCTGCAACACCTCCGGCATCTTCCAGACGACCGAGATCCTCCCCTTCCGGGAAGGAACCACCACATCCTCCAGGATCGCCCCCAGATTCAAAAGCCTCACCGTAAACTCGCCACTCTCAATGGTCAGGCGGACCACGTGCCGTCCCTCATACCGCTCAGCCAGGACCTCTTTGGAAATCACCTTGCCCTCCCCTTCGTCAACTATCGGAATCCTTGCTCTTCAGGACGGCCAGATAGGCGTGCTGGGGAATCTCGACGTTTCCCACCATCTGCATGCGCTTCTTGCCCTCCTTCTGCTTTTCCAGAAGCTTGCGCTTGCGACTGATATCTCCACCGTAACACTTCGCGATGACATCCTTCCGATAGGGGCTGATCGTCTCGCGGGCGATGATGGTGCTGCCCAAGGCCGCCTGGATGGCGATCTTGAACTGCTGGCGCGGGAGCTCGTCCTTCAGACGCTCGCAAATCTGTCTTCCACGACTCTGGGCATTGCCCTTGAAGACCAGCTGGCTCAGCGCGTCCACCGGCTCGCCGTTGACCAGGATGTCCATCTTCACCAGCTCGGTCGGCTTGTAACCGTTGACTTCGTAATCGAACGAGGCATAGCCACGGGAAATCGATTTAAGCCGGTCGTAAAAGTCGAAGAGCACCTCGCTCAAAGGCATGTCCCAGATCAGCTCGACACGCTTCTCGTCCAGATAGTTCATACCGGTCTGCGCGCCACGCTTCTCCAGACAGAGCTTCATGATCGGACCGACATACTCGCTCGGAGTGATGATCGTCGCCCTGATATAGGGCTCCTCGGCATTCTTGATGCGGGTCTGGTCGGGGTATTCGGTAGGGTTGTCCACCTCAAGGTGCTCCCCATTCTGCAGGTCGATGTGGTAGCGGACCGAAGGACTGGTGAAAACCAGCGAGAGGTCGAACTCACGCTCCAGCCGCTCCTGGACCACCTCGAGATGCAACATCCCCAGGAAACCACAGCGAAAACCAAAACCGAGGGCTGCGGAACTGTCCTTCTCGTAAATCAGCGACGCATCGTTCAGCTTGAGCCTTTCCAAGGATTCCTCAAGCTCCTCGTAGTCGTTCGAGTCGACCGGATAGATCGAGGAGAAGACAACCGGTTTCAAGGCCTTGAAACCGGGCAAAGCCTTGGCGCAGGGCCTGTCCGCATGGGTGATCGTGTCACCGACACGGATGTCGCTGATGGTCTTGATGCCTGCGATGATATACCCCACATCGCCATCATGGAGCAGGTCTGTCGGCTTCAGGCCCAGCTGGAAAATGCCGACCTCCTCCACCTTGTAGGTGCCTTCGCCATGCATGAACTTGATCGTGTCGCCAGCCTTGACGTCTCCGTCGAAGACACGGACATGGACGATGACACCACGATAGGCATCGTAGTGGGAATCGAAAATCTCGGCAGCAAGCGGGTCGGTATCGACACCAGCAGGAGCGGGAATCTCGTCGACGATGGCATCGTACAGCTTGTCCACTCCCTCGCCAGTCTTGGCACTGACCATCAGCGCCTTGCCCGGGTCAAGGCCAAGTTCGTGCTCGATTTCCTTCAGACAGTTGGGGATGTCGGCCGACGCCAAGTCGATCTTGTTGATCACCGGGATGACGGTCAGGTTGTGCTCCATGGCCATGAAGAGGTTGGCGATGGTCTGCGCCTGCACCCCTTGGGTGGCGTCGATCAGCAGAAGCGCCCCCTCGCAGGAACTGATGGCACGGGAGACTTCATAGGAAAAGTCGACATGGCCCGGGGTGTCCACCAGGTTGAGCTTGTAGGTCTTGCCGTCCCGCTGGTAGGGAACCGTCACCGCCTGGCTCTTGATGGTGATACCCCTCTCCCGCTCGATATCCATATTGTCCAGCACTTGGGTCTGGACCTTCGAGCGCTCGTTGATCAAGCGGGCGCGCTGGATGAAGCGGTCGGCAAGCGTCGACTTGCCGTGGTCGATATGGGCGATGATGCAGAAGTTTCGGGTAAGGTCTGCCTCTCTCATGCCTGCTCCTCGGGTTTTCCGTCAGCCTCGGCCTTTGCCTTCTCGGAGGCCTCCTTGGCCATGCGGGCCTCGTATTCAGCCTGCCGGCGTGCCTCCTCGGCGCGCTTGGCGTTGAGTGCATTGCCCTTCTTGGCAGCCAGGTAATCGGAAGGCTCCTCCTTCAGGCCCGGCCAACCAAACAAGGCCCTGATCTCTGCGTCGTCAAGGGTCTCCTTGATGACCAGCTCGTGAGCCAGCTTTTCCAGCTGGTCCCTGTGGTCCCTCATGATCTGGCGAGCCTCGTTCAGGCAACTGTCGAGAATCTTGTTGACCTCGCTGTCGATGCGGGTGGCGGTCGTCTCGCTGTAGTCCTTGTGCTGGGTGATCTCCCTTCCCAGGAAGAGCGGCTCGTCCTCGTCGGCAAGGTTGATGAATCCTAGGTCGCTCATGCCCCACTCGGTGACCATGCGACGGGCAGTGTTGGTCGCCTGCTTGATATCGTTGCTCGTTCCGGTAGTCGTCTCGCCGTAGATCAGTTCCTCGGCGACGAAGCCCCCCATGCACACCTTGATCCAGTCGGTCAGCATCGACCGGTTCTTGGTGTAGGGATCGCGCTCCGGAAGGCTGACGGTCAGACCCAAGGCGCGGCCATGGGGAATGATCGTCACCTTGTGCAGCGGGTCAAGGTGCTGCAGGTAGTAGTGCAACAAGGTGTGGCCGCCCTCATGGTAAGCAGTCGAAAGTTTCTCGTCATCCGTCATGGAGAAGCTCTTGCGGGCCACTCCGAGCAGTACCTTGTCGCGGGCCTGCTCCATGTCGTCCATCGAGACGGTCAGCTTTCCTTCACGGGCTGCGAAAAGGGCGGCCTCGTTGCAGAGGTTGGCCAAATCAGCCCCGCTACAGCCTGCGGTCCCGCGGGCGATGCGCTCGAGGTCGACGGAAGGTTCCAGCTTCAAAGGCTTGCAGTGGATGCGCAGGATGGCGACACGCTCGTCGATGTCGGGCAGGTCCACCGTCACCTGACGGTCAAAGCGCCCCGGGCGAAGCAATGCCGGGTCAAGGACATCAGGCCGGTTGGTGGCCGCCATGACAATGACGGAACTCCCGCTGTCAAACCCATCCATCTCCACCAGAATCTGGTTCAAAGTCTGCTCGCGTTCGTCGTTGCCGCCGCCAAGCCCGCTTCCGCGGTTGCGGCCGACGGCATCCAGCTCGTCGATGAACAGGATGCAGGGATTGTGGCGGCGGGCAGTGTCGAACAAATCGCGCACACGCGCGGCGCCCATGCCGACGAACATCTCGACAAAATCGGAACCGCTGGTATGGAAGAAGGAGACTCCGCTCTCACCGGCTACCGCCTTTGCAAGCAACGTCTTGCCGGTTCCCGGAGGACCGACCAGCAGCACGCCACGGGGAATCTTGGCTCCCACTTTGGTGAAGTGGTCGGGATGTTTGAGGAACTCGACCACCTCCTGCAACTCGTACTTGGCCTCGGCCTGCCCTGCGACATCGTCAAAAGTCACCTTGTTGCCGTTGTCCTCATACTCCTTTGCGTGGCTCTTGCCCAAGTTGCCCATCATCCTGCTGTTGATGCCGCTGGTCTGCCGGTAGAGCATGACAGTAAAGCCGATGAAGATGATCCAAGGCAGCAACTGCAACACCACCTGCAGCAACGAGATGTCCTGGATGGTTCCGGTAACCGAGACGTTGTGCGCCTTCAGCGTGGAGACCAACTCCTCGTCGAGATAGGGAATACGGGTCCTCGCGACATCGCCATTACGTTGGGCAAACGTAATCAGGCTCTGTTCCTTGATCTCGGCGCTGGCAACCTGCCCGCTCTCCACATAGCTCAGAAAGGTGGTATAGGGAACATCCTGCGGGCGGTCATTCCTCGTACTATCGATGAACATGTAGATGAACATCAGAATCAGCACGATGAAAACGAAAAGTGCGAAACGATTCTTCGGGTCGGGACGACGTTGCGGGCCATGCCCGCGCATGGGACCCCCTGAACCCCGATTCTGACGGTCATTATTCTGTTGTTGGTTTTGGGAATTCACGTGTTTTTTCCTTTAGTCCCAATAATAGACAAATAGGTTTCGTCGGGCAAGCGATTTACAAGCGGTGGCGATGCGGTCGCGTCCCCCGATTGCGGACCCAAAGACCGCGACAATGCCCCCCCGGTCCTCCAGCAAGGGAATCGAGGTTACCGGTTTTTTCAGTTTCCAGCCGGACGCCAGGTGGGCGATACCAACCTGTTTGCCGAAAAGCTCGATCCGGTCTCCTTCACGGGCCGAGCGAAGGACCGGATTGGCGAGAACGGAAGGATCGATACGGATCCACTGCTTTGGATCCCCTTCCTGCTGGGGACGCGCATGGAACGTCCCCAAAGAAGGAAGGGAAAGAGTCCCTCCTTTCGTAAGACAATGGCCCCAATAGCAAAATTCCTGAACAGGACTCATCTCTTCCACATGCATCAGGCCAGCATCAAACCAAATCGAGCATGTTCCCAAACGTTCCCGCCACCGCGTCCCACCCCCCTCGAGCAGAGTCCGGATCCGGGTGATGAACGACAACGGAACGCGACCGGCACGGGAAAGGAATCGGTAGAGCAGCTCGTCCCTGGCAATCCCGGGCAGAGCAAGGAAAACGTCCCGGGGAAGCGGGCACGTGGAGTCGATCGGCGCGATCCGTGAATCGATGAAATGGCGAAGCATCCGGGAAAAGGCCGCAAGGGTGTCCAGCAATGCGGGAAGTTCCGGATAGCGCTCGACCAAGGCAGGGAGCAGGACATGCCGGAGCTGGTTTCTGGCAATCCCCTGGTCGGCATTGGTGGAATCCTCGGACCAGAAAAGGTGCCGGGCCCGCAGTTCTCCCCGTAGTTCCTCGTGGGTAGAGCCGAGCAGAGGCCGGAAAACCAGCACCCCGTCCACCACCCGCTCTCCGGCAATCGCCAGATGGCTTGCCGAGGCACCCAACAGCATGCGGAACACCACATTCTCCCGCTGGTCGTCCTTGGTGTGGGCGACAGCCAAAGATGCATGGTGCTCCCGACACCAGGCAAAGAGGAGACGGTAGCGGAGGGTGCGGGCCGCCCCCTCCATCCCCATCTTTCCTTTCAGTTCCTCCAGTTCCTCCGGATCCACGTCAAGCACGACCAAAGGAACCCCTAGGCGCCGGCAGTTGGCCGTGTTGAGGCCGAGTTCCCTTTCCAGTTCCGCTTCAGGGCGGATATGGTGGTTCACATAGAGCGCGGTCACCTCACCCCGTGCATGGAGCCCCCAGAGCAGGGCAAGGCTGTCGGAGCCACCACTGAAGGCGACGGCAATCTTCCCCTCAGGAACCGGGACGACGGTTGTAAGCACCTTCCACCTCGGCCAGGGCCCGGCCCTGCATCAGGTCGATTACCGCACGGGCTGCCCGGTCCAGAGCCTCGGTATACAGCGGGTCGGTTTCCCGGGACAGCACGTGGTCCACCACTGTCTCACCCTGTCTGGGACGACCGGTCCCGACATAGACGCGGATGAAAGAGCTCGAACCAAAGCAGGAAATCAGGCTCTTCAAGCCGTTGTGCCCTGCCGACGACCCTCCCTTGCGCACGCGGATAGTCCCCACCGGCAAGTCCATCTGGTCACAGACGACAAGCATCGCCTCTGGGTCGCAGTCCCGGAAATCGGGAGCGATTTCCCCGGAAGCGTTCATATAGGTCAACGGTTCCACCAGAGCATAGGTACGGCCCCCGGCGTCTGTCCGGGCGATACGGTAGAGACGAAAACAGCGTTTTCTCAGGCGAACCTGAAAAAACGCTGCAACTCGATCCACCACATCAAATCCGGCATTATGCCGTGTATGGTCGTACTTGGAACCTGGATTCCCCAGCCCAAGCACCAGGATCATTACTGCTTGGCCTTGTCCGTGGCGGGAGCGGCGGCAGGCGCTGCACCAGCAGCGGGAGCGGCGGTACCGGCATCGGTCGTGGCAGTAGCGGCAGTGGCGTCGGTAGCTGCCGGTGTGGCGGCAACCTCTTCCTTCACGGACCTGCAGGAGGCGACCGTCTTGTCCAGGTCGTCAAGGATCTCGACTCCCTCAGGCAGCTTGATGTCGGAAAGATGGCGTACCGTGTTCAGCTCCATGTCGGAAACGTCCAGGACCAGCTTGTCCGGAAGGTTCTTGGGAAGCGACTCGATCTCGACCTGGTACATGACCTGGTCCAAAACGCCACCATCACGGGCACCAATCGGGTTGCCGGTGATCTTGATGGAAATTTCGGTCCTGAGCTTCTGGCCACGGGTGACCTGGTAGAAATCGACATGCTTGATCTGGTCATGGAGCAGATCATCCTGATAGTCCTTCATCAGGCATTCATAGGACTTGTCACCAACATTGATGGTGAGCAGGGAAGTGTCGGTGAAGTGGCGCATTTTCAGCGTGAACTCTTTGGCATCCAGCGTAATATGGATGGGCTGGGTGTTGCTCTTGCCATAAATGACGGCAGGGATGCGGCCGGCGCGCAGAACGCGACGGCTACCAGCAGAACCAAAATCACTGGTTCTGTCTTGCGCGGAAAGAACTTTTCCTTCGTTGCTCATGTAGGACTCCTTACTACTACTCTCATTGGCACATGCCAATTACCATGGGTAGAACATCTATGATGCCCTAGTATTCCCTCAGTTACATCTGGGAAGGCGGGATTCGAACCCACGAATGCTGGTATCAAAAACCAGAGCCTTAACCTCTTGGCGACTTCCCAACGTCGTGTCAAGAGACAGACAGCACCAAAAGATAGCGTAATTCGGGTTCTTTGTCCAGCATTAATCGGCCGCCGACTGATACTGGGAAAGGATCTGCTCCTCCAGATAGGTGCGGAACGAAGTATCGATGGGATGGACGACATCCTTGTAATCCCCGTTGCCGATCTTCCTGCATGGCATGGCGATGAAGGCGCCATCCTTCCCGTTGATGACCCGGATATTGTGAATGACCAGCTGGCTGTCGAGCGTGACCGAGGCGTATGCAAGCACCTTGCCGCCCACATCGACACCCACCTTCTTGATCCGAACTTCCGTAACCTGCACTTTCGTAACCCCCCGGTGCAGACCCGCACTTCAGATCTGCACGAACCAGCTCTTGAACCGACCGGCATTCTTCTCCCCAAGCCGGGCGATATAGCTGTCCACAAACGTTTTTTCCTCACTCACGAAGAACCAGCAGCTACCGCTGCCGCTCAACGCCCCATACCCCACCAGTCCGTCAGCCGCCCGAATGAGGGAGTCATACGGCTGGCTCGTCTTGACCACTTCAAAGAAATCATTGCGCAGCACCCTGCCGTAGCGGGCGGGGCCGAGACGCAACGCCTCCAGCACCAGGCTTTTGGCTGGCGGAGCGGGGCGAGCGAGGCGGTCAAGTGCCTCATAGGCCTCCTTCGTCGAGCACTTCAGGGCGGAAGGCATCACCAGCGCGCCGTAGAGAGGTCTGACACCCTCGACCGGCTCCACCTGCTCACCTCGTCCTGTCACCCAAGCAACGCGTGAGCGGGAGAGGAAAAAAGGAACATCGCTTCCCACCTCCGCCGCAACCTCCCGGAGCTTCTCTTGCTCCATCGGATACAGGGAGTCCAACAGGAGCAAAAGGCTCGCGGCATCGCTCGAACCTCCCCCAAGCCCGGCTTGGGAGGGAATCCGCTTGGTGCATCGGATGAGAAGCCGCACCGTTCTGCCCGATTTCCGCATCCAGATTCCGGCAGCTTTGCTCATGGTGTCTTTTCCCGGCCCACAAAGCCCTTCAAGCCCCCGGACCTGGACATCCGCGACTCCGCTTTCGGCAATCTCCACCTCCAGCTCATCACAAAGGTCGGTCCGGGCGAAAACCGATTCGATGGAGTGGAACCCATCATTCCGTTTCTCCCCCACAGCCAGGTGAAGGTTCACCTTCGCGGGGGCCAGCACCACGCTTCTCATCACATTACGAAAATCATTATACATATTTGTTCCAAATGGTCAATTTTATATACAAAAAGAGTTGTATATTGGCCTTTTCACATGCAAAACTGAATTTTCTATCATTAATTCAAAAGAATTATGGGACGAATCCAAAACTATTTTGGAAGGAAACGAGGGCTGCATCCACCAAGGCATCCCAGCCACGATTCGCTTGGGGATTCGCAGGACTGGGATGAACGATGGTACCGACATGCCTGCCAGAAGGGGCGAGCCTCGCCAATTTCTCCCCCGCGTACTTGCCAACTCCTACCAGCATCGGAGCCTGGGACCAGTCCAGCACATCCCGCACGTATCGGTCGCAGACTTCTTCCAGCGCCTGCCGGCACCTGGCAGGCAACGCATCCGGCGTCACGTTCTTTCCGGTCGGGCCGGCGTCCATGAAGACCAGCGGGCAGTAGTTCAGCACCATCACATGCCGTGCCATCTCCATCGGGTCGGGCCATCTGGCTGCAAGATAGCCCCACAACCGTTTTCCGCTTCCTTCGCTGCGTTTGCAGGCAAGCCCCAGCACCGGACGTTTGGGATGCATCCGAAGCGGCTGCCCGACCGTGCCGTCCATATGGAGATAGCCGCGCACCGCGCCCACCTCGCCAAAGGGAACCCCGTCCTGCGCCATGCCGAAAGGACCAGGGTTCATGCCCAGCCAGAGCATGCGGGCATCCTGCCTGCAGTAACGCTCCAGGAATTCCTGATGCAGGTCCCAGGCGTAGACCAAAGGATTGTAGACATACAGTGACTCGGGAAAGGAAAGGGCTTCCACTTCATCACGGAACCGACGTGTACGTTCGATAAGCAGGTTTGTCATGGAAAGAAGTCTACTCCATTTCGTTCCTGGACAGACAGGGGTGTTCTATTCTTGACACATATGTCCTTAAGCGTCAAAGTATGTTCCATAGTCTGAATTAACTAGTCACACCGAAAAATGTTTGACCGTGAGGATTTAACATGGGACATAGATGGGATTATCTCAACGAGTACCGAGGCAAGGATTTCCAGGGAGAATGGCCTACCATTGCCGAAATGTTTCTGTTGACCGCCAAGCGCTTCCCCCACAACAAGTGCTTCACTCGCTTCAATCCTGACCGGGAGACCTGGGACTTCACCGAAGTGAAAGGACACGTGGTCCGTATCGCCTCGTGGCTGATCGAGCAAGGGCTCAAGCCCGGCGACCGCGTAGGCCTGAACGGAAAGAACTCCCCCTTCTGGGGCCTGACCTACGTGGCGGTATGCTATGCCGGCGGCGTAATCGTCCCGATTGACAACCAGATGCACATCGACCGGCTGATGCAGCTGGCCGCCTTCGCCGGCGTCTCCTTCTTTTTCGGCGACAGCGACGTACTGGACAAGCTGGATCCGGAAAACGAATGGGTCAAGACCCTCCAGGGCAAGATGGTGACCCTGCTCGGGGATGCCGGCACGCAGGCTCCCTTCATCATGGACCTGCAGCCGGTGAAGGAATACCCGCTCGTGCCAAGGACCGAGGACGACGTGGCGGCCCTGTTGTTCACCAGCGGCACTACCGGCAACGAGAAAGCGGTCGAGCTTACCAACAAGAATCTGATCAGCGACGTCTACCAGGCAGGAGACATGATGCCGTTCGTCGACGACACCGACACCCTGTACGCCCTGCTCCCGCTGCACCACACCTACTGCTGCACCGCCGTCTTCCTCGAGTGTCTGGAACACGGTGCCGAATGCCTGTTCGGACAGTCCCTGGCGGTCAGCCGCATGCTGAACGACCTCAAGCGCGGCCACGTGACCGTCTTCATGGGAATCCCCCTGCTCTTCAATAAAGTCCTTGCAGGGATGATGAAGGAAGTCAAGAAGAAGGGACCCGTCGTCAACGGCATGGTCCATCTGATGATGATCGTCGGCGGCCAATGCAAGCTCTGGTTCGGCAAGAACCCGATGCGCCCCATCTTCAACAAGCTGCTGCTCAGCAAAATCGGACTGGACCACAACCGGCTCTGCATCAGCGGAGCCGGTCCCCTCGCCCCGAAAGTATTCAAGCAGTACCAGCAACTGGGTGTCGATTTCGTCCAAGGCTACGGACTTACCGAGACCAGCCCCATTGTCACGCTGAACCCGGTCGACCATTTCAAGATCGACTCGATCGGCAAGGTGTTCCCGCTGGACGAAGTGATCATCGCCGAGCCCAACGAGCACGGCGTCGGGGAAATCCGCGTCAAGGGTCCGAACGTCTGCAGGGGCTACTACCACGACGAAGCGCACACCAAGGAACTGTTCGACGAGAACGGATACCTGCGTACCGGCGACTTGGGAACGATGGACGAGGAGCACTACGTCTACCTGAAAGGCAGGGCAAAGAACATCATCGTCACCGAGGGCGGCAAGAACGTCTACCCGGAGGAAATCGAGGACATGTTCCAGCTCTACGAAGAAATCCGGCAGATCATGATCCGCGGCTACCAGGAAAAGAAGGACGTCCCCTCCGAGTGCATCGAGGCAGTCGTCTATCCCGACCCCGAACTGAAGGACAAGGAAAAACGAATCAACCAGATCATCGACGAGGTCAACACCAAGCTGGCAGGCTACAAGAAGATCTCAAAGGTGACGATCCTCGACAAGCCGATGGCGACCACCACGACGATGAAAGTCAAGCGCAGTCAGGTCAAATGACCAGAGACGAAGGGAGTTCCTCGCAGTAAACGGAACTCCGCAAATGCCGGCTTCTTCGTGACAATGTGGTGTGCATGCGCTACGATGGGTACATGTATACACTCATCAGAAACGCCTTGGTCGTGCCGATGACCCGAGAGAACTACTACCTCGAGCGGGCCGACATCGGCATTAACGACACCCATATCGACTTCGTAGGGGAAGCACCGGAAAACGTGCACGCCGACCGTGTCCTCGACGCCACCGGCATGATCGCCATGCCATCCCTCGTCAACGCCCACACCCATGTCGCCATGGAACTGGAACGCAACTACAAGGATGATCTGCCCACATTGGAAGCCTGGCTCGGAGAAATATTCCCCATCGAGGCCAAACTGACCGAGGGGGACATCCTCTGGGCTGACCGGCTGGGCATGGTCGAGCTGATCCAGAGTGGTTGTACCCTTTTCAACGACATGTACTACCAGGTCCACTGCGGGGCCAGAGCCGCCAAAGAGGCCGGTCTCAGGGCCGTCATCGGTTTCACCGGTGTCGGCGACGTCCCTGACCTGAAGCGCACCCTCGACCGGGAAGGGCCGCTGGTGTGGCGCGAAGTGGAGCGAAGCGACGGCCGCATCAAGGTGGCCTGCGCCCCCCACGCCGTCTACACCTGTACCCCCGCCCTCTACCAATACGCCCACGATTGGGCAAAGGAACATGGGGCCCTGCTGCACACCCACATGGCGGAAACCACCACCGAGGTAACCACCTGCAAGAAGCGCTATGGGGCTTCTCCTTTCCGTCACTTGGAGAAACTGGGGTATTTCCAGGATACCCGCCACATTCTTGCCCATTGCGTCCACCTGACCGACGACGAGATGGATGCCTTGAAGGATCTGGATGCCACCGTCTGCACCAACCCGACCAGCAACGCGAAGCTGGCAAGCGGCATGGCTCCCATCGGAAAGATGCTGAAGAAGGGGGTCAAGGTGGCGCTGGGCACCGATGGTTCTTCCAGCAACAACAACATCGACATGGTCGAGGAAATGCACGTGGCATCCCTCATCAGCAGCTCGCTGACAGGGGATATCACCAGCCTGACTCCCTACCAGATCCTGAGGATGGCGACAGTCGACGGGGCGAAGGCGCTCGGCTTTGACCAAATCGGCACGCTTCAGGCCGGCAAGGAGGCCGACCTGATCCTGATCGACACCCGCAAGCCCCACCTGACCCCGCTGAACAACCCCTTCAGCGCTCTGGTCTTTGCCGTCCAGGCCAGCGACGTCGATACCGTCTTCTGCCAGGGAAGGATGCTGATGGAGCGTCGAAGGATGCTGACCCTCGACCCACAACCGATCATGGACGAAGTCAACGCCCACTGGAAAGCCCTGCTGGGGCGCTCCCACGCCTAATAGGAACCGTGGAACGACAGGGATAGCGGCATCGTCTCCAAACGGAGTTCCTGGTTTCTCTTGCCTGTCCCGTCAAACAGGAAGCCCTCCGGGAGCGTGGCGGTAAAGCGTCTGCCTTCGATAGGGAGCGTCCCCTGCTCGAGGGTGAAGGTGACCCGCTTTGCATCCAGTCGGACAGCCAGCACCGTGTAGGCCCTCCGTTCCAGCTTGGTCGATCCGTCATCCTCAAAATAGCGATAGGAGACGGAAACGTCACCCGGCTGGAGCCAGAAGTCCACATGCCGGAACCTTCCGTTTTGCAACGAACGGGTACCCGGTGCCGTCGGCACGACGGAACCTTCCTTCAACAGGTATCTGGCCGATCCGTAGAGCGGCACGCGGAAGGTATGGTATCTTCCCCCCGCAAGCAACGCTTGCTCTACGGGGTCGTACCACCTGGTTCCCTTGGGAAGATAGGCGCGGACCTCGTCACTTCCCTGCTCCACCACCAGAAGCTTCAGAATCCCGTCTCCGTACTGCACGGCCATGCTGTCGGTCGGGACGTCCGGATCTTCCGGATACTCCAGACAGAGCGCCCGGTCGATCGGGATTCCCGCTGTCGCCGCCTGCCAGGCCGCGCTGTAGGTATAGGGCATGAAGCGGTAATGGTCCTCGATGCAGGCCTTGATCGCCGGCAGGGCGTTCGGGTAGGTCCAAGGTTCGGTCGGCTTGTCGTCCGCCCTCCAGGAGTGGATGACGAAGCGGGGCTGGAAAACTCCGCTCTGGCAGGAACGAAGCAACAGTTCCTCGCTGGGACGTTCTCCGTAGAAGCCTCCCAAGTCGTTGCCATAGAACGGTAGTCCGGAAAGCCCCAGGCTCAGGCACTGGTACTGGTTGAACTTCAGCGTCTTCCAGGTGCTGGTGTTGTCCCCCGTCCAAGTACGGGCATACTTCTGCAACCCCGCATATCCGCTACGCGAATAGATCCAGTGGCGATGGACAGGATCGAACTCGTCGAAGGCCTCGGCAGCCGCCTTCGCCATATGGACCGGGAAGAGTGCCCGTACCTTGTAGGGATCCGACTCGGGGTCCTCCAGCTCGCACTCGTTGTTGTCGTTCCAGATGCCGGTGCAACCATGCACCAGGTACGTGGCCTTCAACTGCTCTTTCCACCAGCGTTGCGCCTGCGGGTTGGAGAAGTCGATGAAGGAAGCCTGTCCACCCCAATAAAACTCCACCAACGGGTTGCCCTGCTTGTCCTTGAGGAAAAACCCTTTCCGCTTCAGTTCCTCATACCACGGATGGGTGGTCAGGATGCCTGGCTTGATATTCATCGTCAGGTTGTAGCCGCGCCCGGCAAGTTGCCTGAGGAACCTATCGCAATCAGGAAATTTCCGCTTGTTCCAAAAGAAGGCGTAGCGGCTTCCGTCATCCGCCTTCAGATAGCCGGAGGAGAGGTACATGCCCTCGCAGGGGATATGGTGGCGTTCGATTGTCTCAAAGTACCGCAAGATCCTCTCCATCGCGTCATCAGCCTCGACATAGTTCATGCTGGAGCCGAAGAAACCGAAGGAAAAGAGCGGGGGCAAGGCCGGGAAGCCCGTCACCTGGCAGTACGAGAAAAGGATATGCTTGTAGGTGTCCCCCGTAAACAGGTAGTAGGCGATGGGACCGCCTTCCACCTCCACGTAGGTGTAAAAGGGACTTTCCTCCCCGAAGTCGAAGGCGTTGACCAGTGTCTCGGGGAAATAGTAGCCGGCGACAACCTGCCGTGCGGGATTCTGCTTCAGAAAGAAGGGAACCGACTTGTACAGCGGATCGCTTTCCTCGGCATCGAAGCCGAGCGAGTCGCGGTTGTAGACCCGGAACCGTCTCCCGTTCCGATCAGGCTTCCCGCCTTTGTCCCCCAGGCCGAAATAGCGGTCGCCCGGGGTCGCAGGGAAGTTGCAACGGGCAAACCAATGCCGTTCGCCATCATTCTTGAAGGCACGCACCTGGATGCGGGGGATGACCGTGTCCAACGACCCCAAGGCGCCACCGGAAACCAGCCGCCCATCATAGCTGACGGAAAGGTTTCCCTCCTCCATTTCCACTTTGACCGACAGGGTATGGACGCCATCTTTGGCCACAACCTCGGCGATGGCGTCTCCCCGAGTCAGGCAAAGGCGCAGATGTCCATCGGTTTCCGGAAAGCCCTTCAGCTCCCCGAAAGCCTTTTCCTGCACGGCAGGCACTTCCAGTCCATCGAAGTCATAGCGGAAAAAGACGATGCTTGTCGAATAGAACCGGATGGCAAGCGTTCCGCCTTTTCCCCGAACCTGGAGGCTGCACCCTTCCAGGACGATCGAGCGGATGGTCGAAAGCGAGTAGCGCATGGATTATCCTTTGACCGCTCCTGCGGTCACCCCTTCCATGAAGAAGTTCTGGAATGCCAGGAAGACGGCAATTACCGGGATGATGGTGATGGTGGTCATGGCCAGCAGGTCGGACCAGTTGATCTGCAACTGGCCGACGAAGGTAGCCAGAGCCTGCTGCAGCGTCTGCCTGTCCTGCTTGGAGATGACGATCAAGGGCCAGAGATAGTCGTTCCACCTCCACATGAAGGAGAAGATCGCGATGGTGGCGATGATCGGCTTGGCGATCGGGACGATGATCCGACGAAACGTGAAGAACTCTCCTCCGCCATCGATTCTCGAAGCCTCGACCAGCGAGTCGGGAATGGTGGTCATGTACTGGCGGGCAAGGAACACTCCCGTCGGCGTCGCTGCCGGTGGAATGATGATGCCCCACAGCGAGTTCAGCATTCCCAGCCGCTTCAACTGCAGGAAGATGGGAATCATGATGACCTGCAACGGAATCATCAGCGTCGCCAACATCACCGTAAAGCAGAACCTGCGGCCGGGGAACTCGTATTTGGCAAGTGCGTAGCCCGCCATGATGTTGATCACGACGGCAATCACGGTCGAGGTGACCGAAACGATGGCGGTGTTGGCGAAATAACGGGGAAAATCACCCCGCCCCAACGACTCGATGTAGTTCTCCAGCGTCCAATGCGCTGGCAGGAAACGCATCGGTACCTGGAAGAGCTCGCTCTGCGGCTTGAAGGAGGAGAGCGCCACCCAGACAATCGGGAACAGGGTGATGACCGCCAAGAGGGCGATGATGGTGGTCGAGATGCAACTCTTGGATGCCAAAGCGTTCTTATTACTCATTGTTCGCCATCTCCCTTGGAAATCTTGAACTGGACCAGGGTGAAAGCCCCGATCATCAGCATCAGCACGATGGCCATCGCCGAGGCGTAGCCCATCCGGTCCTCCAGGAACGCCGACTCGTAGACCTGCTGGACAATCAGCTTGGTGGCGTAACCAGGACCACCCTTGGTCATGGTAAGAATCAGCTCATAAGCCTTGAAGGCGCTGATGGTCGCCAGGATGGATACCACCAGCGTGGTAGGGGAAAGCATTGGCAGGGTAATCTTCCGAAACGTGTACCAGGGACCGGCGCCATCCACACGGGCGGCTTCGTACAACTCGCCCGGAATCGCCTGCAGGCCGCTGATGAAGATCAGCATGTAATAGCCGGCATAGGTCCAGATGGAGACGACGATGATGCTCGACATCGCCAAATTCCCGGTCGTGAGCCAATGGACCCCCTCGCCTCCCCATTGGCGCAGCACATAGTTGACTACGCCCATCTCGTCGCCAAGGATGAAACGCCAGGCGATGCCGACGGTGATCATCGAGAGCAACGAGGGAATATAAAAGACCGCCCGAAAGCCATGCTCTCCCTTCACCGAGCCCTTGGAAAGCAGGAGCGCAAGCAACAACGAGACGGCAATCAGGCAGACGACAGTAAGCACGGAATAGACAATGGTGTTGCGGAATGTGGTCCAGAACACCTCGTCGCGGGACAGCTCCACGAAATTGGAAAGACCGACAAAGCGGGGTGCGGAGAACACGCTCCAGTCGGTACAGGCCATCGCCAGCCCCTGAACGGCCGGAACGATGACGAAGAAGGCGAAAATCAGCAGGTTGGGAAGCAGGAAAAGATAGGGAATCCAGAATTCCTTGGAGCCTTTCTTGAACTGGGTCATGGGAGCATCCTCCTTTGAAGCGAAGAAAGGAACCGAGGTGGCGGCCAGCCGCCACCTCTGGATAGAGACTTATTTGAAGTACTGGGCGCCACGCTTGTCGACGTTGGCGACACAGGTCTGGACATCGATGTTCCCCAACAGGTACTGGACGATCTGCTCCTTCGCGTAGGTGGCCACCTTGGCGAAGTTCGGATTCTTCCATTCGTTGGCAGTAACCGCCGGAGTGACCTTCAGCTCGTCGGTGAAGACGGCGAAATCTTCGGTGTTGGAGTCATAGGCAATCGAGGAATCGTTGCGGGCACCCAGGTTCTTGGTCGCCTTGTCGTAGGCCTCGGAGTGCTGCTTGTCCGCGGCAGCCAGCATGAAATCGACCGCTTCCTGCGGATGGGCGCACCCTTTGAAGGAGGCAAGCAGTTTCCCTCCGGGGACGGAAGAACGGATATCTGCCTTCGGCATCCGGACGCAACCCCAGTCGAAGTTGGCGATGTTCTTCGAGTAGGTGTTGACATTCCAGCTTCCTCCGATGTGGCAGGCGACCAGTCCGGCTTGGAAGAGTTCGGCGGGATTCTCGCTGCCAAGCCAGACGCTCTTCGGAATCAGGTTCTCGTCATGCATCCGCTTGAACCACTGCAGCATCTTGACCGAGCCAGGATTGTCAAACTCCATACCGGTCTGGTCGGCATTCAGCCAGTGGCCTCCATTCTGATACAGGATCGTGGAGAACCGATGCGGGGTGAAATCGACGGCAAGACCGTACTTCATCTCCGGGTTGGCGGCAATCACCTGCTTGACGACCTTCTCCCAATCAGCCCAGGTCCAGCTCTTGCTGACCGCATCGATATCAATGCCGGCGTTCTTGAATGCAGTCTTGTTGACCAGCATGCCATTGGCGGTTGCCTCGGTAGGCAGGGCGACCACCTTGCCCTCCCGGTTGTAGGCGTAGGCGAGCATGCTCGGCATGAACTCCTCCTTCACTTTGCCCACATCGGTATACCCGTCAAGTGGCAGTGCGGTGTCGATCAGGGCAACCAAGTCACCGGTACTCATACGAGCGACGTCAGGCGGGTTGCCGCCGGAAATCAACATCTTCAGCTTCTGCTGGTAATCGGAGTAGGCGACAATCTGCATATCGAGCTTGATGTTGGGATGCTGCGCAAGGTAATCCTGCATCGTCGCCTTGAACACCTCGCTCTCATCCCCGTCGTTGAACCACAGTACCGACAGGGTGACATCCTTCTGGGTACCGGAACCGGACGCCTTGGGAGCCTCGGAACCTCCATTCGCGAACAGTGAAGCCGCCATCACCAAGGCCGACACCAGGACTGCAAGTACACGTCTCATGCATAAACCTCCTTATTGTTTTGCATAATTTATCAAAACGTTTTGCATATTGTCTTCCCCTTTACCAGATCTGTCAACAAATTTTTCATTTCTCCATTTAATTGCAATTATATGCAAGTATTACATAAAAACGTACATGCAAATAGGTTCTTATGTCACAAATATGAAATATGACATTTTCAAATTACTTTTTTGCTAGCTTTTTGCGAATTATGAGGTATACTCGTACCCAAACACCGAGGAGGCATGTATGCTGGCACGCAAATGGATCAAGACTGTCAGGGGGGAGGATTTCACCACATTGGTGGCGGACCATGGTTCAGCCCGCCTTTGGTTCCTCAGCGACGATGTCATCCGGTTCCGGCTTTCGTTTGACGGAATATTTGAAGAGGCCTCCTATGCCTTGGTCACCACTGCATGGGAGGACAGGCTCGACCCGCTCTTTTCCAAGGAACGCACCCGGATCAAGGCATTATCGCCCGAGATGGCGGAAAACGAAGATGAGATCCGCTTCTCCACCAAGCACCTGACGCTCGTGGTGCGCAAAAATCCCTTCTCCCTTGCACTGCTTGATGCGGCAGGCAAGGAATTCTATGAGGACCTGTCCTTCCGCGCCTACGAGATTGACCAGCTCGGAAGAGTCGCCCACTACAGCAAGATCGACGAGCGGCACGACCATTTCTATGGCTTTGGCGAGAAAAACGGCAAGCTGGACAAGAAGGGATTCCGCATGCGCCAGAGTCCGCGCGACGCGATTGCCACCGACCCGGAATCGGGCGACCCGATGTACAAGCACATCCCCTTCTACATCCGTACCAACGACCAGGACAGGCATGCGCTGGGGCTCTTCTACAACAACTCCTATGACTGCGTCTTCGACATGGGAAACGAGCGCAGCGGCTACTGGGACCGCTACTGCTACTGGCAGGCTGACGGTGGAGACATCGACCTCTTCCTGATCAACGGCCCATCCGTCAAACAAGTGGTCAGCCGCTACACCTGGCTGACCGGCCGCACCATCATGCCGACCAAGCAGTCGTTGGGTTTCATCGACTCCACCATGTACTATGCGGAGTTGCCCCGGGACTGCGACAAGGAAATCCTTGGTGTCATCGACAAGTTCTCTGAAGAGGATATCCCCTTGGACGGCTTCTGGCTGGCCAGCGGCTACACCGCGGGAGAGGATGACGGGCTGCGCTACACGTTCCACTGGAACCTGCGCCGTTTCCCAGACCCGGAAGACTTCATCCACTCCGTCGAGAGCAAGGGTGTGCAGGTGATTCCCAACACCAAACCGGGCATCCTTCCCCGCCACCCCTACCGTGACCGGTTCGAGAAGGCAGACGCCTTCGTCAAGGACCCGGAGGGCAAAGAAGCTTACGTAGGCCGCTGGTGGGGAGGAGCCGGACGCTTTGTCGATTTCACCTCCAGCCGCGGACGGGAGACTTGGGCAAAGCTTCAGAAAGAAGCCCTGCTCTCCAAGGGAATCCACACCATCTGGAATGACAATTGCGAGTACGATGGCGTCGAGGACCGGAATGCCCGTTGCGACAAGGAGGGCATGGGCGGAACGATGGCGGAACTGAAGATCATCCAGTCCAACATGATGGCGTTCATGGCCTGCGACGCCCTCAGGGACTTCTATCCCGGCGAGCGACCCTATGTGACCAACCGCGCAGGATACGCAGGCATCCAGCGCTACGCGCAGGTCTGGGGCGGCGACAACGTCACCGACTGGCGGACTCTGAAGTACAACGTCGCCCTGATTCTCGGCATGGGGCTCTCCGGAGTCTCCAACACCGGCTGCGATATCGGAGGTTTCGCCGGCCCTGCGCCCAGCGGGGAGCTACTCTTGCGCTGGTTCCAGAACGGGATCTTCCAACCCCGCTTCTGCCTGAACTCGGCCAACAGCGACAACACCGTCACCCAGCCTTGGTCCTACCCGGAACACCTGTCCCTGATCCGCGAAGCCTTCCGTCTGCGATACCGGCTTTTCCCCTACTTGTATTCGCTGATGGCGCAGTCCCACACGGATGGCATCCCGGCCTGGAGGACGCTCTTCATGGAGTTCCCCGACGACCCTGCCTGCCTGGAGGACGAGTCGCTCACCTTCCTTTTCGGCCCCTCGCTGCTGGTGGCCAACGTCCTTGAGCAGGGGGCGAAGGAACGGAGTCTCTACCTGCCCGCAGGTACCTTCTGGTACGACGTCAACGACCACTACCGCCGCTATGAGGGGGGATGCGCCATCACCATCCCGGTGGCACTCTCGACGATCCCGATGTTCCTCAGGGGAGGCGCAGTCCTCGTTTCCAGCCGCGACATCCG
>Ga0256404_1003789_pt1 | contig 29931 bp, 22 predicted proteins | sample RumenRJG_01DNA_FD_185990 | JGI IMG/M metagenome (GOLD analysis project Ga0256404, IMG submission 185990) | Bovine rumen microbial communities from Lethbridge, Alberta, Canada - RJG_01 | ecosystem: Host-associated > Mammals > Digestive system > Stomach > Rumen | place: Canada: Alberta | collected...
AGGTATTCAAAGATACCTTTCTTGTTGGTTACAAACTCATCAGCCATTAGTCTGGCTACATCAGCATCCATCTTGTCAGGATTGTAGGGCGTGTTGTGGAAGCGCTCGTAGAGGTCGCCCCATTCCAAGCCGCACTGTTCTGAATACAAAGTAGGAAACACACTGCTCACCCAATCTATTACGCTGTCGAAGTAGTTGGCTACGGGACGTATGCCTGTGTCTTTTCTGTGCTCTGCCATGTAGCCGTCTATATTGCCACGACTCACCCAGTCCAATGCCGTCTCTAAAACTTCCTGACGTTTGGGGTCTCCCTTGATGTAGGATCCCCATTTCTGCTGCAATGGATTGAGGGAGTTTGAATATAGTGCTTTCAGTGCCGTGACAAAAGGCCCTGAATAAATGGCATTGCGCATTTCCTGATCGTTGAGCCGCACGCCACCGATGTTGATGATCTGGAACCAGTCCTTGATTTCTTTTTCAGTTCCCTGACAGATGTAAATGGTAAGTAGTGTCTCGGAGAACTTCTTCTTCAAGTCCTCATCGAGGGAGTTGTAGTTCTGTTCCCTGCCGTCATAGACAATGGGTAGTTTGTTTGTGAAGAAACGTCCCAAAGAGGTGATGCGCTGCTGTCCGTCAAGAACCTCATACATACCATCGTCACGGAGTGTGAAATATATTAGTCCGAGGGGAAAGCCCCGGAGAACGGACTGTACCACAGCAACGTCCTTCTTGCCGTCGTTGTAGATGTAGTTACGTTGATATTCGGGTTGGATGATGAGCTTACCGTTCATTCCGAATAGCCCCTTGCCCTCATTCTCGTTGTACTGGAACCCCTTGCATAGGTTGCCAATTGTAATATCAGTGCGTAGTATGGTATTCATAGTTATATTTTAATGTTTAAATTTCGTATTTTGAGCGTTTGCATTATTATTTGCGTATTATAAATATTCTTCGATAAATCTTATTGCTATCGATAACTGGTCTTGCTACCATATCATAGTAGCTTGCGGATAAAGATTCGGGCGTACTTGCGCTTTCCATTGATGTGCCATCCATCACTTCCTGGAGCCAGTAATTCGCTTGATGCAGATTCTTGCATAAGTTGTTCGTACTCTCTCTCTGCGTTTTGGTCTCCAGGTGTGGTTATGGTAGCCTCTTTATCTTTTATGAGGCCATGGGGCTTTAAACGTACGTTTTTGGACTTTCTGTAGTCATTGGCATTAACTATCTTGAATTGCTCTGGGCAATATTTGTCAAGAAATGAAATAGGTACGCCCATTACACCATCATAATCAGATGGTATAGCATCGGTGTGTGGAACTTCAATTGCATCATAATTGTCATAATGCTGATATTCCAATCCTCTAATGTCTTTATGCCGACTAAACTTGATGTTGTCGGCCATGGTCATGAGTGGTAGAGGCTGATGGCGCTTGCCATGCTCGATGGAAGTAAACCAACATGAGTTACCCAAGCGCGTATAGTTACCTTTGTACCCAAGTCTTTCCGCTTTCTGTCTGTCCTTCTCTGCCACAGTTGCGCCTTCGGGGACACCAAACACCATGTCGCATCCGTTGCCAGTCGCTCCAAGCCATGCCTTGTTATTCATGAGCAGCGGAAACACCTCCTTGTAGGTTATCGCGTTCATGTTTCCGATGACAGAGAACTGTTTGCCACCGTCGATGATCCATTTCAGGAACTCGCGGAAGAGGGAGAACGGCGGATTGGTGATGATGAAGTCGGCCTCGTTACGCAACTGCGTAATCTCGCGCGAGCGGAAGTCACCGTCGCCGTCAAGGTACTCCCAGCGGAGGTCGTCGATGTCGATGCGGTTGTCGCCATTGATGTCACGGTCGAGAACGAAGATACGCCCGTGGGTCTGCCACTTGTCGCGGTCGAACTTCGGGTCCTGCTCGTCCTCAGGGAAGAGTGGGGGCTGCACCCCGTACTTCGCCGCCTTGGCGTCAGGCGCGTAGCTCGTGGAGATGAGCTTTTTGATACCAAACAATTGGAAGTTAAGGGCGAAATATCGTGTAAAATTGCTCCATTCCGGGTCGTCGCACGGCATGAGTATCGTCTTGTCGCGGAACACGTCAGGATTATAGTCAAGATAAGCCAGCATCTCCTTGTTGATGTCGGCAAGCTGTGTGTAGAACTCATCGTTCTTGGCTGTTTTCGCGTTTCCTAAGTTTTTATTTGCCATCTGCCAAGTTGTTTAGTTCATAACCATATTGTGATATTTTTCGTCGTGATATTTTTCACAAATATAGTGATATTCCTGTTGCAAGAAAAATCTATTTTGCCTTTACTGCAAATTTCCTGAAAAGTTGACAAAAATGGAGTAAATCGGAAATGGAAAAATTGCTTAGTCCTTTGTTTGTAAATCTTTATCGATTGTTGTGATGTGATAAGGGCGCCCTGGCTTGGGGTAGGATCTGTCTTAATTGGGGTAGTGGCGACATGGCAAGCTTCTTCAGGCGCAGCTTGTAGCGCACACTTCCACAAGAGAAACACTGGGGGCAGGCGACTCACGGGTCGCCTGCCCCATTGCTCGATTGGTGTGCCTTGCATGGCTCGCTTTTTCCCCTAAGGGCACTACTCGGGCATCTCGTCCCAGTGAATGGGCACGTTGTTGAGCACGAGCAGCCCGGTGTCGTCGTAGCTGGTGCTTATGCCCAGTTGCAGCTGCTTGATGGTGGTGGCCGTCTTCTTGACGTCGGCAAACTCGTTGCTCTCTTTCAGCTGTACTTTCATGTAGACGCCTTCGGTCACGTCGTAGGAGTACCACCCGGTGCCCACCCTCATCTTGTAGGCATTGTCGTCCTGGTCGACCATGATGGCCGGATAGTTGCTGTTGCCGCCCAGGCGCAGCTGGTTGAGATTGGCAATCATCTTCACTTTAAACACCAGGGTCACCACGCCATAGTTGGCCGAGGTGCTCTTGCCATAGGCCCCCACGAGCTGCACGTCGACAATCGAGGCAAGCGGGTTGCGCAGCGTGCCGCCGCCGTCGATGACTGTGAGGGTGCCTTTCTTGCCGGCCGCCTGGGTGGTGGCCGTCGTGGCAGCCTTGCTCTCGGGAGCGATGATTTGTTTTGCTTTCTTGATGAGGCCTCCCAGGCCCTGGGCGCTTGCCGGTGCCGCTGCCAGGCTGAGCATGGCGCAGGCGGCGATTGCGATACGGTTGAGTTTCATGTCTTGATGATGTTTGTGTTATTAAGTTTATTTTTTGGGATCTTTGGCCTTGGCTGCCGCTTTGGCCTGCTTGTCGGCTTGCTCGGCCTGCTTGCACAGCGAGGACTTGCTGTTGACAATGGTGATCGACTTCATGCTGGCCAACTTCTCGGCCTCCCAGGGTTCGATGCTCAGGTTGATTTTCAGCGTGATGCTGTCGCCCTTTTTCACCACCGTGTTGCCTGTAGCTCCAGGATGCAAGGCGATCACTCCACGCGGGTGAAAGGCGTTGCCCTCGGCGTCGGTCACCACATAGCGCAGCTCGTAGAAGCGCATGGCGCCTTTGCCGGGCACGTGTCCCCAGTCGTCGAGCAGCACGGCAGCGGTCTCCATCCTCACCGTGCCCCCGGACGTGACGGTGGTCACAGTGAGCGGTCGCGACAGTTGCAGCGGCACGTCATGGGCCACGTGGGCTGGCACTGGCTTGCCCGTGAGCTGCTGGCCGGCTTGGGCAATTTTATCCTTGATTTCCTTTTGCTTTGCAGCCCACAGGGTGAGCTGCTCTTTCATTTTAGACTCGTCGTCTTTAGCCTGGACCAGGCCACTCTTCAGGCTCTCGCCGGCCTCCTCTTGCTCGATGATCAGGGCCGGGAGCTCTCCCAGCGGCCCGCTGGCGAGCGTGTGCTTGCTCTCGCACGCCACGAGTGCGGCCAGGGCCAGTAGCCACACCGTTGTAGTAGTAAGGGTTGTTTTCATGCTGTTTTGGTAGTATAATTTTTGGTGAGTAAGTGCGAGTGTCGTGTTTCGGTTGCAAAAGTAAAAGCCGTAGCCATTCACCAGCAAGAGCAAGTGGTCAATTGTATCGGTTGGAACTCAGTTTTTTACCGATTGACGCGCCAGTTTACCGATTGACGCCTGCCGCCCGGCAGCAGGCAGGGGTCGTGCCCGTAGCTTTCTTGAAATGGCGTCTGAAGCTGCTCAGCGAGTTGAACCCCGACTGGCTGGCAACATCCTCAAGCGGTAGCGTGGTAGTGGCCAGCAGTTGGCGGGCGTGTTTCACCCGCCAGCCGTTCACATACTCGTAGAAGCTCGTGTGCAGCTGCTGGTTCAGGTAGTTGGACAGGTAGGTGCGGTTGGTGCCCAGTTCCTGTGCCAGCCCGTTGATGTTGAGGGTGGGGTTGAGGTAGATGCGGCCGTGCTCAAAGGTGTCGTGCAGGGCCTGGGCAAAGTGGTAGCTGTCCTGCCGCCCTCCCGCCGGCTTGGGAGCAAGTGTGCCGGTCGAGGGCTCGCCCGCGCCGCGGCCGAGGGCCTCGAGCATGTCGTCCTGGCGGTACACAAAGTAGCACAGCAGGGCAAAGATGACCGAGCACACCATGTTGTAGACGGCGGCTGTGACGTTGCTGTCGACCTTGGTGGCGACAAACCATGTTGCGGCCAGTGCCAGGTAGAAGAGCAGCAACAGCCAAGTCCACCTGAGCGACAAGTGCTCGTCGGCCGAGAAGCAGGCCGCCAGTTGCTGGTTGAAGCGCCGCACGGCCACAAAGCCGTAGATCACGATGCCCGCCGAGTGGAGCAGTGCGGCAGCGAGGATGCTGTCGTACACCACGGGCGAGCCGCTCGTCATGTACACGGCCAGCGCCACCCAGTAGGGCGCCAGGTTCAGTGTGGCCGCCAGGGGCTTCATGCCGTGGGTGTGGGTGAGCCGGTAGAGCAGCATCAGGGCCAGTGGCACCACCGTGACCTGCATGATGTTGGTCACAGGCTTGAGCATCGCGCCCAAGAAGTTGTCGATAAAGAACAGGTAAAACTCCACCATGCTTATGCCCAGCAGGTAGAGCATGAAGTAGAAGGCCGAGCGCTGCAACTGGTGGTGCCGCCCCTTGGCATAGAGTGCTGCGGTGCCCAGCAGCTGAAACATAAAGAAGAGACCGCATGAGAAATCTCGCAGCCGTGAGGTGAAGTCGGGGTCGATCATTGTCGTTTTCTTGGTGCGTTTAGATAGCAAAGATACAAAAAAGTCTTCGGCCCCGCAACACGTGTCTTCACCCTGTGCCGCGCATCGCGCTGCCCCCAGGGCCATTCTCGTCGAGGGAGGGGGCTTATTCCTGAGTCAGTGTAAACAGGTTTCTGCTTTTTTTTGTAATTTTGCATCTCAATATGTTGAGATGATGAAGAAATACATCCTTTATATCGTGTTGTGCCTGGCTCTGGCATCAGGGCTGCAGGCACAACCCTATACCACGCCCAAGCGCGAGCTGCGCGCGGCGTGGGTGTCGACCGTGTATGGCATCGACTGGCCCAACGCCGGTGCCAGCCCTGCCCGGCAGCGGGCGGCTCTCACGCGCATCGTCGACTCGCTGGCCCGCAACAACTTCAACGCCGTGTGCTTCCAGGTGCGCTCGATGAGCGACGCCATGTATCGGTCGGCCTATGAGCCGTGGTCGAGCTACCTCACGGGCACCCGCGGCAAGGATCCGGGCTACGACCCGCTGGCCTACTGCGTGAGCGAGTGCCACCGCCTGGGCTTGGAGTGCTGGGCGTGGATCAATCCCTACCGCTTCTCGACGGGAGCCTTGTGGAGCACCAGCCAGGACATGGAGGCGAGGCAGCACCTGCTCTCGTGGGGCAAGAAGAAAATACTCGACCCTGCCCAGCAGTGGACCGTCGACCGCATCGTCGACGTGTGCCGCGATGTGGTGAAGCACTACGACATCGACGGGGTGATCTATGACGACTATTTCTACCCCGACAACATCCCCACAACCAGCGCTGCCGGCGACTATGGCGAGTGGAAGGCCTCGGGCACGCAGCTCAGCCTGGCCGACTGGCGGCGGGCCAACGTGAACCGCATGGTCAAGGCCGTGTACCAGATGATACAGGCCGAGAAGCCCTATGTGCGCTTCGGCATCTCGCCAGCCGGGGTGGCCTGCACCGATGCCGACCTGGCCGCCAGCTACGGCATCGACCCCTGTCCCAGCGGCAGCGACTGGCAGTATGGCACCATCTTCAGCGACCCGGTGTCGTGGCTCAAGGAGCACGATCTCGACTTTGTGTCGCCCCAGGTGTATTGGAAACGCGGCTTCAAGCGGGCCGACTTCTCGCTCATTGCCCCGTGGTGGTGCAAGGTGGCTCCCACGATGGGCCGCCAGGTCTACATCTCGTCGAGCATCGAGCGGCTGGCACTGGCGAGCGAGTTTGCCGAGTATGCCGCCCAGGTGCAGCTCACGCGCGACAGCAGCCCCGAGGGCGCGGGGGGCACCATCTTCTGGTCGGTGACCAACCTGTACCGCCGCTCTGGCCTCGCCCGGCAACTGTGCAACTACCTGCGCAGCACCGTCTACCGCTATCCGGCCCTGCTGCCCCAGCTGCCGTGGCGCAACCACAAGGCCGCCCGTGAGCTCAAGGTCGAGACCCCCGTGCGGGGCAACGGCCAGCTGCTGTGGCATCCGGTCGAGGGGGTGCGCTACACCGTCTATGCCGTGCCTGCAGGCGTGAGCGAGAGCCAGTGGCAGGGCCAGGTTCAGTACTTGCTGGGCATGGCCTACAACCCCGACGATGCAGCCGACGATGTGGCCTACGACCTGCCGCGCGACAAGCAGCAGGGCTACAAGTGGGCCGTGTGCGTGCTCGACCGCTACGGCAACGAGTACGCCCCCGTGTGGGTGCATTGATGCGCCAGTGGGCCACGGGGTATACAATAATTGAGCTACTGTCGCGTTTTTTCTATGAGTCGCGGGCGGCACAGCCGCTGCCGCGTGCCACCCTCGCCCAGGAGGCTGGCAGCAATCGAGTTGACAACCGATGAAGAAAACGTTATACTACATAGTCGTTGCAATCGTCGCGGCCGCATGCCTGGCCACGAGCCTGCAGTCGTGCAAGAGTGTGAAGATGCGCGACGGCGACGACACCTATGCCCGCGGCGAGTACTACAACGCGGCCGGGCTGTATCGCAAGCTCTACAACAAGTACAAGAAAAAGGAAGACCGTCCCGTGCGCGGCGAGGCCGCCTTCAAGATGGGCTTGTGCTACCGCAAGCTCAACCAGAGCAGCCGCGCCGTGGGCGCGTTTCAGAATGCCCTGCGCTATGAGTACCCCGACAGCACCGCGCTGCTCTACCTGGCCCAGGCCCAGCACATGGAGGGCCTGTGGGCCGCGGCCGAGAAAAACTACAAGGCCTATCTCGAGTTGGTGCCTGGCGACTGGCAGGCCAAGCAGGGGTTGCGGGCGTGCCGCATGGCACCCAAGTGGCGCGAGCAGGGCAGCCGCTACATCGTGAAGAGCGCCAAGCTCTTCAACTCGCGGCGTGCCGACTACTGCCCCATGTTTCTCGACGTGAACGCCGACCAGCTCTACTTCACCTCGAGCAACGAGAAAGCCACCGGCACGGTCAAGAGCGAGATCACCGGCACCAAGAACAGCGACATTTTCTTCTCCAAGAAAAACGACAAGGGCAAGTGGCAGCGTCCCGAGCCTGCCGAGGGCGAGCTCAACACCGAGTTTGACGAGGGCATCACCTCGTTCACCCCCGACGGCTCTACCATGTACCTGGCCAAGGCCATTCGCAAGGCCGACGCCCCCACAGGCGTGAGCATCTACACCTCGCAGCGCAGCGAGGCCAAGTGGAGCGCCCCCACACCCTTCGAAATCACGGCCGACACCCTGTCGAGCTACGGCGACCCCTGCGTGAGCCCCGACGGCGTGTGGCTCTACTTCACCAGCGACATGCCGGGCGGCCAGGGCGGCCTCGACCTGTGGCGCATCAACATCAAGGACAAGCGCGGCACCCTCGAGAACCTGGGCGACCAAATCAACACCCCCGGCGACGAGCGCTTCCCCTACATGCGCACCGACAGCATCCTCTACTTTGCCTCCAACGGCCATGCGGGCTTCGGCGGCCTCGACATCTTCAAGGCCACCATGCAACCCTCGGGGCGCTGGTTTATCGAGAACATGGGCTCGCCCGTCAACTCCAGCGGCGACGACTTCGGCATCACCTTCGGCAAGGGCGAGAGCGGCTTCTTCTCGAGCAACCGCAAGGACGGCCGCGGCTACGACCACATCTACAGCTTTGAGAAACCCGACCTCAAGGTGTGGATATCGGGCACCGTGCTCGACAAGGACGAGGAGCCCGTGCCCAATGCCACCATTCGCATCGTGGGCAACGACGGCAGCAACCAGAAGCAGGCCGTGAAGCCCGACGGCACCTTCCGCTTCGACCTGCAGCGCGGCGTGAGCTATGTGATGCTGGCCAGCGCCAGCGGCTATCTCAACGCCCGCCAGGAGTTTACCAGCGATTCGGCCGAGGAGGATGCCGAGTATGGCGTCGACTTTGTGCTCGCCGCCATGCACAAGCCCCAGGTGGTGGAAAACATCTTCTACGACTTCGACAAGGCCTCGTTGCGTCCCGCCTCCAAGAAGGCCCTCGACGAGCTGGTGAAGACCCTCAAAGACAACCCCTACATCACCATCGAGCTCAGCGCCCACACCGACCGCGTGGGCACCGATGCCTACAACAACAAGCTGAGCTACCGCCGCGCCAAGAGCGTGGTCGACTACCTCATCGCCCACGGCGTCGACTCGCTCAGGCTCAAGCCCGCCGGCTACGGCAAGACACGGCCCAAGGTGGTGACCAAACGCATACACCGCCTCTACCCGCAATTCCCGCTGGGCGACACCCTCACGGTGGCCTATATCGACACCCTGTCGAAGGCCAACCAGGCTGCTGCCGACCAAATCAACCGCCGCACCGAGTTCCAGGTGCTCAGCACCAATTTCCAGCCCTTTGCCGACGACTTGAAGAAGATGCAGGAGCTTGAGGCTGCCCGCCACGAGGCCGAGCAGCAAGCCAAGATCGAGGCCGAGCAGGCCGGCATTGCCAAGGCTCGCGCCGAGGCCCAGGAAAAGGCCCGTGCACAGGCTCAGGCCAAGGCTGCCGCCGAGAAGAAAAAACGCGACGACGCCATGAAGGCTGCCCGCCAGGAAGCCGCCAGCGAGAAGGCCGAGAAAAAGGCCAAGCAACAGGAAAAACGCGACAAGGAGAAGGCCAAGCGCGACAAGAAGCGCGCCGAGGCCCAAGCCAAGCGCGAGAAGGAGCGGCTCAAGGCGCAGGAGAAGCGCGACAAGGAGAAGGCCAAGCGCGAGGCCCAAAAACTCAAGGAGCAGGAAAAACGCGCCAAGCACGAGGCCGAGCAAGAAGCCAAGCGCAAGGCCAAGCAGGAAAAAGAAGCGCAGAAGAAGGCCGAGGCCAGCAACGGCGACGACAAGCCCGCCCGCTCGGTGCGCGGCAAGTGAGCCGCTCCCCGCGAGGCTGCAACACAAAAAAGCTGACGGTACAACAATGAAAAAAATAGGAATCATAAGCGACACCCACTCTTATTGGGACCCTCGATATGTCGAGCATTTTAAGGATTGCGACGAGATATGGCACGCTGGCGATATAGGCAACGAGCAGGTCGCCCACCGCCTGGCTCAGCTCGTGCCCACGTTCAGGGCCGTGTATGGCAATGCCGACGGTGGCCTGCTGCGCCGCGACTACAAGGCGCTGGAAATATTTGAAACCGAGGGCGTGAAGGTGGTGATGACCCACATAGGCGGCTACCCAGGCCGCTACGCTCCAGGCATCAAGAGCCGCCTCGAGCTCTCGCGGCCAAAAATCTTTGTGTGCGGCCACAGCCACATTCTCAAGGTCATCCCCGACCGCCAGCTGGGCGTGCTCACCATCAATCCCGGCGCGGCCGGCAAGCAAGGCTGGCAGCGCGTGCGCACACTTGTCACCCTTGAGCTCGACGCCGGCAACATCGCTGGCTGCCAGGTGATAGAGCTGGCCGACGACCGCGACCACCCCCTGGGCGAGATACTGGGCTGAGCCAGGCGTGGGCGCTTGGCTCACTCTGGAAACGATACATCATTGTTTTATCATAATATCATAACATGTGTGATGAAAAATATAGTTTTATTGCTGGCAATGCTCGCCGCCATCCTGGGCCTGGCGAGCTGCCACACCACCGAGGCCAACTATAAGGCGGCCTATGACAAGGCTGTGGAGAAGACCCGCGAAAACATGGGCGAGGACAACTATGCCCACATGCAGGCTGCACGCATGGCCTATACCGAGGTTGTGAACGGCGACAGCGTGCGCCTGCTGCGCTCCTTCTGCAACATCGTCGACGGCAAGCCGACCGACGTGAAGAAATACAGCATCGTGGTGGCCATGTTCGACCAGGTGATCAACGCCCGCAGCTACCGCGACCGTCTGCACACCAAGGAGGGTTTCGACTCCTATATCGTCTACACTGCCAAAGACAAGAAATATTGCGTCGTGGCCCAGGGCTACGACAACAAGGGCCAGGCAGCGGCCTTTGTGACCCACATCGACAAGTACATGCACATGCGCGTGCTCGTGCCCCGCGCCTGGATTCTCGAGAAGCTGTGAAACGCGGTGAGGCATGGCTCGGCCTTGTCTTGCTATAGTAAAATGTGATGAGATATGACGAACTACGATTTCGACAAGATAGTCGACCGCAGCGGCACGGCGACTGTGAAACACGACGCCTTGCAAGAGGAGTTTGGCCGCAGCGACCTGCTGCCCTTGTGGGTGGCCGACATGGACTTTGAGGTGTGCCCGGCCATCACCCAGGCCTTGAGCCGCCGCATCGAGGGCAATCACATCTATGGCTACACTGTGCCTTCGCCAGGCTACTGGCAGTCGATCATCGACTGGCAGGCACGCCGCAACGGCTTCGGCTTCACCCGCGACGAGCTCACCTTCATTCCCGGCGTTGTCACCGGTTTCGGCCTGGCCTTGAACTTCTTTACCCGCCCGGGCGACAAGGTTGTGATACAAGAGCCTGTATACCACCCCTTCAGGAGGCTCATCGCCGGCAACGGCCGCCGCGTGGTCAACAACGCGCTGCTCAATCGCGGCAACGGCTGCTACGAGATGGACCTGGAGGGCCTGGAACGCATCTTCAAGCAAGAAGAACCCCGCATGATGGTGCTGTGCAACCCCCACAATCCCATAGGCATTGCCTGGCCTGCCAGCGTGCTGCGTCAGGTGGCCAGCCTGGCCCGCAAGCACGGCGTCATCGTCTTCGACGACGAGATACACAGCGACCTCATGCTCTATGGGCACAAGCATGCCGCCTTTGCCACCGTGAGCGACGATGCCGCTGCGGTGGCCCTCACCCTGGGTGCGCCCACCAAGACGTTCAATATCGCCGGGCTCGAGTCGTCGTGGTGCGTGGTCAAGAACCCCGACTTGCGCAAGCCCTTCTACAACTGGCTTGGCACCAACGAGCTCAACTCGCCCGCCATGGTGGCCACGCTGGCCACCGAGGCTGCCTACACCTGTGGCGAGCCCTGGCTGGAACAGTGCCTGCACTACATCGAGGCCAATGTCGACTATGTTGCCGCCTATTGCCGCCAGCACCTCGACGGCATTGTCGCCGTCAAGCCACAGGCCTCCTATCTGGTGTGGCTCGACTGCACCGCGCTGGGCTTGAGCCACGAGCAGCTGGTGTCGCTCTTTGTCGACAAGGCGCACCTGGCGCTCAACGACGGCGCCATGTTTGGCCGCGGCGGCGAGGGCCACATGCGCCTCAACTGCGCCACCCCACGCAGCAATTTGGTCGAGGCAATGCGCCGCTTGACCGATGCAATTTAGTCGTTTTGCGACACATTGCCGTTTTACACCCGGCAAAACAATGACAGTTGAAATTTATTGTGTATCTTTGCTTGCGATAAATAAGGTATAAAGGAAAATGATTTTAAGACATGTAGGACGCTGGTTGGCCTATCTGCTCATCTTCTTCTTCACCTCGACCATACTGGCCGTGGTGGCGTTCAAGTACATTCCAGTCTACTACACGCCGCTCATGGTGTTGCGTTGCATGGAGCAGATTGCCGACGGCCGCACGCCCAAAATCGACCACCAGTGGGTGCCCCTGAGCCAAATGTCGCACAACCTGCCCCAGGCTGTCGTGGCCAGCGAAGACAACCGTTTTCTCGAGCACCACGGCTTCGACACCGAGGAGATTGCCCGCGCCTATCTCGAGAGCCGCCGCGGCGGCAGGGAGCGCGGCGCCAGCACCATCAGCCAGCAGACGGCCAAGAACGTGTTTCTGTGGCCGGGACACAGCTGGGTGCGCAAGGGCTTTGAGGCCTATTTCACAGTGCTCATCGAGAATATATGGGGCAAGGAGCGCATCATGGAGGTCTACCTCAACAGCATCGAGATGGGCGACGGCATCTATGGCGTGAAAGCAGCTTGCCGCCACAGCTTCGACAAGGATTGCGGCGATGTGACCAAGCACGAGGCAGCCTTGATTGCCGCCTCGCTTCCAGCCCCGCTGGAGCGCGACTCCAAGCACCCGTCGGGGCGCATGCTCAATCGCGCAGGCAAGGTGGTCGACCTCATGGGCAAGATCGAGACCATGCCCTGGGGCAGGCGCTGACGGCTGGCCCCGGGGGCGAAAAAAAGTGGTTGCCGCAAGAACCGCCAGCACAGTGGTCAAAAAAAGATCGCCACACGGTTTTTCTTCGGGTGTTTTTTCCTTTTTTGACCAAATGAGACTTTAGTTATCTATGATTTTTACAGTTTTATGGTAATTTGGACAAGATTAGGTCAGAATTGTATAAATCCTACTAAAATTAATGTTGCTAATTTTGCCCCCGATTGGAAAAATCTAAGATAAAGTCGTGACAAATAATGTGATGTGTGCAGCTCAGGAACTGCATGGGAGCACTTCTTGACAGCCACGGCCTGAAAGTATATAAGAACTATTATTTAACAATATAATAACATCGATAAATTATGTTTGAGAAAATGAAGTTAAAAAGAGTGTCGCAAGCAATGTTGACACTTGGTGCTATCGCACTCTTGACCGGTTGCAAAGGGAAAACCGACCCCATGGCCGGCATGCAGGGTCAGAATGCGGCAGCAGTTGCCACCTACACGGTGACCTCGGGCGACCTGAGCCTGGACAACGAGTATCCCGCCACCATCAAGGGCAAGATGGATATTGCTGTGCGGCCCATGATCTCGGGCACCATCACCCGGGTGTGTGTCGACGAGGGTCAGCGTGTGACCAAGGGCCAGTTGCTCTTCCTGATCGACGACGTGCAATACCAGGCTGCCGTGCGCAGTGCCGAGGCTGGCGTGGCCAGCGCCAAGGCCGCCGTGGCCAGCGCCGAGTCGCAAGTGACCACTATCCAGTCGAGCGTGGCTACCGCCCGTCTCACGGCTACCAACCAGAAGAAACTGCTCGACAAGGGCATCATCAGCAACTATCAGTATCAAACGGCCGACCTCAACCTCAAGTCGGCTCAGTCGCAGCTCAATGCAGCACGCCAGGCCGTGGGCCAGTCGCGTGCAGCACTGGCACAGGCCCAGCAACAGGTGGTCAACGCCCGCAAGAACCTGTCCTACTCGCGCGTTGTGGCACCTTGCGACGGCGTGGTGGGCGAGATTCCCAACCGCGAGGGGTCGCTCGCAAGCCCCAGCGGAACACCACTCACTACCATAAGCGACAACAGCCAGGTATATGCCTATTTCTCTTTCAACGAGAAGCAGGTGCTTGCCCTCACCAAGAACGGCAGCGTGAGCCTGCAAGCCGCCATCTCGCAATTGCCGCAAGTGAAGCTCAAGCTCTCCAATGGCGAAATCTACGGCCAGGTGGGCCGCGTCTCGACCGTGAGCGGTGTGCTCGACCAGAGCACGGGCAGCGCCCAGGTGCGTGCCCTGTTCCCCAACGTGAACGGCATGCTGCGCAGCGGCTCTACCGGCTCGGTGCTCATTCCGGCCACCACTGGCCGTTGCCTGATTATCCCGCAGAAGGCTACCTATGAGGTGCAAGACCAGAAATATGTGTATGTCGTGGGACCTGGCCGCAAGGCTACCTCGCGTGCCATTACCGTCATGGACCAGAACGACGGCCAGAACTATGCCGTGACCAGCGGCTTGAGCGTGGGCGACGTGATTGTGGTCGAGGGTGTGGGCACCCAGGTGAAGGAAGGCACCACCATCCTGACCAAGGCACAGGCCTCAGCTGCCATGAAGGCCATGGCTGCCGGCGCCAAGAAGAAGTAAACCGAGAGATAGTGACTTACACAGCTCTCAATACAATACACATATCGACAAAGTATAAAGCGTAATGAATCTAAAGTTATTTATAAATCGTCCTGTGCTCTCAACGGTGATCTCGATTTTCATCGTCATTCTGGGCGCAATCGGACTCTCAAGCCTGCCGCTGGAGCAATATCCAAGCATCGCTCCCCCCACGGTCATGGTGCGTGCCACCTATACCGGTGCCAATGCTCAGACCGTGATGAACGCCGTGATTGAGCCTCTTGAGGAGCAAATCAACGGTGTGGAGGGCATGGACTACATGACGTCGACCGCAGCCGCCGGTTCGGCCATTATCACTGTCACCTTCAAGCCTGGCACCAACCCCGACATGGATGCCGTCAACGTGCAAAACCGCGTGAGCCAGGCTCAGGGCTTGTTGCCCTCTGAGGTGACCCGCGTGGGTGTGACCACCATAAAGCGCCAAACCTCGATGCTCATGGCTATATCGCTGGTCGACACCACCGATACCTACTCGTCGCAATTCCTCGACGGTTACATGAGCATCAATGTGCTGCCCGAAATCAAGCGTGTGACCGGTGTGGGCGAGGCCTTCCAGATGGCTTCCGACTACTCGATGCGCATCTGGCTGCAGCCCGACAAGATGGCTCAGTACAACCTCATGCCAAGCGACATCACCGCTGCCTTGAGCGACCAGAACATCGAGGCTGCCCCAGGCAGCTTCGGCGAGAACGGTCACCAGAGCTTCGAGTATGACCTGCGCTACAAGGGCCGCTTGTCGACGCCCCAGCAATTCGACAGCATCGTGGTGCGCACCGACGGCGACAATGTGCTCTACCTCACCGACGTGGCCAAGGTCGAGCTCGGTAGCTTGATGTACAGCTTCAAGTCGACGGCCAACGGCCACCCGGGAAGCTCCATGATGATCATGCAGTCGGCTGGCAGCAACGCCTTCGACGTGATCAACAATATCCTGGCCAAGATGGACCAGATGAAGAAAGAACTGCCCAAGGGCATGACCTTTGTGGTGCCTATGAACACCAACGTGTTCCTCAGCGCCTCGATCCACGAGGTGGAGAAGACACTCATCGAGGCCTTCATCCTCGTGTTCCTGGTGGTGTATATCTTCCTGCAAGATTTGCGCTCCACCATCATCCCCGCCATTGCTATCCCGGTGGCCTTGATCGGTACGTTCGCCTTGCTCTACCTGCTCGACTTCTCCATCAACCTGCTCACCCTCTCGGCACTGGTGCTGGCCATTGCCATCGTGGTCGACGATGCCATTGTGGTGGTCGAGGCGGTGCACGCCAAGCTCGACGAGGGCTATCACAGTGCCCGCCAGGCCGCTATCGATGCCATGGCCGAGATAGGCTCGGCCATCATCTCCATCACCCTGGTCATGATGCTGGTGTTTATCCCCGTGTCGTTCATGCCTGGAGTCGAGGGTACCTTCTACAAGCAGTTTGGTCTCACTATGGCCTTTGCTATCGGCATCTCGGCCATCAATGCCTTGACGCTGTCGCCGGCCTTGTGCGCAGTGTTCCTCAAGCCTCACAAGAAAGAAGACGATGAACTCGACGAGGACGGCAAGCCCAAGCGCTCGCGCCGCCCCTCGCTGGTGAGCCGCTTCCACGACGGTTTCAACAAGAACTACGACAAGCTGCTGGGCGTGTATCGCCGTTGCGTGCAATTCTTCATTCGCACCAAGTGGCTGGCTCTGGGCATTGTGGCTGTGGTGATTGCCGTTCTCATCTTCTTGATGAATACTACCTCGACGGGTTTTGTGCCCAATGAGGACACGGGTACCGTCATGATATCGATGTCGCTGCCCCCGGCAAGCGGACAGGACCGCACCATCGCCGTGGCCGACGCTGTCGACAAGATTGTGGGCCAGTTGCCCGAGGTCGACAGCCGCATGACGGTGCAGGGCTACTCGCTGCTGGGCGGCCAGGGCAACAACCAGGCCATGTGCATCGTCAAGCTCAAGCCTTGGGACGAGCGTGAGCGCCGCAGCGACGAGATCATCAAGACCCTCTACATGCAGACGGGTATGGCCGTCAAGGATGGTACAGTCATGATCTTCGCACCGCCCATGGTGGCCGGTTACGGCGCATCGAGCGGTTTCACTGTCGAGCTGCAAGACAAGACGGGCGGCGACATCAACAAGCTGTTCCAAATCGAGCAGCAGTTCTGCGCCGAGCTCATGAAGCATCCCGAGGTGCAAATGGCCTACTCGGCCTTCAACCCCTCTTACCCGCAGTACATGGTCAACGTCGACGAGGCCAAGGCTGCCCGCGCCGGTTTGGGCACGTCGGGTGTGCTCGCGGCACTGCAGGGTTACTACGGCGGCATGTATGTGTCCAACTTCAACCGCTTCGGCAAGATCTACCGTGTGATGTTGCAGGCCGACCCGGCTGCTCGTGTCAGCCCCGAGACGCTCAACCAAATCAAGGTGCGCACCGCCACGGGCATGACGCCCATCACCGACTTCGTGTCGCTCAGCCGCGTCTATGCTCCGCAGTCGCTCTCGCGCTTCAACATGTATTCCAACATCGAGGTCACCGGTACGGTCAACCAGGGCTACTCTTCGGGCCAGGCCCTGAAGGTGGTGGAGGAAGTGGCCAGCAAGGTGCTGCCCACTGGCTACGGCTACGAGTACTCGGGCCTGTCGCGTGAGGAGGCCAAGTCGACCAACTCCACGACCACCATCTTCATCCTGTGCTTGCTCTTTGTGTACCTCATCTTGAGCGCCCTCTACGAGAGCTACATTCTGCCCCTGGCCGTGATTCTCTCGGTTCCAATGGGATTGTTTGGCTCCTTTGTGTTTGCCAACATCTTCGGGGTTGAAAACAACATCTACCTCAAGATTTCGCTCATCATGCTTATCGGTCTGCTTGCCAAGAACGCCATCCTCATCATCCAGTTCTCGCTTGAGCGCCGTCGCACCGGCATGAGCATCGTGGGGTCGGCCGTGGCAGGTGCACAAGCCCGCTTGCGTCCTATCTTGATGACCTCGCTGGCCATGATCATCGGTCTGTTGCCCCTCATGCTTGCCAACGGTGTGGGCGCCAACGGCAACCGCTCGCTGGGCACCGGCGCTGTGGGCGGCATGCTCATCGGCACAATTCTGCAGGTGCTCATCGTCCCCACCTTGTTTGTCATCTTCCAAAGCGCGCAAGAGAAGATCAAGCCCTTGCGCTGGAAGGACAAGGACAACTCTGAGATTGAGCGTGAGATAAGGCAGTACACGCCCGATAAAATTACTTACAATAAAGACGAAGACGAAGAACAGTAATGATGAAACGTAAATATATATCCTTAGCAGTCGTCATGGTGGCCCTGGCCACCATGATGGGCGGCTGCAAAATGTACAAGGAGTACACCACTCCTACCGATGTGCCCATCATCGACGAGTATGCCCGGGTGAAAGACGCTCCGCAAGACAGCACCTCGCTGGGCAACCTGGGCTGGCGACAGGTGTTCACCGACCCGTTGCTGCAGAGCTACATCGAGCGCGCGCTGGCCAACAACACCAGCCTCAAGAATACCAAGCTCAACGTCGACATTGCCGAGGCCAGGCTGCAAGGCGCCAAGTTGTCCTACCTGCCCAGCCTCACCTTCTCGCCCAATGGCGCCGGCGTGAAACTGGGCGACAACAGCATGGACTGGGGCTGGCAGCTCCCGCTCACCCTGAGTTGGCAAACCGACATCTACGGCCAAATCACCAACAACAAGCGCAGCGCCGAGAGCGCAGTGCGCTATGCGCAATACTACAACCAGGCCGTGCAGTCGCAGCTCATCGCCAGCGTGGCCACCTGCTACTACAACCTGGTGTCGCTCAACAACCAGTTGAAAATCTACAACGAGAATGCCCAGCTGGCCAAGGAGACCAACAAGACGATGAAGGACATGAAGGAGAGCGCCCGCGCCGGCTACACCGAGGTGGCCGTGGTGCAAAGCGAGGCTCAATACCAGAGCATCCTGGGCACCATCCCCAATATCGAGCTCAGCATCGCACAGCTCAACAACACGCTCTCGCTGCTCATGAACGAGAAGCCGCAGCAGTGGCCCGTCAACCAGGGTTCTGAGCTTGCCCTGCCGGCACAGTTCACCGGCGGCGTGCCCATCACCTACCTGGCTGCCCGCCCCGACGTGCGCGAGAGCGAGGAAAACTTCGCCCAGGCCTACTATGCCACCAACATTGCCCGGGCCAACTTCTACCCGCAACTGTCGATCACTGCCACCGGCGCCTATGGCACCCTCATGGGCAGCAGTGTCATCGATCCTGCCAAGTGGCTTGTGAACCTGGCTGGCTCGCTCGTGGCGCCCCTCTTCGACAAGGGGCAGAACATGGCTACCCTCAAGGCTGCCAAGGCCCGCCAGGAGCAGGCACTCAACAACTTCCAGTACTCGATATTGAGTGCCAGCGCCGACGTGTCGAACGCCCTGGCCAACATTCAGGCCTATCGCACTCAGCAGGCCAACGTCGAGCAGCAGGAGGCCGCTCTGGCCAAGGCTGTGAGCTACAACAAAGACCTGTTGAGTCTCTACACCACTACCTATCTTGATGTGATCAGCGCACAGCAGTCGCTGCTCGCAGCACAGATTTCTCTCGAGAATGTGAAACTTAACGAAAACCTGGGCGTCATCACCCTCTACCAAGCCCTTGGCGGAGGCCGTTGACGACGTTGCCGGCCTGCCGCCACATCAGCGGCGGCAGGCCGCCCCATTTAAACAAAAAAATGATATACTATGGGTATGATTAGTCAGTTAGCGCACGTCGACCCCGATGCCAAAATCGGGAAAGATGTCACGATACACCCATTTGCTTTCATCAGCAAGAATACCGAGATTGGTGACGGGTGCACCATTTATCCCTTTGTGAGCATCCTCAACGGTGCCCGCATTGGCAAGAACACTAAAATCTACAACGGCTCGATCATCGCCGCCGAGCCGCAAGATTTCCACTGGCACGGCGAGCCGTCGTTCTGCTACATTGGCGACAACTGCATCATTCGTGAGGGCTCCATCATCAATCGTGGCAGCCAGAGCACCGGCGGCACCCGCGTGGGCAACGATTGCTTCATCATGGCCGAGGTGCACATCAGCCACGATGCCCAGCTCAGCAGCAAGTGCGTGATAGGCAACGGCGTGCAAATCGCAGGCCGCAGCCGGGTGCACAGCTATGTCATCTTGTCGTCGGGCGCGATGTTGCACGCCGGCAGCGAGGTGGGGCGCTTTGCCATGGTCAAGGGCGGATGCCGCATCAGCGGCAATGTGCCCCCCTATGTGGTCATGGCTCACAACCCCGCGCAATATGTGGGCATCAATGCCGTCACCATGCGCTATGTGGGCATCAGCGAGGATGCTATCGATAACGTGGCCAAGTGCTACCGTCACGTCTATGAGTGCTCGACCACGGTGTTCAACGCCGTGAAGCGCATCGAGGCCGACATCGAGCCTTGCAAGGAGAAGGACTTGATATTGAAATTCATCAGGGAGCACGACTTGCACATCGTGGGTGCTGTGAGCCATGCCGACGAGGAGTTTTAGCCCCGCTCTTGTGTTGCAGCGGCAGGCATGCCTGCCGCTGCAGCTCTTTCTCATGACGGGGAAGTTTTACACAGCAACTTCATTTTCCATATACCTTTCGTGAAAGACACACCAAGATTGATCGGGCCGCTCCCCAGTGGGGCGGCCCGATCTGTGTGTTCGCGCTGCGTGAGGGGCAGGGGAGAAGAATCCACATGCATTGTGCTTTGACTCATGCTGCATGACACACGGCTGGCGGCGTGGCTACTGGTTGAAGCCGTCGGTCGTGGGCGCTGTCGAGAGCACCTGCTCGCGGAAGAGTGTGTCGCTGGCTACGCGGTCGAGCGCCTTCTTAGAGGCCCCCTGGTGCGATTCTTTCTTGCTGTAGCCTGTGGCATCGGCGGCAAAGATGCCGCCCAGCAGAATGGCTGTCTTGAAAATGGGGTTGTTGTCGGCGTCGCTGTAGGTGTCGATAAGCTCAAACTCGATGCTCACGTGGTATTTTTGTGTCCACTCGATGAGTCGCGACTTGAAATTTTTCTCGGTATTGACAAGGTCTTCAAGCTTGATGTTCTCGTCGATAATCTTGCGGCATATGAAGCGCTGGGCCACTTTGTAGCCGCGGTCGAGATAGATGGCGCCCACAAGGGCCTCGACGGCGTTGCCGCTGATATAGCTGTTGTGCGACGACGAGTGGGCCGAGGCCTTCACATGCGACTCGAGGTGAAAAACGCGCCCTATGCGGTTCAGGCTCTCGCGCTGCACTATCTTGGCCCGGGTCGAGGTGAGGAATCCCTCGTGCTGCTCGGGATACTTGTCGTAGAGGTAGGCTGCCACCACCAGGTCGAGCACGGCGTCGCCCAGATACTCGAGCCGCTCGTTGTTTACCCACTTGCCGCTTGCCGTCTTCACGGGCATGGAGCGGTGCACGAAGGCCAGCTTGTAGAGTGCGATGTTGCGCGGGTAGAAGCCTGTGATGCCATGTATAAAAACGTAAAGCTCCTTATCCTTGGAGAAAAGGAGCTTTACGAGCGATATGATTTTGTTAAACACCGTTGTGTGTCGACACAGTTACGTTTAACTCTTGTACTTCTTCACGATGATGCTGGCGTTGTGACCGCCGAAGCCGAAGGTGTTGGACAATGCAACGTTGACAGTGCGCTTCTGTGCCTTGTTGAAGGTGAAGTTGAGCTTGTAGTCGATGTCGGGGTCGTTGTCGCCCTCCTCGTGGTTGATGGTGGGGGGCACGATGTCCTCCTGGCAGGCCTTGATGCTGAACAGAGCCTCGACTGCGCCGGTGGCGCCCAGCATGTGGCCGGTCATCGACTTGGTGGAGCTGATGTTGAGCGCATAGGCATGGTCGCCAAAGAGGTCCTTGATGGCCTTGGCCTCGCTCAAGTCGCCCACGTGGGTCGACGTGCCGTGCACGTTGATGTAGTCCACATCGCCGGGGGTGATGCCGGCGTCCTCGATGGCACGCTCCATCACCAGCTTGGCGCCCAGTCCCTCGGGGTGGCTGGCTGTGATGTGGTAGGCATCGGCGCTCATGCCGCCGCCTATCACCTCGCCATAGATCTTGGCACCGCGTGCAAGCGCGTGCTCAAGCTCCTCAAAGATGAGGCACACACCGCCCTCGCCTATCACGAAGCCGTCGCGCGAAGCGCTGAACGGGCGCGATGCTGTCTCAGGGCTGTCGTTGCGCGTCGACAGGGCCTTCATCGAGTTGAAGCCGCCCACGCCCACAGGGCAAATGGGGGCCTCCGAGCCGCCGGTGACGATGACCGGGGCCTTGCCCGTGCGCACATAGGTGAACGCGTCGATCATGGCGTTGGTCGAGGTGGCACATGCTGATACGACACCGTAGTTGGGGCCGCGGAAGCCATACTCGATCGAGATGCGGCCTGCTGCCATGTCGGCAATCATGGCCGGAATCAAGAACGGGCTGTACTTGGGACCGTTTGCCTCATTCTTGGCATAGTAGCTCACCTCTTGCTCAAAGGTGTGGATGCCTCCGATACCCGAGCCGAAGATGACGCCCACCTGGTCGCGGTCAAGCTTGTCGTCGCTCAAGAGCCCGGCGTCTTCCACTGCCTGCTTGGCTGCTGCCATGGCATATTGGGTGTAGAGGTCAAACTTCTTGAAGTCGCGCAGCGCGTGGCGGTCGCCGGCCGGTACATAGTCCTCGGCCTTGAAACCCTTCACCTCGCAGGCAAACTTGGTCTTGAACAGGGTTGTGTCGAAATGGGTGATAGGTCCTGCACCGCTCACTCCTGCCAGGGCGTTTTTCCATGTGCTCTCCACATCGTTGCCCAGTGGGGTGATGGCTCCAAGACCTGTTACCACTACTCTCTTTAATTCCATGTTATGGTGATATCGGAAATTAAAAGTTTATTCTGCCTTTGCAGCCTCGATATACTTGATGGCGTCGCCCACAGTTTGGATGGTCTCGGCCTTCTCGTCGGGAATCTGGATGCCGAACTCCTTCTCAAATTCCATGATCAGCTCCACGGTGTCGAGTGAATCGGCGCCCAGGTCCTGTTGGAATGTTGCTTCTGGTGTTACTTCCGACTCGCTGACGCCAAGCTTGTCAACGATGATAGCTGTTACTCTTTTTGCGATTTCAGACATAATAATTTTAATTTAATGTGTTATTTGTGATTTGTTTCCTGTTTTTTTGGTGGTGCAAAGTAAGTAATTATTTGCCAAATAGTCAAGTAAAAAGGTTCCAAAATGCCCATTGTTGCACTTTTTTAGTGCAAACGTGCATGTTCGGAATTATTTTTTACAATTATTAAAGCTATTTGACACTGCGCCTTGTTAAATATTGTAATTTTTTCAACTTTTTCACTTTCGTCAGCGAGGCTCGTTGGCAATGGGGCGTGCCTTGGCCTTGTCCATGTAGTACACGACCATGATGGTGCCCTTGGCATAGCCTATGGCCACAGCCGTGCCCGTAGCGCTGGCAAAGACGTTGCCGCCAGTCTCGACAAAGCCGGCCTTGCCCATGTTCTGCGCCATGATGTCGACAACCTGCTGCTCGGTGTCGTTGGGGTAGATGCTCACGTCGGCAGTGGCCATCACAGCCTGCACGGGGGTCTTGAGGTTGAAGCTGTAGCCGCCGGCCACCTTGCTCACGATGGGCCCGTCGAAGACCACGTTGCCCATCTGGGTCACAAGCACGTTGTTGCCGTTGTACTGCTCGGGGTGCACCCCGTCGAGCATCTGGTAGAAGGTGGCCACGTCGGCCCCCTTGGCAATGCCGGCATATCCACGCTCGTCGATGGGCATCATCAGGCGGGCCGCCACATTGGCCGGGTCCACCTTGCCTATCACGGCATTGGTGCCCGGCGTGCCATTGACGTGCACAATCTTGGCCTTGCCCACGGGTTTGCCCTGGTCGTCGACGAGCCTGTAATAGTTATCGCCCTTCTTGGCGGCCAGCAGGCGGTTGCTGGCTATGTCGCGCAGGTCGGCATACTTGAGGGGCAGCAGCTGCTGCCCGCTGTGGTCGACCAGGCCGGCCAGGCCGTCCTTGATCACGATATAGCTCTTGCCCACGGCCTTGGCCGCATCATAGCTCTTGAGTATCTTGTCGGGCACCTGAGCCGGGTCGGGCACTTCCTTGCCCTCGGGGTTGAGGCACACCAGCGTGTCGCGCTTCTGCACCTTGAGCACGTCGCGCTTAAACACAGGGCCGGGCTTGTACATGGTGCTGTTGCTCGAGAAGGTCTCCTTGCCCGTGCGGTCGATAAAGCTGAAGTCGACATAGGCCGTGTCCTGCTGGTTCATCGCCACGGTGTGGTCGCAGTACTGGAATGGCGCCACCTGGTCATATTGCATGGGTATCGCCACCTTGCCCTGCTTGTCGACAAAGCCCTGCTTGCCCTGCGCGTTGCCGGCCACGGCCAGGCCGCGGTCAAACATCGAGCATTGCACAATGCTGTCGCCCAGGTCGGCCACCGTCTTGCACGTCTTGTCGATGACCTGCAGGTTGCCGCCCTTGCGGCTGGCTACGGCCAGGCCGTCGGTCGAAAACTCGGTGCCGCTGGCATAGGGCTCCTTGTTCACCGGGTGCTTTGGGTCGCTCATGCTGTAGTAGTAGATGCCGCCCTTGTCGCCGGGCACATAGAACATGTCGTCGACGATGGCCGACGGTGCCTGCTTGAAGGCGTCCTTGGCCACCACCTCGCCGGTCTCGATGTCGAGAATGCTCCACCGCGTCGAGCCCTGGAGCACGACGGGCAGGTATCGCGTCGAGTAGGGATAGTCTTCCTTGTCCTGATTGCTGCAGCTTGCAGCCATGGCCACAACAGCCAGCACAAGCGCAGCCTTGATTACGTTTTTCATCTTCTTCTTGTTGTGTTGTAAAAATGTGCAGTTTTTCTTTCCGGCCTCGGCCCCTGGGCTGCACACAGCCAGCCCGAGACCCAAACCAAAATGCGAATTTACAAATAATTTTCCTTACTCCCGCAACACTTCCCCCATTTTCTTTCTCACTCACGGCACCTCGCGCCTCTAACCTGAATAATTCATACTGTATTAAGACAGTGCCTCGTTTCTATAAAAGCGAAGCTGTTGGATAAGAATCGGTCGTGTTTGTCGTGCCTATGCTGTCATTTCGATGTCCCAAGCATTGGCTCATGGGTGTCTACTGTTTCTAAAAATTACACCCTAACAAAATTCGATAAAAGCAATCTACCGGCAAAGCATTAGAATGTTTCCAAATACTATAAATTTGGTACTTAAGAAAACTGATATTATTGACTGTAAAACAAGCAGTTACGAATACGGTCAGTCACATGATAAATTTGATATTCATTAAAAAACATGAGACTAAGGTGATATCGAAGAATTATCCAGCTTCTATTACTTTATACTTCCTACCTGACATCATGATTAAATAGAAAACAGTCGAAAAAATCATTGACATATTCGAGCTAAAATAGTTAATAGGATTATCTCTTGATAACCGGACGGTTGGAGTATGAATGACTTTTGTCGTTATTACAGTGGTGGTGAACTTTTGTTATTAAATTTGCTCTTAAAAGTAAATTCATTGCCATAAAGTTTTGATATTTAATATATAATCTTTGTCTTTGCACAAAATCATTGATGTGTGATTATGAGCAAAAATAATGATTACATCTTGGCAGCCATGGAATATCTTCAGAATTTAGGTATAGCGGTTGATAACTTAGGGCAGCTTCCTGAGCAAGCTGTCCACAAGCTAGCTAATCCGCAAAATTCAGTATAAAATCAATCGAAGACCTCGTAAAAAACTGAATTTCGACTGCCCAAAGAATGTTTTCTTCCGGAAAATCGCTAATTTTGCACTTGCCAGTTGAGAGTAGGTAGTATAAATGCTTGCCTACATTTGTAAAAAAGTAGGTTTGATTATAAGATAGTATTATGAGAAAGTTTTTCTTTGCAATAGTCGTGTGTATCTCAACAATGTCACAGATGATGGCACTGAACATTTCAGGAAAGATTGTAGATTCAAAAGGAGAGCCTTTGGCCTTTGCAAATGTAGTGCTTCTAAACCGTCAAGATTCTACATTTGTCAATGGGTGTGTGAGTGGCGAGAATGGGTGTTTTTCCATCGCCTCCTCTTGCAGCGGAGGAATCATTAAGGTGACTTCTGTAGGCTATAAGACAATATTCAAAGACTGCAAAGATGAGAATGTGGGAGTTATCAAGATGGAAGAAGATAGCAGGATGCTCGGCGAAGTAGTGATAAAATCATCTTTGCCAAAGACCGTTTTGAAAAATGGGGGAATGATGACTACTATTGTTGGTTCTGTCCTTGAAAAGGCAGGATCAATGGAGAATCTGCTCGACCGCATACCTAACGTATCTGCACAAAATGGCAACATCAAGGTGTTTGGACGTGGAGAGCCTGTAATCTATATCAATGGGCGAGAGATGAGAGACAGAAGCGAACTCGACCGTTTACATTCCGACAATATCAAATCCATAGAGGTAATTTCAAACCCTGGTGCTCGTTATGCAGCAAGTACCAAGGCTGTGATACGTATCACCACAAAGAAAATACAGGGTGAAGGATTCGGATTTGATGCCACAACAAACGGAGCATACGATGAGGAGAAAAACTTTGAAGGATATGGACAACTGACTATGAACTATCGAAAGAATGGTTGGGAGTTAGGTGCATACGCCTATGGAGCAAAACAAGGTTCTCCTGATAACAAAGATTTGCAGCAAATCACCTATCTCGACAAAACTTGGAACCAACAAAATAAAATTCGGCGAACAAACAAACTTGAAACAATGAATTATCGTTTGGATGCAAGTTGTCAGTTGGATGAAAATAATTCTTTGGGAGCTAGCTTTAGTTTTTTGCGCAATCCTAAACGAACCTTGAATGGACATATGACAGGCTATGTGCTGCAAGATGAGAATTTAGCAGAAAACTCAAATTCCCTTTGCTATGAGTTGACGCAAAAGAGTAGCCTTTCTAGTAATGTTTATTATGTAGGCAAAGTGGGCAAGATGGGAATAGACTTCAATACCGATTGGCTTTGGTCGAAGGAATACGACGGCAATAATACAGATGAACACTATCAAGAAGTGGGGAGCAGTATGCAAAACCAACTTGTCAAAAGTTTCACTTCTAAGTATAATCGCCTGATAGCTTCCAAGTTAGTACTCTCTTGTCCATTCCTTGGGGGAGACTTGTCTGTTGGCGGAGAATATTCTTTTACCAATCGCAACTCTAACTATGCCATCACACCAAGTTCTCTTGCCGATGATGACAAAAATCACATCAAGGAAAATATGACATCTGTATTCATTACCTATAGCCATGAGTTGGGTAAATTGAACATGGAGGCAGGATTGCGATACGAGAATGTTGATTTCAAATATTATGATGATGGTAAATATATGGCGGAACAAAGCAAGACTTATGGCGATTGGTTTCCTTCTCTCAGCCTTTCTATGCCAATCGGCAATGTACAGATGCAGTTGAACTATGCAGCAGACATTAATCGCCCTTCGTATGTGGCATTAAGAAATAGCATTCAATATATCAATCGCTATGATTATGAGGCGGGAAATCCTTTTCTTGTTTCAGAAATTGCGAGAAATTTAAGTTACGACATTTCCTATAAATGGCTTACATTTGATTTAACATATACACATACCTCAAATCCCATTTATCAGATGGTGGAAGTATATAAGGACAATGCTTCCGTTGGCTTAATGAAGATGATTAATGGAGAATCATATAATAATGTGTCTGCTTCACTCAATATGCAGCCTACTTTTGGGCTTTGGCATCCAGCATTGACGGCTTTAGTGGAAAAACAAAGGTTCAAAATGGAAACAAAAGAGGGAAAATATCTGGATAAGCCATTAGCTATGTTTAAATTCGACAATACTTTTGATACAAAGTTGGCAATGTTTTCCATTATGATGACCTATATTACCAAAGGATATGAACAAAATCACTATGTTTTCAAGCCGATGTTCAATACCGATTTGTCTATTTACAAAGGCTTCTTGAAAGACTGCTTGTCCTTCCAACTCTACGTAACCGACTTGTTTGGTACAAATGACAGCCATATAATTGGCAAGTATGGGAAGCTGAAGGAAATGATTTTTGACGAGTTTTCTACGAGCAAAATATCATTGACAGTCCGTTATAAGTTCAATGTCACTCGAAGCAAGTATAAGGGTACAGGAGCAGGTCAAAGCCAGAAGAATAGAATGTAATTCTGCGATGTTCTTTAAAATGAGAAAAATAACAATCTAACATCAGCATGACTCAATGCAATGTGGCATAGCCTGCTTGCAAATGATTTGCAAATATTTCGGCAGAGAATATTCTATGTATTCTCTGTCGGAAACTTTGCTTTGCCACTACAGAAGGAGTATCGCTGTTAGGCATCAATGAGGCAGCAAACACACTTGGCTTGCATGCTACATGCGCAAAAGCTACAACTACCATTCTAACCTGAATAATTCATACTGTATTAAGACAGTGCCTCGTTTCTATAAAAACAAAGCTGTTGGATTAGAATCTGTCGTGTTTGTCGTGCCTATGCCGTCATTTTGATGTCCCAAAGCATTCGCTCATGGGTGTCTCCTGTCTCTAAATTACACCCGAATTTGGCCTATGGGCATGCAGAGTCTCATGCCATGTTCAGGCATGTATAAGAGATGGGGTTCAGGTGAATTGTTCTTGTTCTTCGTGACAACGAACCGTATTTTGGTCCCTTTGGCGCCAACCTCGATTTTGGCAATGACGCGCTGCTCATGTTTCCAACGCTGTGCCTTGTAGTCCACCTTGATTTTCTTGCCAAAAACGGGTTCTGCCAAAGAAAATAATGTTTTTTTGTGTTGCTCAATTGAATTATTGGTTGTAATTTTGTACTTAGAAGCTGTGTGTATTGATTTGACTTTTAGTACTTTAAAATTAATACTTTTTCTTGAATTACACAAGAAATGCAGCTTTTTTTTGTTACATTATTCAGGCTAAAACTCGACTTGATTATGAAAACAAGACTCACACTCTTGGTGGCAGGCCTGGTGGCAACTGCGCTGGGCGCCATGGCCAAGGTTCCCGCCAGGGCAATCCCCTTTATCCTCGACGCTCACCTCTACATTCAGGCAACGGTGGCCGACACCATCCCAGTGTCGCTCATCTACGACACCGGTGCCGACCGCCTGTATCTCGACAAGGACTACATGCGCCTCTCGCCGCTGGGCAAGCTGCCGCTGCGCAAGGGCAAGGCCCAGATGGGCGGAGCCGGCAACAACGGTGCCAAGACCATACCGATTGTCATCGACCCGCTGCGGCTGAAAATGGGCAGTGTGGACTATCGCGAGACGATCACGCCCATCATTGAGCTGCGTGAGATTCTGGGCCGCTATGTCGATGGCATGATAGGCAACAATGCCGTGCTGGGCAAGCCCTTGATGGTGAACTATACCTCTGGCTACCTGCTCCAGCTCGACAGCCTCGCGCCCTCGGTGCTCGAGGGCTACACCCGGCTGCCAGCCCGCCTCGAGAACAACAGGATCTATGTGGAGTGTGAGCTCGACGTCGACTCGCTGCAGCGCCTGAAAGGCGATTTCCTGCTCGACCTGGGGTGTGGCGGCACGGTGGTGCTCACCAATGAGACCAGAAAAAAACTCGACTTGAGCGGCAAGCCCCAGGCCGAGTGCTACTTTTCCAACTTGGGAGTGGGGGGCAGCGGCACTACCGTCGACTTCAGGACCGCGTCGTTCAAGTTTCTCGACCAGCTGCGCAACGTGGTTGTGTCGGCCTCGCGCAGCACCCAGGGCGCATTGTCGCGTCGTCCCTATCTGGGCTTGATAGGCAACGACATCTTGTGCCACTACGACCTCATTATCGATGCCGCGGGCAAGGCTCTTTACGCCCGCCGCAACAGCGTTGCCGACAGCTCCTATCAGCACAGCTCGCGCATGCAGATGGGCTATGTCGACCGCACCGACATCGCCCAGGGGTGGATTGTGAGCAGCCTCTATGCCAGCGGCATCGCCGAGAAAGCCGGTTTCGAGATAGGCGACACGATCCTTTCGATCAACGGCCGCCCCGTGAACGGCATCACGTGGGAGGAGCAGCGCAAGGGGCTCGGGCTCAAGGGTAGCACCACCATCGAGGTGAAGAAAAAGAACGGCACTCGAGCCACCCTCGTCATCAACATCGACAAGGAGATCATATAGCACATGCCGCCAGCCACCACACGGCTAACCCCGCCTTGTGCAGTGTTTTAGTGTAAAAAATGGGTGGAAATGGGCGGAAACTGCAGCCCCGGGGCGCGACCGCGCCCCGGGGCTGTGAAAGGGAGCGGAGTGAGGGAGATTCGAACTCCCGAAGCGCTTTTGACGCTTACACGCTTTCCAGGCGTGCCTCTTCAGCCACTCGAGCATCACTCCAAAATGGGCACCGTTGTTGTGCCTGCAACGGGGGCTTGCTGCCGTTGCGCGTGCAAAGGTAATGAATTTTCCTTGAATATGGCGAAATTTATGATCCTAAAATCCGCAACTATCATCCAATACACGATTAAGGGTAGATTTATGAGTCGTTAGTAGCAGCTTTCAGTAAAAAGCAACAGCACAACATCAATATGTAGCCACCATCCCCTTACCCCACG
>Ga0256404_1003790_pt1 | contig 29927 bp, 39 predicted proteins | sample RumenRJG_01DNA_FD_185990 | JGI IMG/M metagenome (GOLD analysis project Ga0256404, IMG submission 185990) | Bovine rumen microbial communities from Lethbridge, Alberta, Canada - RJG_01 | ecosystem: Host-associated > Mammals > Digestive system > Stomach > Rumen | place: Canada: Alberta | collected...
GCAAGGCGGAGGAGGGAGGCGTGCCGGGGCACGTTGACCGACGACAACGCCGCAATGGCGGATTCAGACAAGCATAATGTATGAATTATTTCTGCACAGATCCTAAGTAGCCAGTGTCGAATATAACCCATGAGGTGAGCCACATAAAGCGAATTATTCGACGGTACGAACTGACAGACACCGAATGAGAGCGGCTGCAGCCCTATTCTCAAGAGCGGCAGATGGGCGGCAAGGGACGTCCGAGGCGGGAGCCCAGGGAGATGCTGAACGGCATCTTCTGGATTGCTCGAAGCGGAGCGGCCTGGCGTGACCTGCCGGAGCGGTACGGCCCGTGGCAGACGGTGTATAAGCGGTTCAAGGAGTGGTCGGAGAGCGGCCTGATCGAGAAGATCTTCCATGAACTGGGCGAGGACGCCGACCTGCAGGACATCAGCATAGACATCACCTACATCATGGCACACAAGGCAAGCGCCGGTGCCGAGAGAGGGGCTCTCAAAACCCGCTGAGGCCGTAGAAGCCCCCTTCCAAAATGAAGAGGCTGTCTGGGCGAAAACCCAGGTTAGGACCCGTGCAGAAATTATTCATACATTATGCTTGTCTGAATCCGCCATTGCGGCGTTGTCGTCGGTCAGCGTGCCCCGGCACGCCTCCCTCCTCCGCCTTGCACTGACGAATTCATCCGGCGCATTCTGTACGAATAATTTCTGCACAGTTCCTTAATCAGTGCATTGGAGTGAGCCGTGGCGGCAGAAGCACCAAGATTCACGCCGCTGTAGACGCTTTGGGCAATCCCATAGCGATTCTGCTGACTACCGGCAATACCTCTGACATTACTGTCGCCGAGAAACTGATCAGCCAAATCGACTTCAAGGGGTCGACCATCACGCTTTTTGTCTCGACATGTCCTATCTTGATTGCTTGCTTTTCCATGTACTCTGCGCCTCCAGTACGCGGTTGAACGCCTCCGGCATCTGCTGTATCATGTTCTCCTCTCCCATGATCGGAACGAGATCCTCCTTACAGAACACGGGGATGCCCCTGGCGTGGGCCTGTTCGGTCAGGGAACGCGCCCAAGCCGGTTCGGTGCGCACCCTTCGGCTCTGCGCGCCGGTCATGGTGCCCACCACCACCCAGTCGATGCCGTGCAGCGCCACCTCGCCGGGATCGTCGAACAGGGGCTCAAAGGTGACGTGGTAATGCTTCGCCCTGACGTTCTCTCTCAGCACGTCGATGCGCCACAGCTCGGCCCGCCGAGTGACCGTCACGCCGAACCATGCGTTGTCCAGGTCGGTGTCGATGTCCAGCAGGTCCGGACGCTTGGTGAGAAACAGGAACTGGTGCCGGGGATTCTCCCGGATCCTGGCAAATACCTCGTCTCGCCATTCCCGCCGCCACCCGGCCAGGTCGCTCATGCCGGTCAGCAGGAAGTTCTGCGGGCGCTGCCGTTCTATCAGGCGCAGCTTTTCCGGGAAGAACTCGGGATGGCTGAAATCCTCGATCATGTGCCAGCGGCGCACGTTGTTCCGGGCGTAGCAGTAATCGCAGCCCACCGTGCAGCCGATCACCAGGTTCATGTTCTGGATCTGGTCCTTGATGCAAACGCTCAACAGAATCTCCTCCCCTTTGGCCCTCATTCCCGCTGTGTTCAGGCAGACAAAAATCCCCGGCTATATGCGGGTTTGCGATATGGCCGGAGATTCAATGCGCGACGTGCCGTCGATTACTGCTCGATCGTCGCGTCGGCAGCCGTGTACTCTTCCAGGGAATTCGCCCTGACCTGGATGCAGATGTAGCTGATCGGGGAATCCGCCGCCGCGGAGAACTGCCGACGGGTTCCCGGCGCGATGCGCAGCCAGTCGCCCGCGTTCAGCGCCACGGTTTCGCCGTCCAGAACGGCCTGACCCCTGCCGGAGAGGATCATGTAGATCTCCTCATTCTTGTGATGGTAGTGAACAAAGGGAACGCCCGCGCCCGCAGGCAGGTTGTTGACGCTGATCTCAGCGCCCGTCAGGCCCAGCTGATCGTGAAGCTCCGTGCGCGCATCCTGGCCGACGCTGATCTTGGTGTAATTCTTCATGATGAATGCCCTCCGTAATTGTTGTAATCGTCTTTAATACAACTATATTATAGAGGGCATTTGTCGTAATGTCAAGTGTTACATCGATATTTTACAATTCCAGCAGCCGGTTCGTGTCCGCCATGATTTCCTTAATCGTCATGGAGCGCATCTTCGCCTCCATGGCGGCCTGGATCTCCTGGAGGCGGCTGTCCATGATGGCGTGGATGTTCCGCCCGACGGGGCAGAGCTGATTTGGGTTTTCGTGAAAGTGAAACAGAACGCCGTTGTCCACGCTCTCCACGGCGTTGTAGACATCCAGCAGGGTGATTGCGTCCAGCGGCCTGGCGATATCCGCGCCGCCGCTGCCGCGCTTTACTTCGACGATGCCCGCCTTTTTCAGCTGTTGCAGCAGCCTTCGAATCACCACGGGATTGACGTTGACGCTCGATGCGATGAACTCACTGGTGACCTTGTGAGTATCCTTAAAGGCCTCGATGCATATGATTACGTGTACCGCGATGGTGAATCTGCTGGAAATCTGCATATCGAGCCTCCTGTGAATGTTGATACAGGAATTGTATCACAACGGCCGCGGACTGTCCAGCACAAAGAATTTACCCTTCGTGCTTACGGATGCCATCGTTCTCTCCTTCCTGTACCTGGAAGCCCTTCACAGCACCATTACCAGCGTCCCGGCCCCGATCAGCAGGCAGCCCACCAGCGATTTCACGGTAAACTGCTCATGCAGGAAGATGAACGCCAGCGCCAGCGTGACGAGCACCGACAGCTTGTCGATGGGCACCACCTTCGAGACCTCGCCCAGCTGCAGCGCCCGGTAGTAGCACAGCCACGAAGCGCCTGTGGCCAACCCTGACAGGATCAAAAACAGCCAGCTCCTCCGGCTGATGCCCGCCAGCCCGTCCTGCGCGTGGGTCAGGAACACCATGCCCCAGGCCATGATTACGACCACCACCGTCCGGATCGCCGTGGCAAGGTTGGAATTGACGCCATCGATGCCGATCTTCGCCAGTATCGAGGTCAATGCCGCGAACACCGCGGACCCCACCGCAAACAGCCACCACATCGCATTCACTCCCCTATTTGACTGTTCAACCCGTATAGGCATCGTCCGCCGAATTGGAGAAGTCCTGCTTTGCCAGCCATGCGGCTTCCTCGTCGTTCTCCGGGATGTCGATGCGCTCGATCTTGAAAATGACCGGCCGCGTGCCATCGTTACAGCACGCGATCATGATCCTGTCGTCATTCGTCCACCCCTTCATGATGGAGCCGCCCTGCAGCGCCGTGTAGACATACCTGCTTATAGCATCCCACGCCTCGCCGCAGAACTTTCCGTTCATCAGATGATAGAAATCGTCCTGCTGCGGCGAGCGCTTCAATATGAACTCATCGCCCACGTTGAAGAAAGGACAGGGGCCGGACTTGGGGTCGGCCAGGTACTTTTCCTGATAATCCACAAAGCATCGGCACCAACCTGTATCTCGCAAAGGTGGCTATGGACATCGTAGCGAAAAAAGCACCTCCGGATAAGGACGATGTTCGCATCGCTGAGCTGGATGAAATGTCGTACAGGATGCTGCTCTGGTGCCATACGCCCCTGACCGCCTTCTGGCAGGTCGGGCCCGGCAAAGCACGCCGCCTCGCCAGGCACAACATCTTCACGATGGGTGATATCGCCCAGATGTCCATCGTGGACGAGGAATGGTTCTATAAACAGTTTGGTATCGATGCGGAACTGCTCATCGACCACGCCTGGGGAAAGGAGCCTTGTTTGTTTTCGATTTTGGACTCCTTGTTTACCTGACGGGTAAAAAACTGAAGGTGTGTCTGTATTTTTCAGCATACCAGCCTAATTTCCTCAGCTTCAATTTGTTTGGATACACCAAAAACTACAGTTACGGTTCCATTTTGGCCCGGTTTTCGTATTATGGCGGGGATAACCCGTGGACTTTGAGTACACCGATCCCAAGAGCGGAGAGACCAAGGTCTGGAAGTGGCCCGGTGAAGGCAGCTATAAGATACTCTCCCAGATATACAGTACAGTTTATTTAATGCTCACTTTGGAGTGTAAGTGTCCGTTTTCAGTTTCGCTGACTGTAATCTTTTTGAGGATCAGGACAATTTTCGCGTCGAGAACGAGTTAAGAAGTTTACGCCGCGTTTGAGTGACGGATAGAGACTGCGTGGTTGGAAATCTACAGTTCATTTTTGAAGCAATTCTGGAATTGCATTTTTCTTTTGTATCAGTCCTCACCAAAAGGAAATGCTCATAACCATCAGCTCTATCATTTAACAGAACTCGTTCTGCTTCTGCGGCGAGTAGTTGATCTTTATTCGGTGCCTCATCTATTGGAATAAAAGTGATTGAACCAAAAATCCCGTCACGATATGCTTTCGATAGTGGATAGTAATATATATTTCCCCTGAATTTCTTTCTTATCCAGCCTAAATGGTGTTGCAGTTACAAGTAACGATGCAGCATGCTTCATATTGTTTATTATTCTTTGCCAGGTTGGGGCTGGAACATGATGTGCTTCATCAATAATCACGTAATCAAACAAGCCCTTTATTTCACTCTCAGATGCTAATATCAGTACAACGTATCTGTACAGGCAGGGTATTCAAGGAGTTATAGCATGACTACCAAGTTATTGATTGTCTCAATATCAGCGTTATTGGCTTTTGTTGTGACATTAATCACTATTGTATGTAATTGGAATGACAAAAAAGAGAGGTGTCGACGAATCTCAGGGATCGCTTTATCTTTTGTTGGGATTTCAATTAGTATAGTTGGCATTTATTACATTGGCGATCAGATAATTCATATCGATACTGCCATCGGAAACATTGGAAATGTTGAAACTGTATTCATTGACAATTATGTGGAGAATCAAAAAATATACCAAGGAAGTTTAATAGATGACAAACATAATGCAGAGGAACAGTTCTCTTTTGTGAGCGTAAAAAACCTGTCGTCGAAAAGTGCTTGGATGAAAAGAGTAAAGGGGGAGCCTGGCGATATCGTTTCAATTCGCCTCGAATACATCAATATGACCGATAAAGAATCACATGATGTTGTTTGTAAGGTTATCCTTCCTGATACATTAGAGTATTTACCAACCCTCGGTGCCTTCAACAGCACCGTTCACAATAGCCGCGATCTCATCGGCGGTGTAGGGAGCATACTCGGGGTTGGTCGGATTCACGATGCCTTCAAGCTCATAGTAAGCGGCGGTATAATAGATCGTGCCCACGTTCCCATTGTTCAGCGGCAGCGCACCGTAGGCCCACAGCGTGATGGGGGTAGCAACGGCCTCGCCCTCGGCGGTGACGAACGCGCCGGTTTCGGCATCCATGGTCAGCGGGTCTGCGTGGCCGGTGATGGCGGCGGCGTTCTCGGCGTCATACCAGAAGATGGCATCGGTATCGGCGACAGTCATGCCGATCAGTGCACCCGCAGGCGCGTCGAAGCGATAGCCCTCGGCACCTTCAACGGCCCCGTCAACGATGGCAGCGATTTCCTCGGCGGTGTAGGGAGCATACTCGGGGTTGGTCGGATTCACGATGCCCTCCAGCTCGTAGTAAGCGGCGGTGTAGTAGATCGTACCCACGTTTCCATTGTTCAGCGGCAATGCGCCATAAGCCCAGTTCAAGTTCGTTTCCTCCTCAGCAAAAGCGGTCATAGCGGTCATCATCATCAGGGCAGCCAGGATAATAGCGAGCAGTTTCTTCATGGTGGTTCCTCCTCATTGAGATTCATTTGATGTAACCGCATTGGTTTCATCAGTTGCGATTATCATAACGCCAGCCTGATGTAATGTCAATAGTTACATCAAAACTTTACAAATAGAAGGAACAGAGGAAATGAAGTTAGTTAAATTTAACGTCAAAGGTTTACCGATGCTTGTTTGTCGTATATAATCAAATACAGAATGATGTTCGGTCTGATGCTTGGACATCGACTGTCGGAATCGAGATGAATCCATGAGGAAAAACAGCAAGCCGCCCGAAGAGCGCCGCAGGGAATTGATAACTGTTGCTTCCCGCTTGTTCCAGGAGAAGGGGTATGAGGCGGTATCCGTGCGCGACATCCTGGACGCGGTACACGGCGCGCCGGGCATGTTCTATTACGACTTCAAGTCGAAGCAGGACATCTACCTCGCCACCATCGAGCAGTACCTTTCAGAGCGCATCGAGCGCCGCTGCCAGGTGCTGGAGGACGCAAATGTCTCCTTTGACGAGAAGCAGGCCACCTTCCACCAGCTGCTTCAGGAGGACATCGCAGGCTACATGCAGCGCTTTCAGCAGGGAAGGGATCGCTCCATCACCGACGATTCCTACAAGCTTTGGGATTTCATGCAGCTGCTGAACCACCTGATCCAGCCCTATGCCGGCTTTATTCGACAGGGACTGCGCGAGGGAAGAATTGATCCGTCCAGCGGTATCACCCAGGAGAACGCGGAAGCCTATGCGACCTTCTTCCTCTATGGCGCGTGGGGCATGATCTACAATCAAACCTTCACGGAGGGCGATACGCGCTTTGACCTTGACGACGTCTACAAAGTGGTGGGTTCATTCATCCGGAACCCACAATGACCGCAAAACGCAAACTGCGACGGGAGTGCCGACAGGCATTCCCGTTGCGGCGTTTTGGGCTGACCGAACGAATTCGGTCTGAACCGCTTTTCCCGTCAAATTGACGATGAAAAGAAATACAGAAACGGAGGAAACTCAACATGAAAAGGATCCTGTCTCTCACCCTGACCCTGATGCTCCTGATCTCCGGCCTTTGCTGCGCCATGGCGGAGTTCGTCACACTGGACGCCTGGCAGAATGAGGCCGGATGGACCTCCTTCGCCGTTCTGGCCCAGGATGAAGCTCTGGCGGATGCCTGGGATGCCGGCGCGAAGGCGTTCGGCCCGAGGTGGCACGCCTCGAATCTTTGATTCGAGCCGCGCCATCCCAGCCTTCCTGGCTGGGATAACTTTGTCCCTGGACAAAGTTACCTTGCCTGGGCATGGAGGACATGACCGGCGAAGCGCTTCGGACCATGAACGCGCAGGTCTGCGGCATGGAGGACGGCATCGTGTCGCTGACCGTCGATGGCAGCACCATCACAGCAGTAAACGCCGAGGGTGAAGCGGTGTTTGTGCACGAATATACTTATGTGGACACGGTCGAAAACGCCATCGAGGGCGCGCCGATGTTCGTGTTCAGGACCGACGACGCGGACGCCGGGAAGTATACTTACCTCTGCCTGACGCAGCCCGCCGTGGCCAGCGACGAGGGCGGCGTGATCGACAATTTCAATCTGCGCTATGCCGAAGCCGACTATGAGGCCCTCTTCGCCGAGGACTACGCCGGCCCCACCTGCGTGCTGGTCAGCGGAGACACCACCATCGAGAACATGGAATACACCATCCGCCTGATCTACACCGGCAGCGCGGAATAATCGTTCCACCCTTCCTTGAAACAGGCGGCTGTCATCAATATACAGCCGCCTGTTCTGTCATGGTTGCGGATCGACAACATGAATTAAATTTAACTAACCAACCTGTTGACATCACGAGTTAGATATATCAAACTCAATATGCGAACAAAATTCAGTATTATTCGCAAAGGATTGATGCCGGCAACATAGTCCGCATTCTTTTTCATCATGTATTCACAGTGGTTATACCCCCGGCCGCACTTCAGTGTGCGCGAAAGGATAAAGGCGTTTCACTACCACGCTTCAAGGAAGCCCCAAGCCTTCCGCTATGAGTTTTATCGCAAGCATTTGTCGCCCTCCACTCTTATCCCTTTATCCAGTTGATGATTTCCTTTTCCGATTCGGCAAAATACCCCAGATTCTCTTTTCTGTATTTACCAAAGGTTCTGTACATCAACCCGATCAGGGGGATCATCCGGTACAGCTTCTTTTCTCTCTCCCGATTCGGCATGAGGCCGTTCAGGTGGCTGCCGTGGGGAAACAGGACGACCTTGACATCCTTCTGATAACCGCTGTTTTTCAGCTGACGCTCGATCTCCCTGGCGGAGAGCTCCGCAGGCCAGGCCTCATCCTCCTGCCCTGCAATCAACAGCACCCTTGCGTCGGTCTTTTCTACCGCCAGTCTTGCTTTCTGCACGGTCGCTTTGTCCTGATAGGCGTTATAATAGGCGACCCACATGCCCGTGACTTTGTACGAAACAGCAGGATGCTTTTGATACTTCCCAGCCTTTCCGTTGGAAAAATCCGCCTTGACAAACGGAATGTCCTTGCCGTGCCAGGTCGCCACGCTGTGGCCGGTCATCGTCTTCCTGTCCTTCAGAGTCCCTTCAAAGGGCACATGCGTCGGCGACACCAGGATCAGGTTTTCCATCCCGCCTATGTACTGCGCAACCAGGATTGCGAAGATGGATCCCATGGATTGCCCGTATACGTTGATATGCCCGATGCGCTTGTGTTCCCTGAGATAGCGGACGGCGGGGAGAAACATCTCCAGCGGAATCTGATTCGGCGTATCCGGCAGACCTTCGGCACCGAACAGGGACACGGCCAGACCCGTGATTCCATAATCGACAAAACGCTCCGCGAATTTGATGCCGGGGAGCAGGCTCTGTTCTCCGCCCATGATGACGATGACCGCCCTGTCGCTGCCCGCATCCGGTTCTGCCAGATGTCCCACAAAGCCATGTTGCTTAAAGTTGAAATCCTCATGCTTCATAATCGTTCATCCATTCGTTCCATCAGAAAAGACGTCATGGTTCATTTCCTCCCGAATCTTTACCCCGGATATGGTAATGGTTTTCTCAGAACAAGGCGAATATCCACGCGGTGACGGCGCTGCCCAGGACGATCATCACACACTGCCGCGCCTGCTGCCTGCGGTTGTAGCCAAAGTCCTGCCAGCCCGCGCAGCCCTCGGTCTCCGGGAAGTAATGCTGGAAGAAATGGGTCTTTGTCAGCAGGAACCAGTCCAGGGCGAGGATGTCAAACGCCTTGATGACCGCGCCGATGATGAAGAACCGAAGGAAGAACTGCCAGAAGGTGAAGTCGCGCCTCAAGCCGTCGATCCCGCCGATGACGAACAGCCCCAGATACCCCGCAACAAACAACACAAGGATGATCCACCCCAGCGCCCGCTTCGGCGACATGGACAGGCCCTCGAGCCTCGGCCTGAGCTTCTCCTGCACGTCCTCCGGGAAGTTCTTCGCCAGCCGCGCGGTGGGCAGAGTGACGGTCACGCCCCAGATGCCCAGGAACAGCAGGACACAGCCCGCAAGGGATAGTATCACAGTCATATTTTGCCTCACCTCCTTGCTTTTTCAAATGCTTCGGGAGAGGTCTCCCTATAAGACATATTCCCTGTTGCCCACATACCGCTTCCAGCCGAGCAGCAGCGTCGCAAACATGACGATGGCGCCGAGGCTCATATTTGACGTTCCGATCCCGTTGATCAGCGCTGTGTTGCCAAGCCGCCGAACCCCGTTGAACACAGCCTTTCCGAGCAGCAGGTTGAACACGCAATACCATTTCGGGAATGGCGTGCGACCCTTGAAGAACGCGATGAACTGCACGATACCCGCGCCGATGAAGAACACTGCAAAGACGGCCGCAGCCGGCAGCAGGAAGTACAAGAGGTATTTCATAGCAATGTCGTGACCGACGGCCTTTCCCGCCGCCCCGGCGACGGATTTGTAGATCCACATGAACGCGCCGCAGGGCAGGTGCACCGCGCCACCGGCGACGGCGAGATAGACGTGCATCGACAGCTTGTAGAACCTGCCGCCCCGGGGCATCTTCTCCCGTATCAGGGGATGAATCGTCATGAGGCCGCAGAATTCCAGGCATATCCCCGCAAAGCCGATCAGGCCGCCCAGGATCGGCCGCCAGGCCGGCATGGCCAGCGCGATGGCGAAGTAGCCGTCGATCATGCTGGCCCCGTCCGGGAACCTCGCCGCGCCGATCAGTAGGTCGCCGACCAGCGTCAGCAATGCCCCGAACAGGCCGATTTTCAGATTTCTCTCCGCGCTTTCTCTGTTCATAAATGCACCCCCGTTATTGTCCAGGAATCGGGCCCGTGATCGTGGAGAGAATGGCAGCGACTGCTGCCGTTCTTCGCTCCGATTTGCCCGATGGTCAGCCGTCATAATCCGGGCGGCGGCTGACATCGATGATGCGGAAATCGCAGCAAGGCGCGCCGTGTCCGATGGTGCTGCGCGCCCATTTCAGATTCCTGTGCAGATTCCCATACTTTGCGTCGTCGCTGTCACAGAACGCGGGATTCAGCTCCAGGCAGGAACGCAAGTGCCTTTTCCGCAAACGCCTGTTCTTCTCCTTTTTCCGTTTACGCTCCGGGCAGCGCCTCGCCCCGCGCGAGGGCGGAGAGCCAGCCGCAGTACTCCTCCGGATGCTCTCCCGGATACCCCACATGGCCGTAGCCGCTGACCAGCCTGTACTGCGCATACGGGTAGGCCCTCTTTAGCTTCCTGTGGCAGAAGCGCCAGGCGGATTCCTCCCTGGAATAGAAGAAGTGCAGCCTCCTTTGAAAATCCCTGTCCATGGCCGGATAATCAAAGGTCACGCAGGCGTCCGCCTCCCGGGCCAGCGTTTCGTCGCTCATAAAGGCAGCGTTCTGACAGATCGGGCCGAGCATATGGCTGTACCGCTCCGGCTTTCCGCCGGAGAACCTCACGATCGTCGGTTCCCGCAGCGCTTCCTCCAGGGTCTTGCCCCGCAGGTGCCCCACAATGGTTTTGAATTTGTTCCCCAGCAGCCTGGAGACGATCTTTGGGAAGCGGAGGAAGGGGCCGCCGTCGAAGAAAGCCGCGCCGATCGCGATTCCGCCTTTCTGCATTTGGGATATCAGCTCCATGCCCATTTCGCCGCCCATGGACTGGCCGTATACAAGCGCGACAGAGGAAATGGCGTGTTCCCGCAAATAGTGGATGATCTCCTCCGCCTCGCCGCGACGCGAGGTAAACGGCATTTCACTTCCCTCATACTGCCCGTTGTAGTCGACAGCCAGTATGTGAAACTCCGCCTCCAGCCCCATTATGATGTTCATCATGGTGTCCGCGTTGCAGAACGAGCCCGGCAGCATGATGACGACCGGCGAGCGTTCCTCTCCATAAGTATGTATCCTCATGTATGCAGGCCCTCCATCAGTCCTCCAGGGATCACTTTTCCCCTGTGACGGTATAGATCATGTCCATGATCTGGCGGGAATCCACAATCGTGAATCCTACGCCTTCTATCAGCTTTTCGATGCCCTGCGGTCTGTAATATGGCAATCGCCGCTCGTCGCCAGCTTAAAGAGAATCTGATTGTCGATCCATGCTCCGACGCCGCCAATGCCGGTGTCGAATAGGATATACAGTCCGCCAAGTTTCAGCGTGCGCTTTGCCTCCCGCATCGCCTTTTCGGGGTAGTATGCGGTATAAAAGGCTCATGTGGTATGCCCCTTACCGCATCAGCGTCACCAGTGTACCCACCAGCACGGCTGGGATCAACGCAAAGATGATGCCGGGAAACAGCATTCCCTTCGCGTGGAACCACTTCTGATGGTAGGCCGCATCCATGTGCTCCGTGCCCTCCAGCCGGAACATGAGCAGGTTGGCGAACAGCACCCAGTCCAAAAAAACAGGTGTCGTAGATGCCGATCCACGCCATCAGGCCGAAGGTCAGCCCAAAGCCCTGCCAGAAGGTCTTGGCCCCGGCGACCCGCGCGCACACCAGCAGGATGCCCGTAAAGAGCAGCACGCCGAAGCCCTTGGTCAGCAGCACGTTTTTTGATTTATAGCTCACGTCCACCCTCTCGTGGGTCTTGAAATATTCCGCCTGGATGTCCGGCGGATAGTTGTGGATGCTCGCGGGGCTGTGTTTCCTGTCGCCGCGATAATAGGCAAAGATGACCGCCGTAAAGATGGCCGCAAAGGCCGCCATTTCGACCAGAATGACCCAGGGATTCATAAACATACCTCCTCACAAACCTTGGTCAAAGAAATCTTCGTATCTCCTCAATGCTTCATCATGTCGAACCGAAGCCGGTACTCACAGGCCCGGGCCCCCTCGGAAACCGCCGAATTGCGATCATAGCGGATGTGCCGGAAGCCCTGGGAGTATTCCTTGTCCATGTGGCAGATGCACAGGACGGCTTTTTCATCGCCCAGCTCCTTGGCCAGCTCATGGTAGGGACAGGAGAGGATGTCCACCCCGTACATCTCCGGGGGCTCGGATACCAGCCGACTTCGGTAGCCGTGCTTTTCGCTGCTCTCCCTCTTCGTGATGCTCCCCACATGGCGCCATACGAAACGATCCGCGCCGGGCAGGCTCGTCAAGGCGTGAATGATCCGGGCGAAGCGTTTGCCCATTGCCTCGCCATAGCCGTTCAGGAGGCCTTCGGCGTCTTCCCCCCGGGCCGTCAAAGCGCGGTACAACGCCACGGCCGGAAGCGTCATGGCGCCCTTGTGCCGCTTCAGCTCCGGCCGCGAAGTGAGAATATGGCGATATTCCTTCCCGGCATCCTCCCATATCCGGTCAGCGGCGTCCTTCCCCAGCGAAGCCCCGAGCCTCTTTCGGAAGCCCCTGTAAAACCATTGCCTGTTCAGCGGATTCATACGGCTCTCCCCCATTCGCGGATCAAGTCACGGATATGGAATTGCTCGCCGCAGTTGCACATCCGTTCAGGTCTCGTCCCGAGGCACTCACAGGCTGCGCAGCTCCTGCGCCATCCGTTCGGGATGGAACAGCGCCATATCCCCGTGGTCGATTCCCTCAAAGCTTTTGAAGATGGTGTCCGGCACAAACTTCTTCATATATTTCATATCCCAGTCCCTGGCCCTGCGCTCTTTTTCCGCATACCAGTAATGAACCTGCCCGGAAAAGCGCATGGTTTCCTTCGGCATCTTATAGTTGTTGCAGGAATCGAAGGTATTCCAGAGCGTCCTGTACGTGCAATGCCGGAAGATATTGGCCACGTATCTCAAATCCTCCTCGCTGTACTCCATGGAGCTGAACGCCTTCACGATCACCTTTTCCCCGCCAAGCTTGCCCAGCGCCATCATCCCGAAATCGCGCAGCGCGATAAACCGGGTCAATATCCATGGCAGCTGATAGGGCGTGATGCCTCCGTCCATGACATAGTGCTTCGCCTTCAGCTTTCCATCCGCCGCCATCCGAAGTGCGATGCTTCCGCCCATGGAACAGCCGTAAATGGTCCTTACTCCTTGAATTCCCCTTTGCAGGAGCTCATCCGCCAGCGCCGAGGCGATCCCCTCCACCGAGCTGAACTGGGAAGCATCCTCCAGGTCATATCCCGGGAGCGCCGGTATCAGAAGATGATAACACTTCTCGAGCAGCGGAATGACATTCTCAAAGTAGTCCCACGTCACCAGCGACGGATGGATCAGCAGGATGCATTCCGGATTCTCCAGGCCGTATTCGTAGATTCTCATACACCGTACCCCGTTTACTTCTTAAGTGGATAAGCCTGCGTCCCGCCCGCGCGCAAAGTCCTTCCGGGGTTATCCCCATAGGGTGAAGAAGAACGACAGCCGGGTCTGAACACCCGAGCCTCATATACGTTCCTCTTTCCCGACCAGCTTCATGGCGCACACCAGATACAGCAGCAGCCAGCCGAAGGACTCAAAGCCGGAATCCAGGCTCTCCGCGATCAGGTTCATCAGCTGCCCGAGCAGGGCGACGATCATCGGATTGCAGATCAGCGCGATCTTCCTGACCGGCAGCACGCCCTTGACGACCATGCCGATCCAGGCGACCGTCACAAAGCCGTCGCAGACGATGAAGCCTGCGATCATGGGGACGGCGATGCTCTTCAGCACCCGCAGCATCATGCCGACGGAAGCCGCCGCGTCGCCCGTCGCCGCCATCCCGGCGTTGAACACCACCGGCAGCATGCAGATGCCGATGTGGATGAACGCGAAGTAGAGTATCCCGCCCCAGTTGGCGATTTTAAACAGTTTGTATAGCCGCTGCTCCCGCAGGCCGTACTTCTGCTCCATCACCTTCAGCAGCTCCAGCGCGGCCACAGCGAAGAATGGCACGCAGAGGAACCCGAGGACGGAGGAGGCGGCATAGCGCCAATCCGGCGCGACGCTGGCCACGATGCCCATGGGGACGTTCGGATCGTTCGTCATGCTGAACGTGCCATAGCCCAGCAGGAAGTCGCCGACGATGGCCAGCGCCATGGCGAAGCAGCCGAGCAGTATCTTCTGCCTGGAAGTCATGCCTTTCATTTATCCTCACCTACAATCCAATAATCGCATTCGTCGTCCCCGGCCACGATCGTGTGCCTGCGGATCAGCCTGCACCCGGCGGCCTCGGCCATACGATGGTCCATCTGGCACAGGTACCCTGCCCAGGGGAGCAGGTCGTGCGCCCTGGCGAACTCGGCCAGCGGGCAGGATGTGAACCGCCAGGCGATGCCCTCCGCGTGCCAGTAGCGGTTGACCTCCATGGTCCAGGTGTTGCCCCAGTCCCGGGTGCCGCACTTTTTGATGTAGCTGCCGTACATGCGCCCCACGAGCCGCTGCACCCAGCGCCGGTTGACCAGCCTGGGCGCGTTCACGAACCGGCTGAGCCTCCGGATTTTATCCACCATCAGTTCATCCCCCAGCCGCAGGATGTCCTCGCCGGGAAAATCCCGGTCGCAGGCCTCCACTGCGGCGAACAGGACCTCGCTCATGTACAGGTTGTCCGCCAGAATGTTCTCCCTGCCGCCGATGTAGGCGGTTTCATCCCAGTATTGCTGCGCAATCTGAAGGGTTCGCTGCCAGCGGGATGCGCCCTCCGCCGCGCCGAAGCGGCCCGTCAGGTATTTCGTCATCACAGGCTTCAGCTTTCTGGTGTAGGGGTTGGAACCTGGTTTTGTCATATCCTTATACTAAATTCCTTCTAAAACATGTACAAATGCGGAGTGGATTATTTGTTCTGGCAAAGCTGAGCGGAGGGAGGCGATGCAGCGCATCGTTGACCGAAGCGAAGCACAGCCAGGGCAAAAAAGGCACCCGCAGATGTGCATGGATTAGATGGAATTTAGTATTACATCCTCCCCAATAAACGCCTCGATCTGCGCCACATAAGCCCCTGGTTCCGCCGCCATGTAGCCGCAATGCTGGTATCCCGGTCGGATCACAAGCTCCGCGTTCGGCATGTACATGGGAATCGTCTTCCTGGAATACATCCAGTCGAAATCCTTCTCACCGAAGTCCAGGTGCAGCTTCTTCTGCTCGTCATCCGTCAGCCTGCGCAGGTCATAGTGGCAGCAGGCGTGGCAGATGGCGTCTATATCATTTATCGTGATACGCTCAAAATTCCGCGTCATCATCCTGGCAAAGTCATATCCGTACATCTTCACCAGGGACGGCGAGGCTTCCGCATGCGTCTTTGCCAGCTTCTTCTTCCGGCTTCGGAACATCCGCTTCATGAACCACTCCGCAAAGCGCGCGTTCCTGGCCAGCGCCACGCCGTCGAACCAGGCGCGGGCAATGTGGAACGCAGGGTCGAAGAACAGCCGCCAGCCGACGGCCACGCCGAGGGAGGCGCCGTAGACCAGCGCGATCTCCGTGCAGCCAATCTCAAGCAAAAAGGACCGCAGCGTTTGATATTCTTCATCCGCGGAGCGATATCCGCCCGCCTGGCCGTGTCCGCCCTGATCCGGCGCGACGATGTGATAGTTGCGCCTGAAACAGGGCTTCATCAGATTGTACAAATCGGAACCGGAAACCATCATGGGCGCAAGAAGGATGACCGTGGGATCATCCCTGCTGCCATACTCGTTGATATACATAATTGCCCTCCTTGTTGTTAGTTTAATATTACTACTTTCCGTGCTGCAAATCAACCTTTTTCTGATTACGATATAAAACAAATCATAATCGGGCATTTATCCAATCGTGTGTAAAAGGACCGGCGTTGAGCCGACCCGGGAAAACGCTGTGGGCGGAACGCAGCACGCCTCGCCCCGCCCCCACGTCCGATCCGCCCACTGGCACCGGTACTGGACGGGCCCGTGAACCTCAAAGAACCGTGAAATGGTCATCCACCGGATTCCGCCGCTGCCCATAGGGATGGACTGGAAGAGGGAACTGCCCACTCATATCAGGGAGGTACGATAATCCCTTTATACGAAACACCCTGCCCTCGGTTTTTTGCCGGGTGACAGGGTCTTGTTCATTGTCTGACTGGAAAGCCAGCCGGAAGCATTAACCTCTCAGCTGGCTCACTTTGACGGTATGCGATGTGCCGTCCCGCAGAATGTACTCAAGCTCTGCGTTCCCCTTGGTTCCTCTGACGATGACCCTGTCCACATATGCTGTGAACAGGCCTCCGTCGTACACCAGCGGCTGGTGCTCCCCGGCCAGCATCCGTATGAAAAGCTCCACTCTCCTCCGGCGCTGCCGCTTATCCGCCAGCTCGCCTTCCATCTTCGTAATCTTCGCGACGACCGCTTCGTATGAAAGCAGCGGCATTGGGATGTAGAGTCCTGACGCCGCCATATTTACAATTTTATGCTTGTCTTCTGCGAAAAATGGAATATAATATGGTTAGATTGAGCTAACAATCAGTACGCTTTGGACGGAAGAATTCCAGGCGCAGAGCGGTTGGGCAGATCCTGGGCGCTTCCGGAAGATGCAGTCAAACCAGAAAAGCACAAATCCGGACCCAAGCCAAAAGAAATGTCAGAGAGAAACAGCGGGCAGGAATAAACAGATAAGCACGTATCGTGCATTCTTTTTTGCGGGCGACTTAGCCAATGCTAACAGCCAAGATGGAATCTGTGGATGTTTGGCGGACTTCTGGCCGCGATGAAGAAAGGAAAAGGAGGCTTATAAAATGACGAAAAAGAAACCAAATGACCTGCAGGTGCTGCTGGGGTATGCGGGCAGGCACAAGGGGCTCACCTTCCTGGGGCTGGGCCTGTCGGCCGTGGCCATGGTGCTGGGGATGCTTCCTTACATCTGCATCTGGCTTGTGGCCCGGGATTTGATCGCCGTAGCCCCCAACTGGACGCAGGCAGCGGGAATCGCCCGGTACGGCTGGATGGCCTTCGCCTTTGCCCTGGCCGGTATCCTCGTCTATTTCTGCGCCCTGATGTGCACGCACCTGGCCGCCTTCCGCACGGCGTCCAACATCCGCAAGCAGGGCATGGCACATCTGATGAAAGCGCCCCTGGGCTTCTTTGACAGCAATGCCTCCGGGCTCCTGCGCAACCGTCTGGACGGCGCGGCCGCCGAAACCGAAACCCTGCTGGCGCATAACCTGGCGGACATCGTGGGCACCGCCGCCATGTTCATTGCGATGCTGGTGCTGATGTTTGTGTTCGACTGGCGGATGGGTACCGCCTGCCTGCTGGCGGCGGTGGTGTCCATCGGGGCACTGGGCACCATGATGGGCGGAAAAAACGCTGGGCTGATGGCGGAATATCAGGCCGCCCAGGACACAATGAGCAAGGCAGGCACAGAGTACGTGCGGGGCATCCCGGTGGTCAAGGTGTTCCAGCAGACGGTGTATTCCTTCAAAGCCTTCAAGCAGGCCATCGAGGATTACAGCACCAAGGCGGAGCATTACCAGGCCGACGTATGCAAGGTGCCCCAGGCCGTCAACCTGACCGCCACGGAAGGGGCTTTCGTGTTCCTGGTCCCCGTTGCCCTGCTGCTGGCTCCTGCCGCCCTGAGCGCCGGAACCTTTGCGGGCTTTGTGACGAACTTTGCCTTCTATGCCGTGTTCTCGGCCATCATCTCCACCGCCCTGGCCCGGATCATGTTCGCCGCCAGCGGCATGATGCTGGCCAAGACCGCTCTGGGCCGCATCAACCAGGTGATGAGTGCGCCGACCTTGAAAATCACCGACCATCCGGTCGCACCCAGGGACAACAGTGTGGAATTTGACGACGTTTCTTTCATTTACGATGGGGCGGAGCTGCCCGCTCTGGATCATGTATCCTTCTCTGTAAAGCCCTGGCAGACTGTGGCGCTGGTGGGCCCCTCCGGCGGCGGCAAGACCACCGCGGCCAGTCTAATTCCCCGGTTTTGGGACGTCACCTCCGGCGCGGTGAAGGTGGGCGGCGTGGACGTGCGGGACACCGATCCTCATGTGCTGATGGATCAGGTGGCCTTCGTATTCCAGAACAACCGGCTGTTCAAAACCAGCATCCTGGAAAACGTGCGGGCGTCCCGTCCCGATGCCACCCGGCAGGAGGTTGAAAAAGCGCTGTCCGCCGCCCAGTGCGATGATATCATCGCAAAACTGCCGGACGGCATTGACACCGTGATCGGCACGGAAGGCACCTATCTGTCCGGCGGCGAGCAGCAGCGGGTGGCGCTGGCGAGGGCCATCCTGAAAAATGCGCCCATCGTGGTGCTGGACGAGGCCACGGCCTTTGCCGACCCGGAAAACGAGGCCCTGATCCAGAAGGCCTTCGCCACGCTGACGCAAGGCCGCACAGTGGTCATGATTGCCCACCGCCTGTCCACGGTGGTGAACGCGGATCGGATCATCGTTCTGAACGATGGCAGGGTGGCCGAGCAGGGTACCCATGCTGACCTGGTTGGCAGGAACGGTTTATATGCCCGGATGTGGAAGGATTACAACCAGGCTGTGCAATGGAAAATCATAGCAGAGGAGGCGAAATAAATGTTTGGAAAAGCGTTTCAGCGCCGTTACGCTCTTACAGACCAGGGCGTGAAGAATACGAAAAAGGGCGCTTTCTGGACGGTGATCGTCAATCTGGTGGTCATGGGCGGCATGGGGATCCTGTACATGATGATGAACAAGTACATGGATACGCTGACGACAGGCGCACCACTGCCCAACGCATGGGTTTTCATCTTACTGGTGCTGGCCTTCATCGTTCTTTCCCTGACTACCCACATTCAGCAGTACAAAGCCACCTACGGTCTGGTGTACGGTGAGGTGAAGGCCACTCGCCTGAGCCTGGCAGAGCGGCTGCGGAAGCTGCCTTTGGGCTACTTTGGAAAGCGCGACCTCGCAGACCTGACCGAAACCATCATGGGCGACGTGAACCGGCTGGAGCACGTGTGGTCCCATTGCCTGGGGTATCTGCACGGCGCGATCATCTCTACGGTAATCATTGCCGTCGCGCTGTTCTGCTATGACTGGCGGCTGGCGATCGCCGTGCTGTGGGGCGTGCCTGTGGCCTTCGCGCTGCTGTTCGGCAGCCGGAAGCTGTCCCGGTGCAATTCTGAAAGGCTGAAGCGGGACAGCCTGCAGGTATCCGACGGCATCCAGGAAACGCTGGAAAACATCCGGGAGATCCGGGCCACCAATCAGGAAGAGCGCTTTCTGAAAGCGCTGAACGACAAAATCGACAGGCACGAGAAGACCAACATCCATGGCGAGCTGGTCACGGGCCTGTTTGTCAACGGGGCCAGCGTGATCATGCGCCTGGGCGTTGCCACTACCATCCTGACGGGTACCGGGCTGATCCTCTCCGGGCAGATCGACTTTATGCTCCTCTTCATGTTCCTGCTGGTGATTACACGGGTGTACGCGCCCTTCGACCAGGCCCTTGCCCTGATTGCCGAAATGTTCATGAGCCAGGTGTCCGCAAACCGGCTGAACGAAGTCTACGATACACAAACGGCGGAAGGCATGGAGCGCTTTGAACCCAAAGATCATGATATCGAATTCAGGAATGTGGGCTTCTCCTATGACGACAAGCGGGTGCTGAAAGGCGTCAGCTTCACGGCGAGAGAAGGCGAGGTCACTGCCCTGGTGGGGCCCTCCGGCGGCGGCAAAAGCACCTGTGCAAGGCTGGCTGCCAGGCTGTGGGACATCGATCAGGGACAGATCGCGGTGGGCGGTGTGGATATTGCCACCGTCGACCCGGAAGTGCTGCTGACCGATTATTCGATGGTGTTTCAGGATGTGGTGCTGTTTGACGACACGGTGATGGAAAACATCCGCTTAGGCAAGCACGGAGCCGCCGATGACGAGGTGCGGGCAGCGGCCAGGGCTGCCAACTGTGACGAGTTTGTCGATAAGCTGCCCAAAGGCTATCAGACGCCCATCGGCGAAAACGGCGCGAAGCTCTCCGGCGGCGAGCGACAGCGCATCTCCATCGCCCGGGCGCTGCTGAAGAACGCGCCGATTGTGCTGCTGGATGAGGCGACCGCATCCCTGGACGTGGAAAACGAAACCAAAGTGCAAGGGGCATTGTCCAGGCTGCTGCAGGGCAAAACCGTGCTGGTGATCGCCCACCGGATGCGCACGGTGGAGGCCGCCGACAAGATCGTGGTGCTCGCCGATGGCAAGGTGGCCGAGGAGGGGAGCCCCTCGGAGCTGATGGCGAAGGAAAACGGCCTGTTTCGCCGCATGACGCAGCTGCAGGCCGCCAGCGCGGACTGGAGCATTTAGGAGGAATCGTGAGTCATGCGGTTTGACGAGATGGGCCTCAAGGACAGCAAGCTGCTGAAGCTGATCCCGTTCTCGGTGCCACTGACGGCGGCAGTGGGCGGGTTATACTGGCTGATCGGAAGAATGATGTAACCTGTTCATGTTCGGCGGGCTGCTGGCCACTTTGCCGGATCAGAAGCGCTTCGAGCAATTTGAAGCTTCCCTTCCGACATCTTCAGGGAATGAGGCGCGCAGATGAAATATGTGAGAATCTACTGGACGCTGTTCGCGCCGCTGATGAAAAAGAGCATCGCCAAACGCTTTGATCGGGATCTTGCCCAACAAGCGCTTCACCGGGGCAAGGCGGAATATCGGAGGCTGCTGTCCAGCGCGGATGATCTCGGCCCCGGGAATCCCATGGCGATGAATGCCTATTTCGCTTACGTGTTCGCCGGCGCCTGGCTCGGGAGTGGTAAAAAGATCACACCGGATGAAATGGCGCTGGTGATGACCGATGTACTGGAAAGCCGCCTGTTGCGCACCGTCTTCGGCATGACCAACCTGAACAGGACACCCAAGAAATGGTACCGGGACATGAAAAAGTACGACGCCTGGTTTAAAAAACACGGCGGCGATTATCCGGTCAACTGGAACGTACATTTTGATGAGCAGCTGCATCAGGATGGAAGCTTCTATTATTTCACCCGCTGCCCGATCTGCGAGTTCTGTAAGTGGGATGGCATCGCAGAGCTGATGCCGGCGCTGTGTTCTACCGATGAAGTCATGTTTCGGCTGCAGCACGGAAAACTGTACCGGGAGCATACGATCGCCCGGGGAGACAGCGTCTGCGATTACTGGGTCGTAGGCGATCAGGTGACCCATCCAAAGTAATGATGACGGAGGCAGAGACATGCTTTTGACGATTTTTCTCGCAATCGTGTTTTGCGCGGCCATGGCGCTGATGCTGCTGTCGGTTGTGGCGTTTATTCAGGACAACCGATTTTTCTCATCGGCTCCGAAGGAAGCCAGGGATGTGATCAAACAGAAGGACAAAGAGCTTTTCTACGGGGCGCGGAAAATCGGGTGGACACTTTTTATCCTCAGCATTCTGATGATTCTCGGAGTGGGCGTGATCTCGATATGGGATGGCATCAGAAGCGGATTCACCTTCGTGCAGTTCTTCCTGCGGTTTGTGCTGATCTTTACAATCTACAAGCTCTACGACATGATCCTCATTGACAACTTTCTGCTTTTGAAATTCCATTTCTTTCAGTATTACTATCCTGAGGCGGAAAATATTATGGAAGGAAGAAAGTACGGGTTTAACATCAGGAGCCAGCTGCTGAAACTTTTTGTCATATTCCCTGCCGCTTCCGCGCTGGCGGCATGGATCTGCAGTTTGTTTGCATGACGAGGAGGAAGAATATACGTGAAAAAGTATGACCCCGAAGCCATGGTAGCCATCAGCCGCTAGAGAAAACCCTTCCAACCGCTTCTTTCATATCGAACCGCCTTTACTGCACCTTCACGTCCGGATTCTTCTCACCAAACTTTTCCTTGAGTGTTTCGCAGATTTCATCGCGTTCCTTGCCCTGCTTCTCCATATGCTTGATGGTCTTGTAAGCGTCAAACAGCGTTGAGGGGCCGATCTCGCTGCTGAAATAGCCGATGCCCTGATTCCAGGCCAGCAGCTCAAACACATCGTCCAGAGCAGCGCTGTCCAACCCGTGGATATAAGCTTTCACCAGCTCCCGTGTAGCCTGCCGCATCCGACCCGCGCCGACCGCATTGGTGAGGGAGAGCAGCAAACGGATCTCATAGGGCAGATGCCGGTGTTCATCGTTCCAGGTCAGATCCCAGAAGCTGACTGCGATGTTTCCCAGCTTTTCATCGATCAGCGGCATATTGGTCAGCGCCGCCGGACGCATCGGAATGTCCTTTGCTTCCCGCCTGGCCTCGGCCCGATAGAAGAAGGCGTGGTATTCGGCGTCGCCCTTCTGCTCGGTGAAGTGCTCATATCCCAGGCCCTCCATCACTTCATACAGGGGAATTGGATCAAACGACTGGATGATCTCCAGGCCGCTTCCGACAGGGAGCTGCATGGCCTGCTTTTTCAGGCCGGGGAAGAAATTGCCCTGTATGCCCCTTACGTCGATCTGCTTGAAGGAACCGATCTTATCTTTCCACTCCATGTTGAACCCTCCTCAGTCCAGAATGTTGCCGTCCCGGGAAATCGTCACGACCTGCCACGGGATGAATTTCCCGCTGTTCCGAAGCGCGTTTTCCGCCGCCCGCTGCAGGCCACCGCAGCAGGGCACCTCCATGCGGACGATCGTGACGCTCTTAATGTCATTGTCGCGGATGATCTCGGTCAGCTTGTCCGTGTAATCCACGGCGTCCAGCTTCGGACAGCCGATGATCGTGATCTTTCCCCGCATGAAATCCTCATGCATATTGGCGTAGGCATAAGCCGTACAGTCGGCGGCAATCAGCAGCTTCGCACCGTCAAAGAAGGGTGCCTGCGTCGGAACCAGCTTGATCTGGCAGGGCCATTGTCCCAGGCGGGAAACCGGCTTAGCCGTGTTCACCGGAGTGTTCTCCGTTTCCTCATGCGCAAACTGCATCATTCTCGATCCGGGGCATCCACCTTCATGCTGAACATTCTTCATTCCATCCATTTTCTTGACCTCCTGCGCTTTCTTGACCGCCGCTTCATCATAGGCCGGTGCCTCGCGTTCTTCAAATGTGATTGCTCCTGTCGGGCAGTTCGGCAGACAATCGCCGAAACCGTCGCAGAAGTCTTCTCGCATGAGCTTCGCCTTGCCATCGACAATATCGATGGCTCCTTCATGGCAGACCTCGGCGCACAGGCCGCAGCCGTTGCATTTATCCTCGTCTATATGGATGATTTTCCGGATCATCGCACTCGCCTCCCTTGCCTCGCTGGTATCAGTATACTCAGGATTTTCTCAGATGTCTGTATCTGGGGATACATGATTTTGGATTTTTTGTGCTATAATGATTAGGCAAGCGGCGCGAAGCGCGGTTGGCCGGGTCGCCGGGCTCCCATAGGTAGAACGGCGACAATCATGGTATAATGATTAGGCAACCGGCGCGTAGCGCGGTTGGCCGGGTCGGCGGCTCCCGAAGGGAAAGACGCCGACAATCATGGTATAATAGAATTGTGAAACGGGAAAAGGGGGAGGATTATGGATTACTCCGTTCTTGAAAAAAGCAAACTATTTCATGGAATCCATGCCAGCGAGCTCCGAGCCATCCTGGCATCTTCGACGCACCACATCCAATGCTACGAAAAAGGGGAAATCATTTTTCATTTGATGGATCAGGCGTCCCGGATCGGCATCATACTGGAAGGGCGCGTGGAGGCACAGAAATCATTCCCAAATGGGAGCCAGGTCAATGTATCCGTTCGCGGGCCGGGAACAATGATCGGCCCGGCAGCATCATTTTCGATCTCACAAAAATACCCCTGTGATGTCGTCGCGCTGGAGCCGGTGACGGTTCTGATGTTCCAAAAAGAAGATCTGCTCTCGCTGATGTACAAGAATATCCGAATTCTGGAGAATTTCACGACAGAGATCGCCTCGGCCACATATATGCTGCAGCAGCGGCTTGAATTGTTGTCCTACAGTGGGATCGCACAAAAGGCGGCTTTCTGGCTCTTAACGCAAATGCGCCAGACGGGGAACAACGCGATTCCCATTCCCGAATCAGTGTCCAAATGGGCCATGCTGATGAATGTATCCCGGCCTTCACTGCACAGGGAATTGAAGCGCTTAGAGCAACAGGGTATTATTGCCTATTCATCGACGGTCATTATGATCCACGATGAGGAGGCATTACAGGAGGTGTTGAGTCAATAATCGGGCTACCACAGGAATGACCTTATGATTCATACTAATAGATCGATGGAGGAGGTACCATTATGCAGCACGAATGTAAGATCACCGTTCTGGAAAAGAAGTGTTTTACCGATTATCAGGAGAAGTATCTGGCCGATCCCAAGTCCGGCCCCTGTCCCTTCTTCAACGTGGGTGACGAATTCATATTGAAGCGCACACCGCAGCAGGATGATTTTTACCACCTGATGGATGGCAAATTCTGTGGTGAGGCCTGGGACGCAGTCAGCCGCTATGTTTATACGGCGTTGCAGGGTGGATCGGTCATGAAGGGCTGGACGAATGATGACCGGATCATGATCGCCTGCTGTAATGATGGGACGAGACCGGTCATCTTCAAGATCGAGCGCATTGACATTCCGGAAAATAATGAGGAAAGGGAATGGCTGGCAAAGCAGGACTTCTCCAATTCGGCGAAAAATGCCTATACTGGCTGACAGTCCTATCCGTACACGGATTACACGAATTACACGGATTGCACGCCATACACGCGGTACACGATAAATCCAGGCAATTCCACGGGAAATCGAATCCCAAGGTGACTATATCAGATAACTCCCAAATAGAACCCGGCCATGATGCAGGCCCAACCGTGTATTCCTGCGGAATACGGGGGATAAGGGCGGCATTGGGCCGGTTTTTGCATAACGAAAAGCGAACCCATCATTTCTGATGAGCTCGCTTGCAGCACCTATTGTCAGTGCTGATGGTGCGGGAAACAGGACTTGAACCGTGTTCTCTGAACGCCAAACCCCCTGCAATTACGGCATTTTTAAATCTTCATGTCTCCTTTTTACGATTTTCGTGTCTCCTTTTTCTGAGGCCTGTTTCCGTAACTAAGACAGGTGAAAGTGGATTTACATACAATCAACATTCAGGCTAAATCAAGTCCTGCTCTTTTTCTCCCTGCGCCAGCAGTCACTCGACAATATACGAGGGGCACCTTTTATAAGCACCTCTGAATGAATGCCCATGCTCCAAAGGCGTTTAACCGTAAATGGAGCATTACAGTCCATATATAACCACAATGCTCGCCCAAGCAGTCACAATCCCGATCAAGCCCACCAAACCTCCAACGCGGAAGTAGTCCTTGAAGCGATAGCCCGCCACTTGAACCATGGTGATGGTTGTGGTTGCCACCGGCGTCGCCATAGCCAGATTAGATCCCATGACACAAGCGATAGCAATCGGTATTGGATTGATTCCATATTCAACGGCCATAGGTATGGCGATGGATGCCAGCATCGAGACCAGAGAGCCGTTGCTCATGGACATAGAGATGAGCCAGCCCGCCAGCAGGAACAGGGCTACCATCACTCTGCCGTTCGTCATGGCTGGGCCGAAGGTACTTACCAGGAAGTCGATCACAACGTCACCGGCCCCGGATTGGACAAAACCGTCAGCGATAGCCAGCGCAGCTCCGAGCGTAATAATGGCTGGCCACATCATGTTCCGGAGTTCGGTTTTTCCGTCTACACAGCCGAGGGCGATAACAATGGTCGCGCCAGTAATGGCCACCAATCCCAGGTCCCAGCCGAAGGGCTGTGTGATGAAGAGAATCACGGCTATGACGAACACGGTCAGAGAAATGATAGCATTCCTCTTGTTCAGAGGGATCTCCGCGACGGCCTTCCCGTTGTCGGCGACCTCGTCGAAGTCAAACCATTTCACGCTCAGATCATAGAGGAAGAACCAGTAGCAGAGCGCCACTATGACCAGGATGGTCAGAGAAACGGGCGCTGTGGTGAAGAAGCTGAACTGCTTCTGATGGGTGATTTCCAATACCTCATTTGCAAGCAGTGGAGCTGTGCTGCCTGCCAGGGAGCCAGTGCCGCCGATCAGGCCGCCCATAGCCAACGGAAGGTAAAGATGCTTCTTCTGGATTTTGCCACCCGACGAGCGCGCCGTGGACGCGATGAACGGCATGAACATGGCGACCAGCGCGGAGTTGTTGGTGAACATGGAGATGATGCCAGCCGACAGGAATACCAGCACGAGGAAGAGCTTCTCGCCCCGCCGCGTCATTCGTTGCAGCACGTGTTCAAACTGTACGATGGCTCCACTGTCGATGATGGCATTGATTATAACGATCATGCCAAAGGTAAGGAGGACGGGTGTACTGCCGAAATTAGAGAACGCTGTGCGCGAGGTGGTCGCGCCGGAAAAGATCATGGCAAGCATGCCCAGCACGGTCACCAGGGCGACAGGGAGCTTTTCGATGATGTACAATAAACAGGTTGCAGCAATGATAATCAAGGTAATCGTTGATTGGCTCATAGGGTCCTCCTTCCATAAATCAGGTCTTTATCGAAAACTGAAAATATTCCGCCAGCCCTTCAGACTGACCGGTTCAAACCGACGCTTCAGCTCCTTCACCATAATATCCTTGTCATGGGTGGCAAACCACGCCTCATAAGTAAAAATGAAATATGAACGCGAAAGCGGTATGCAATTCGTTATTCTAAGAGTGAAGGTGATATGATGGTTTATTCTGTACATGGCTATTATGGAAAATATGGCAGCAGAAAGCAACAGAATAAGATTGAGGCAATTGTATTCGCAAGAGATAGCCTGCTTGCTGAGAATTTGGTAAAGGAGATGTTCGAAGGCTATCCCGCAACCTTTAGTGCATTTACCGTGATTGGCGGAAATGAAATGGACTTGGAAAAGATATATCGGGATAGACCTGAGTTAATGCGGATAAGCCCAGACGTTGGTTATGTGTACAGCGAGTTTGTCCATAAAAGAACCATAGCGCGATACTTCAAATGAAGCAGTCTGCTTGTGCGTAAAGAATTGTTGTCTTATGAACGGGGGAGAAGGAGATGTCTGATCGCATTATCTTCCATGCAGATTGTAACAACTTCTTTGCCTCGTGTGAGTGCCTGGAAAGACCGGAACTGAAAAATGTTCCAATGGCTGTAGCCGGTGATCCGGAAAACCGTGTGGGTGTGGTTGTAGCGAAAAATGAGATCGCCAAGCGGCATGGGGTCAAGACGACGGATACGGTCTATCAGGCGAAGAAGAAGTGCCCCGGCATCGTGTTTGTTCCACCGCGCCATCACTTCTATGAGGAGGTCTCCAAGAGGGTCAACGCAATCTATCTGGATTATACCGAGCATGTGGAACCCGCGTCCATAGACGAGTCGTATCTTGATATGACCGAGGTCGTCCGGCATCTAAAGACGCCGCCGGTCGAGCTGGCTGACGAGCTGCGCAGACGTGTGCGGGAGGAGATTGGAATAACGATCTCCGTTGGCATATCCTTCTGCAAGGTGTTTGCCAAGATGGGCAGCGATTACAGGAAGCCGGACGCCACAACGCTGATCATACGAGAGAATTATAAGGACATACTGTGGCCTTTGCCGGTATCCGACCTGTACATGGCCGGGAATTCCGCCGTCGCCACGATGCAGAAGAAGTTCATCACGACCATTGGTGATTTGGCGCGGCAAGACCCGGATTCCATGCGGAGCCTGCTTGGGAAGCATGGGGATTTGCTCTGGCATTACGCGAACGGTATTGACAATGAACCTGTCCATCTCTTTGGCGAAGAGCGGGAGATCAAGTCTGTGAGCCGCGGGCAGACCTTCAAACGGGATCTCATCGACGAGCGTGAAATCAGGACGGGAATCAGCGTCCTGGCGGACGAAGTGGCGCGGGCGCTGCGAAGGAACGGCCTCAAGGGAGAGGTCGTCAGCGTTCAGATCCGCAGGCCGGACATGAGCCTCATCTCTCGACAAACCACCCTCGGTCACTATACCTTTCTGCAAATCGAAATACAGGAAGTTGCCTTTGATCTGATCCGCCAGCACTGGCACATGGGCGATCCGTGTCCGTCAGGGCATTCTCCCGAGGCGAAACGGTCCGCACCGAGGTTCGCGACGACGGCGCTGGCATCCCCGCCGACCTCCTACCGCACGTGTGGGACCGCTACTTCAAGGCCAACCAGCAGAAGCGCAACAAGCGCGGCAGCGGCCTGGGCCTGGCGATCTGCAGGGAGATACTGGACGCGCACGGCTGCGCCTACGGCGTGGAAAGCGAGGAAGGCAAAGGAAATATGTTCTGGTTTGAAATGAGGGGGCGATAATTCCACACAGATTCCACAGGTACATGTGCTTTTCACAAGGATAATCCGATATGTTATTGACCCAGATTGGCTGACGGATGTTAGCCACGTAACAGATGCATATGCCCGAGATCGTGCCGGAAGAGGCCGAAATTGTGCAGACCATATACCGCCGATTTCTGGAGGGCAGTACCGTTCATGAGATTGCAAGGGCACTCACCGCTACTGGTGTCCCGACGCCTATGAAACGGAGGACTTGGAGTGAGACGACGGTTCAAAGCATCCTTACGAATGAGAAATACATGGAGGATGCGATTTTGCAGAAGACCTTCTGCACGGATTTCCTCAAGAAGAAGATGAAGAAGAACGAGGGTAAGTTGCCGCAGTATCATGTCAGGAACAGTCACCCGGCCATCGTCAGCGCCGAGGTTTTTGAGCTGGTGCAGATGGAGATCGAGAGCCGCAGGCAGTATGGAAGCCGGTACAGTGGTCGTGGCGTGTTCGCCAGCAAGATCGTGTGCGCGGACTGCGGGGGCTTTTTCGGAAGCAAGGTCTGGCATTCGAACGACCCATACCGCACAGTGATATGGCGCTGTAATCGGAAATATGAAAAGGGTAAGCGCTGCACAACGCCTCACGTCAAGGAGGAGGCCGTCAAGGCGGGCTTCGTCCAGGTGATGGCTAGACTGTTGGCCAGCAAGCAAGAGGTGTTGGAGGGCTGCAGACAGATTCTGGATGATGTGCTGACCACCGATGAACAGAGCAGGCAAATTGCTAAGCTGCAGGACCAGGCGGTTGGCCTGGCACAGAGAATCCGAGGACTGGTCAATGAGAACGCCAGGACGCAGAAGACAGAGGATGAGTTCACTCCGGAGTACGACCGCCTGGTCGGTCAGTACGAGAAGCTGGCGGCGAGGATTGCGACGATCCAACGGGAGAAGGAGGACAGGGAATTCCGGGCAAAGAGGATATCGCTGTTCATGCGCATGCTTGGCGGACAGGAGGAGTGCCTGAAGTTCGATCCGGCGGTGTTTACGGCTTTTGTGGAGAAGGTGGTCGTCAGCGGGACGAAGAAGGATGTGCGGCTGGTGTTTGTGCTGAGGGATGGATCGGAGTATAAGGTTGATGGGGTGCGGTGATTAGCCGTGCCCCTTTTCCTCGTTTTTGGGGTCGTTTGAGGAAACGGCGATGTAATGTGAAGCGTGAGCCCGTCGTGAGCTCACGCTTTTCCGTCTTTCATAGCGGGAAATTCAGCAGTACAGTATCTTCATATACTTTAATGCGGGTCTTGTTGCCACAGGATGGACATCGGACCCAAAACTGCTTGGGAAGGACGGGCATATCCATCATCTCCTTTTTAACTGGTCATCCTTGAAACTATAGTAAACGACATAAATAAATTTACTTTGTAATCATCTGGATAATGTGGTATACTTCTTCTAGAAGGATGTGATATCATGAATCTACGGAAGTATAGCACTGATCCAAAGGTACTGCTGGA
>Ga0256404_1003791_pt1 | contig 29914 bp, 17 predicted proteins | sample RumenRJG_01DNA_FD_185990 | JGI IMG/M metagenome (GOLD analysis project Ga0256404, IMG submission 185990) | Bovine rumen microbial communities from Lethbridge, Alberta, Canada - RJG_01 | ecosystem: Host-associated > Mammals > Digestive system > Stomach > Rumen | place: Canada: Alberta | collected...
AACAAATCCGTGTATAAAGGAAGTGAGATACTGAAGCTCAAAGAACTTCTCGTCTTTCAGACTATAGAAGAAAGATTCAGAAACATTGACTCTTTTATTGATAAGATACTAGACGATAATGTATTCATGACTACAAAAGAACTGAATAAAATGCTCAGGCGGCAGTTTGGATGCAAACTGATGAACGGCTGTGTTCTCTTCAACGGTAGCTCTCATCAGATACCCGATTACATGTTAAGCGTACTAAAAACAAATGATCGAAGAGACTGGATTCAGTCGTTCTGTCCATCAACAGAAGAAGAAAAAGAAATTCTCTGTAGAATTGCTAAATATTATCATTCTGAACATATCAACATCGTTGAGAAAAGGAGAGACAAGACACAAATCACTCAAAATCAGCTGAAAGGTATTTTTGATCTATATTCCGGGCAGGACTTATGGGATAAGATTCATGAAGATGGCTATATGATAGTGAAGAAAGAAGATGTTTTTTACTGTATCGATTTCAAAAATAAGACTATTCACAACATGGTAGAATATGATTTAGACTTGTCAAGGCTGAGGACGAGAAAAGAGACCGAAGCCCTGAATGTTGGTAGTAAATCGAATGAGCTGAGAGGTGATATCCAACTGGGTAAAGTGCTAAACAAAAAAGGTGGTTCTGCTGATAGTAACCGGGAATGGGAAGTCGGAAAAGGAGATTATGATGAAGTAGATGACGAAAGGAAACTAAGAAGATAGAGCCTATCTTCTTTCCCAATCCTATTAGAGAGTATCAATATTTCATATCCCGATTGAAGGAAATGGAATACAGAGAGACTCGCTAAGCCTGTAATAATGTTTTTATAAACAAGGTGTTTATCGATTTTCTCCATTGATAACACGTTTTTGTTATAATTCTTTGAAAGCTTCCAAAAGAATCTTCATTCCTTCAGTTGCAATAGTCTTGAAATGAACGAAACCTAACTGGGTACATTGCTCCATATCGCCTGGATCAATCACGAACTTTGGGACTTCATGGTGCGCATAGTGGATGAAACCGGCAGCAGGATAGACTTGCAGAGAAGTACCAATAACCACAAAAATGTCAGCCTTACTTACGATGTCTATTGCAACATTCATGCTATCAACATATTCTCCAAACATCACTATGTATGGGCGCAACTGAGAGCCATCTTCTGCCTTATCTCCAAGTCTAATTGGGGTTGTTAATGGGTATTCTTTCACACAAGTAGTGCGATTGTCCATAGAGCAGACCTTGCTGAGTTCACCATGTAGATGAATAATGTGAGTGGAACCGGCACGTTCATGAAGGTTATCTACATTTTGGGTGATAACAGTCACTTCATGCTCTTTCTCCAATTCCGCTATCATCCTGTGTGCCTCATTTGGCTCTACTTCTGAGAGCTTCTTGCGCCTCCAGTTGTAGAAATCGAGACACTTTTCCGTCTCGTTATAAAGCGCATCGGTACTGGCCAAATGTACCCATTCCTCATTTGTCCACAGGCCATCTTTGCCACGGAACGTACTCAGTCCACTTTCGGCACTGATACCTGCACCTGTTAGGAAAACTATATGCTGTCGTGTCATTTTTCACCCCCTTCTCCTATTTCGATTAGTCCCATTCGTCATCAGACTCTTTTTCGAGACTAGCAGTATGACGATTTTGGGGAATTGTTTCAGATATAATATTGGATATAACCCCAGTTAAGTTGTTAATATCTTTAAGCTTAAACACTCTGTCTGAATTACCCGTAAACCGTTGTAGAGCTACTTCGTCCGCATCGTCAACAGCTATAGCAAACCGGTTACTGCTGAGAAAAGAAGGAGTTTCATTCAGTGCATTAATGCCTTCATCAAAATCATCAGTTGGATAGCCATCAGATATAATTATGATGATTGAAACATCGTTAGACGCTTCATCTTCAGTAAACCGTTTAGCTAATGCAATACATGCTTCGCCCATGGCTGTCATGCCATTTGCTTCAACGTTCTTCCATTCAAATTCTGATATATCTATGGGACGTTCATACATCCATCTTACTGTCTTCGAGTAGAGCAATACAGATACTTCCATAGGAACACCTTCATACTGTAATTCTGAAAGTATGTTGATCATCGCATCATTGAGTGCGCCTATTTTTGCGCCCGCCATGCTGCCAGAAGTGTCTATAACGAAAAATAATCTCATACAAATCTAATTACTATAGAAATCAAAACACATATTAGGATTGAAATCAGGAGAATTTTATTCGTCTGTATCTGTTTCTGCAGAACATCCTCTTTCAAACTCACGTCATTGATGGATGATGCAATAGGACTTAGCACATTTTCCATTTTCTTCCAAAAATCATCAATCTCCTTTTTATATTGGCTAAGGACCTCCTCCATATCATTTTTAGTCTGCTCAAAAGAAGACTTATAATCATCAACGGATTCTTTGAAATTATTGATTATGGTTTCTTCTGCTAACTTATGCTCTTCACTGGTCTTGTCAAGTCCCACTTTGAAGCTACCACTCATCTTCGTTGACTCCTTCTCAAAGTTTTCGCGGATTTTTGAGGCTTCGGTTTTGAATGTTTCTATTTTTTCTGTAATACCATTGATTTCAGCAGTAGCCTTCTCGTTTAGAGATTTGATAGAATCCTCAAACTGCTTCTGCAATTTGAGAAGACTTTCATCTATAGCCTTAGACAGCCCAGAAGAAGCCTCTCTACATTCTCTTTGGAACTGAGACTGAATGGTCTGAGCCGTATTCGCTAATCCTTCTGCTTTGTTCTCAAAATCATTAAATTTGCCAAGTAACCAATCTTTATAACTGTCTGATATGAAGGTCTGATTCTCCTTTATCGAGTCAATGACCATTGTCATATCATTAAACATTTGATGAATATTGGTGGTTAGGCTCTCCAACTGTGCTCGTGTGCTACTATAAGCATTTGCCACTTGTTGTACTTGTTGGCGGGCAGATTCAACACCTTGAAGATTCTGCTGCATCTTAGCCAACATTTCAGTTATTTGCTGTGAATCCATATTATTTATTTTTAATTATTATACGATTTTACAAAATTATCCAACCAGTCACTGTTTATTGCTAATTCCGTTGAAAGCTCAATTTCCTCCAACATTTTCAAGTCTTCATCTGAAACGACATTACGTTTCTTCATGCCATTTTTGAAATCTTGAATGCCATGAAAAAAATCTCTCATGTCTTTGGTTTGTTCACGGAATGCGCGATATCCTTCTTCATAGCTCCTTTGCAATTCATCCATCATATTGCGGTTGCTACCGTATTTCAATACTAACAAGCAGAATACATTTAACAAGTCAAGCGCTGGATTGATGTCAGTCGTTCCACGACGAATTAAACGTACAGCACCTAGTAAGTGCCGTATGCTGTCCTTTGTCGAACCTGAAACGCCCATCACATCATTATCTATGACTCTAAGATATTTCATCAGAACATTAAACGTCCCTATTTTTCCTCTATCGGTATCGTCCAAAAGTGAAAAATCTTCACCATTGTCTGTTTTATATCCTTCACGAGCATATTTTGAATTGAAGTAGAAATATATTTCATCCTTTAAGTCTTCGTTGATTTCTTTCCAGTCTTTGGAATCATCAACCCCTATCAGACAAAAGCGCCTCATATCATCAATGGCGCGTTTACGTTTCATTACGACTTTGTCGTAAATGAACTCCGTCAGATAGCCGAGGCACTTGTGTATCTCGTTCTGACCTTTGCGCATACTTGCCTTTTCTACTTCGTTCTCTGAACGCTCTTCTGAATAGTAGCGCATCAAGAACTGCTTCAACCGTTGATAGTATTGCCCGTTCTTTTTTCTCGTAGATAATATACGAAAAGCACCGCAATTATTATCTCTGTATTCTTGCGTGAAGTCATCGATTAGTCCTATAATACACATTCTGTATATTGCCTTAGCCAAATCAGCATAAGTCGAATTCTCGTATTCAATGATGGATACGACTTCTGTACCTGGTTTGGAATTGAGGACAACATCCAAAAATCCTTTTGCCGGATGACGTTCTAATGGCTTGTCTTTTTTATCATTACCATAGAAATAGTAGAGCTCCTTTTGGCTCAGTAGCTCAAACATCTTCAGTTTTTCTGTGTACTCACCTTTAAAGTTCTTATCAAAGAAGTACATCACAGTGTTGTAGTCAGCTCCTTGATATTCAATATTCTCCTTTGGTACACGAATGTGATTGTACGAGAGGTAATCGTTCATTTCCTTGGAAGTCATCCAACGATAACGATGATCCCTATCTACTTCACGAAGTTGGCATGTATCCCGTTTAGAACAGTCTTGACAATGCCATTTTTTATGCTTTGCCTGAATATTGCCCTCTTCGTCCTCTTCTTCAACCACATCATTGGTGTTGCACTTGAACCGCATGAGGTCGCTGAGTGGATCACAATATTCGATTGCACTGTCAGGTACATTCATTTTGAAATCGGTGATGATTTTTTTCAAATCATATTCTTTAAACCATTTACCTTCGATTTCTAATACAGGATATTCTCTTACGCCGCTATTATTTTTGATACGAGCAAACTTGTATGTGGAAAACAGAATAATGCTTAATGCCATATTTCTGTCTCTGCCAGCACGACCTGCTTCCTGAACGAAACTTTCCAAGGAACTGGAATAGTTCATATTGACAGTAAACCGTACATTGGGTTTGTCTATTCCCATACCGAACGCTTTTGTAGCGACCATTATTGGGATTTGGTTATCACGGAACAGCTTCATATTCTTCATAGAATCGTTATTCTGCTGACCGGCATCATCGTTGGAGCCTGAGAATGTACCTACATCACAGAATGAACCGATTTTGTTCCCAATTACATTTACACTAACGCCTGTTTTCTTAACATGTGGACAGAAAATGATACCTGCCTGTAAGTACTCATCTTTCTTTGTGTAGAAGTTGTCAAGCATATCGACCTTCAAGCCACTACTGTCAATATGTTCAACTCCCTCACGCTCGTTGAACTTCTTTGTAATATACCTTAAAGATTCATCAGTTTCTAGTTCACGGATGTAACTCGGAATGTGTTTGATGTAATCAGTAATAAAATTTGCTTTTGCATCACGTGCGCCCCAATTATCTCCGACATCAACAGGACGCGGATAGTTCGCTACTGGGCCATGTGGCCAATATCCTTTGTCTTCGCGGTACAGAATTTCTACTTTTTCTATTTTATATTGTAATTCCAGACGATTGCTATTTTCATAACGAACAATGGCTTCTGGATCAAGCGTGAAAGCATCATTACCTGTTAGTTCACGTTCTACATCGGAAAGAACATCAAATGAAGCCGTTGCTGTCAAGCCGAAGAGAGAGATATGTTCATTACTTTTACCGTGAAGGAAGTTATATAGGTTCCTACCAAGATGTAAATATGAGAATCGGAAATCCTGACCCCATTCAGAAACACAGTGAACTTCGTCGATTACTCCGTAAGAAAAATAAACATTTACATTTGCCATGTTCTGTAACCTCTCACGGAACTCATAAATACACAGACGCTCTGGTGACATAAAGGTAAAGATCACCTGAGACGTTTCCATCTTTGTTTCATTCTCTGCCTTTTGTCTAGGATCAAGCTCTGAATTTATGTAGGTACAACAGTCTATACCAACAGACATCAAACCATCATATTGGTCTTGCATCAGTGATTTAAGCGGATCAATAATAACAGTAACACCAGGTTGCAGCATAGCTGCTAATTGATATGTAAGAGATTTACCTCCACCAGTTGGCAAAAGACCGATAACGCCCTTCTTTTGCATTGCACGATTTAGTATGGGAAGTTGTCCTGGACGGAAATCTTCCTTTCTGAATAGCATCTGCAAGAAAAACCTTAAGTGATTCGTATTCTCTTCATTGATAATATGACCACCTGAAGGATTAATGGCAGTTAAAGGCTTGTAGGTTATTGCATCTGTTGTGTAGATGTCACGTGTGGTGTAAACCAACTCCGATGAACGAACATTGAAATAGCAGTCATTGTTAGCTTTGAATTCTGAGAATTGAACATTCTCAGCATCGGCAGTCTCATTCATGGAAATGTCAATAACCATGTCGAATGTCTGTTCCTTGTTTACGGATTTGGACCTAGAATATACCCGATTTCCAAGATGAAGAGGTGAGTCAGTATAATTAGGTGAAATTATCTCCAGACTGACTTCTGGGAATATCCTGCTTTCGTAGTCACAGGTCATTGCGACAAGATGATTAAACATCATTTTTAGTTCTGCGAAAGCAAGGGCGGCACAAGGCACATCATTCTCTTTTACTAAGACATGCCATGTAGCTTGCTCCATGGAAATATGGCCAGTCAATACTGCTTCTATAACTATTTTTTCAATGCGTGCAACACAGACCGGGGTCTTTTTCAAAACGTCATAGTTATCTATCAGCTTATCTGTATCAGCGACACCATACTTGATTCCTCCATAAATAATCTGCTTATCGGAGAAATTATAAACTTTGTTAAGTTCATTTTCTATAAACGGACTACATTTCGTCGGCAAACCGCGTGTAATGATATTACTTAGAACCGCAAGTATGGGGTCTATGTCATCATATACACTGGCACCAATATCAAACGGTGCGAGAACTTCAAATGAAGAATCCAATGGCCATTGTGCAGCAGAACGATTATCCTCCATCTGTTGGATTGCATCAAGGCGATAAGCTGCATGAAACTGTTTGGGTGGATAGTAAGATAGGGGTACTAAGAAAGGCTTCCCCTCTTTGCGTACCATTTGGAATCCCTTGGTTACGCATCCGTACCATTTACCAGTACTGGTCTGTTTATATTCAGGAATACGAACATTGGAAAAAACAGCAGAGGGGTCAACAACGAAATATCTGCTAAAAGAATCTATTCGGCTATTGCCAAAGTTCATCGGCCCCACACAAAGGAAATAATGCCTGTAGCCAGAAGAACTTATAAGATATGCCAATTCTTTCAAATCTATTACCGCAAGGTCGAGGATGTTTGAAAAGATGTGGATACATATCGGCTCCTCTATGTGAATGCCTGTTAATACGTCATTTGGAGCTTTTGGAAGAAAATAATTTAATGTTTCCACATAGACATCATCACTAACAGCACATTCCACATGCAACCTTGCTCTTTCTATAGCGGCTGTCGATGGCTCAATTAAAGTTACCTTTTGCAATTTACCATCAGGAATATACATGCGCAATGATTCAAGCAGACACATCGTGCCTAAGCCTTGACCAGCCCCCCAATCAATGATTTCAAAATTTTCATCAATATTTGAGAAAGGAAAATCTTGGAGAATCTTCTGCATTTTACCTTTGTGCATCTCTCCATATGCTGCCATATAACAACATAGTTGCTCCTCTGAAGAGAGACAAGCTGTACCATGAACGAGGCCTGGCACAGTCCATGGACGTGCTTTGAACTCATCTGGCACAAACTCCTTTGAAGTTTTGATGATTTCATCAATCGTTAAAGGGGAAAATCTTAGTATTGCTTCCTTGTATGTCATATTTTCTCTCCAAGTATATTCTCATTATCAGGATTCTCTAAATGCAATTTGTGGTTACTAACCGCAACAGCCTTACTAGAATTGGCATAACAATACTCACAAAGATGTGGGCATGTATTGTATTGTCCGATATCCTTGCTCATGATGCAACCACAAAACATACGTTGACCTTTGTCCTTATTGTTCTTCGCAAAGACTACTTGAGGCTCTGGATTAAAAATGTCTGCAGGAATGATTTTAGCGCCAAGAAACTCCATAAGTTTGAAGTCATGACTAAAGTACTTTACCATCAATCTGTCATCTATACAACGGTTATGCTCAATGCCATACGCCTCTAAGTCGAGTTTCTCAGCACAAGTTGCTAATTGAAATCCCCACTTTTTATTGAGGTCGCTAAGCCCTTTTGCCATTTCTGTCATAGTGGACTCTTCAAACTCAACATATTTTATAAGGCTTGTTTCAAGATTTGTTTTCACTCTTCTATATGAAGAAATGTCCGCAAAACTAAAAACGAATTTTTCCGTATAACCTTTTAATTGCTCACCAATACCCTCGACTTTTCTAAGCAGATCGTCTATAGTAATTTTATCAGTCATAATCAAAGGGTCAAATCTCCATATAACCTTACCAAAGCCGATTTGATCAACTAAACGCTTGAAGGTATCTATGCGATCAGTAAGCAAGGGAACTCCACGTTCCAGTTTCTCATTTTCATAGTCGTTGAGAGTATATTGTATGTAATAGCCTATACCTTTTTCATCCAATTTATGAAGTAATGGTATGAGTGGCTTGGGATTCTTTGACCAGAACACCACGAATCTCATATTTTCAAAACTCACATAACTCTGCACTCCATTAAAAGGATTCGTCCAAGCACAATATCCCTTCTCCAAACGGTTGAAGAACCAATCGGCATAGAATGCCGGTATATCTGTACTTCTACTTGCTGATATGATAACAGGAGCTTGCGCGTCCGCAAGCTGACCATTATCTCTTCTTATTGATACCTTTTGCCATGCCATAAACTATCTTCTTTGAACGTCAATTGCTTTTTACGAAAGATTACTTAACTGAGATAATAGATTCATGATGAACCAGGGATCAAAGCCCTGCATGGTCATCCTTTTTTGATTAGCACCATCTTTATGGACTTCGATGCCATCAGAATAAGGGGTAATGCCTACAATCTTATTGAAAGGAACTTTCGTACTTTTCATCTGAGAGTAGAATATCAGGTTTTTATTGGTCACATAAAGAGAACCACTGCCCTGAAATTCCATTGAGCTATGCTCAACAGGCTTTCCTTTCATTCCTCCCACACGGTAATATACTCCTTTCATAATACGGAATGAGACACCATGAGAGCGGCCAACCCATTCTTTCGTGACTTTCTCCTGATATAAACTCACTCCATTGTATGTCCAGAGAATAGACTCGTTCTTGCCAAGTATAATCGGAGCCGGAAGATTTGTACGTGGAACGACTCCTCTCTGTATGCTTTTGATGATTGAGACTTGACTTAATTTGCTTATCTCACTATTCTGATAAGAAGCTGGCAGATTATTGACCGGAAGAGAAAGGTAGCCAACATAGTCATCTATCTTCTGCTGTTCATCATCGGTCAATATGCCATTCTTAAGGAAATTTGTTGCTGCCTTATTCAGCACATAGAGATAAGCGTCCTCAATGTTGCTCGGGACCATCGGGAACTTATTCAGTACTTTTTCACAACGGGAATGGGCTGTATGTAGATCCAGCTGGTCTGTGAAGTATTCGACCATGAAACCACGAAGAAGTTTCTTGGTGAATTCATCAACAGCTCCTTTGCCATTGATTTTACTATAGGAAACGCCTACCACATTCAGGAACTCATCCATCAGGTGCATGGACTTAGGCGAGAAAGGACGATGAATACTTGCAGTATATTGACGGATAGCCTTATCAGAAAGTTCGCATATATCTTCCTCTGAGAGAAATGCGTCCGTCGTCAGGCGACGCTTTTCCTTCAAGATTTCTGCTGATGACACTCTTTGAGTAAAATAATTACTCAGTACGGCACTGAAATCATTCAGTCCCTGTTGATGCTTGTCCTCACATTCCTTGTGTACTTTTGAGAACCATCCGGCATCTTTCCCGCAATACTTACAAGTACCCATAGTCCTTAATTCTCTTCTTGTTGTTCAACATTATTGATTGAGGATTCATCTACTAATGGTGTATCTTCCTCAATATCTGTTTGTTCTTTGTCATAATCCTGCTTATGATAGAACTCGTCATACTCCAGTTTTAACTTGTCAAGACGTGTATTCATTTTCTCAATCTGAGCAGTAACACGTGCCAAGTCATTCTTAGCGTATTGCAGGTCTATCTGAGCCTTCCTATCTAATGAAGTGGAATCCTCCATTTTGACAATTTTCTCATGAAGTTTTTTCTTCTTTTCTTCTGCTTCTCCAAGTTGCTTTTGTATCTGCATTTCTTGGAAATCAGCAAAAAGGTTAAAACCTTCTTGAAGTTTATTGTCATCGTAAACGAATGCCACGGACATATCGTCTTTGCTTCCCCTCTGACTGATAATCGGCAAATCTTTCTCCAACTGTCTTTTTACTGTTCTCCTGGAACGTTTGGCAACCAGCTTATACAGCTCGATATAGAAGTTGACAAGATTATCCCCGTCGCCATACGAATCATCAATGCCGTCAGAACCCAGGAATATAGCAAGCGGAAACTGTCCATTTCCTTGAAAGCAATATCGGAATTCATTCAGTACTTCTGAATCACAGAGCGATGTCGTCTTATTTAGGAAGCAACGCTCGTCCCATGGAATAGGCTGGCTGACGGTCAGGTGATTATCCATAACATTGAAGGACACACACTTTCCATCGCCTATATGGAAGGCGAACCAATAATCCTTAGTCTGTACGTATGCCATCAGCGTACAGCCATAGGTCTTCTCAAATGTCTTATCAGGATCCTTTCGGTCATCATTGAAACGTTCTTGATATTTTTGCTCCACGTGAGCCAGTTCCCATTCATTCAGGTCATTTGCTCTTGCGTGTTCTGCAACTGCCTCGTTCCATTGAGATATGATAGAGGAAAACAGCCAGATCAAAGCCTTGTGAGCTGGCGTGTCCTCTTGTTTCCCATCTGATGCGTCGGCACTGTAGCAAGTGAAGTCAGCACTTTCAAACACGGATTTTTTGCCCTTTGGTGTAAAGGACAAGTCTTTCATGTTTTTTACGAACTGTTTTACAGCCTTTGCTGTAATCTTAACAGCGTATTTCGAGCCGTATTGACTTCGAAAGTACCGTTCCCCCCCATGTCCATCACTCACTATGGCATAGGAGAGTTCATCAGTGGATTTACTATCCGCATAATCCTGACACGGCTTGTCTGTTGACTTATGACTTTCTCCTTGGCAATAACAATAAATACTTTTCATATTGAGATTGCTTTGGTTCTGTCATTTAGTCCCATTCGTCGTCTGCCGATGGTGCAGGTGCTGCTGCACTCTCTGCGCCCTGTGTGTCCTGAGCTTCCTTGTTAATCTGTTCAATAACCTGTTCCTGCTTGGTGGCATCAGTAGCAGAAGTACTCTTACTACCAATTTGAGATGAGGTAACTGCTATAACACGAATCATCTTCTTTAGTGCGTCAACATTGTGAACTTTGATAACAGCTTCAGCAGATCCTGTGAATTTCTTTAGGACTTCCATATCAGCATCGTCACCAATAGCGATGGCAATACGGATGGCATTTTTGAACCAGCTGTTAGATTGCAGCTTTGACAAGCCCGCTTCAAAGTTATCCGTAGGACCACCATCAGAAAGCAGAATGACAGCTGGAGCATAGCATCCACTTGGAGAAGTCATGAAACCTCCATTTCGGTGTAACTTTTTCTCCAGTTCCTCACAAGCTTCGCCAAGTGAAGTAAGGCCTTCGGCTACGACTGGTTGCCAGATAAATTCCTTTCCTTCCTTTGGTTCATCATAGAGCCAACGTGTTCCAGTAGAAAATTCCAAAGCAGCAACACGGATTTCTGCGTCTGGATTCTCATCTGAGATTTCTCCAATCATCGGAAGCACATTCTCGATGGCATCGTTTACACTACCGATTTTAGAGCCAATCATACTACCCGAGGTGTCGATTAAGAAGAATAGGGTCATTTGTCTTCTTGGAATGCTTTCATTGTCTAATAAACTCATAATTGTAAAATTTAAATTGTTTTTATTAATGATTTAATTGTTCCTAACATTGTTATCTTCAAACCGTCCTTTACAGGAACCAGCTCGTTGGGAGCTATAGACTTCAGTTTTCCACTTGGAGTTTCTACCGTCCAGTTCGTAGGAGTAGTATTTCGGAGTTGCACTGGGTATTTGCTACCCTGAACATCCTCCACTTTAATATCAGGTGTATTGTCCAAGTCAACATATACCTTTGTCCCTGGGGAAAGGAGAAGGGAACGTTTGCCTATCTCCAAAGTACCGGCAATCGCAAAGTCTTTTCCACAAGAAATGCACTTTGGCGCTTTTGGATTTTCTACGAATGTTTCGCCCATACAATGAGGACATATGACCAACATATCGCGCAACTGCTGAATTAGCTTTTGCCATTGTTGTTCAATCAGGCGTTTCTGAGGCTCCTTCAGGCATTCCTGGCTGAACTCATGCTGAAACTGCTCTTTTAAAACTTTAGGAAGTACAGGCCAACGCTTGATTACGTTGCTGTGAACGCCACGAACAGGAAGATTACTCTTATCATTCTCATCATAGATAAACAAAGCTCTACTTCCATAGAATTCCTTCTCATGCTTTTCTGTCATACAAGGGCATCCAAGCACCTTTGCACCTTCCAGTGGATGATTCCCATAGAAAAGCATAAATAGAATGACCGAAAGCGAATAACGGTCGCTGTATTTATCAGGGGCTTTACCCCCGACAATCTCAGGTGCCATGTATCGAGCCTTACCCATAATACCAGATTTATCACCCTGTGGCATCACATTGTCGTTGTCACAGATGAGGACATCGCCTGTATTAGGCTCAATAAAGAAATTGCCATCATTCAAGTCCTGATAACTATAGCCGAAAAGATGGAGTTTCATAAAGCCCTCACAAATTTTCATGGCTGCATTACACATAGCTTCGAATGATTTGAACTGTTTTTTTGCAAGCAGATACTGACCGAACTCAAAATAGCCTTGCGGACGCAGTTTCATAATGTAACCATAGCTTCCCTTTTGCTTCATTGTTAAGTACTCTGGCCAGAGGAAAGCATCCGAAGGAGCACCTTTAGTTATGTTCTCTTCCAGATTCTTGTAGAACTTATCGTCAGGAGCATTGATGTACCATTTCAACGCCATTATCTGTCCAGCAAGTTCCACCTGATAGACAATTCCTTGGCCACCTCTGCCAAGCTCTTTGACAATCTTGGCTTTTGAGCCATTGGTCAGATTGACAAATTCATTTGGTTTTAATTCTGCCATAATATTGTTGTTTTAATAGTTTGTCAAAATCCGCCGCCTGACAAATCAACTGATTCAGCTGGTCGGAGTGAACTTGAATTACCACAGTTGGGGCATGTCACATACTCTTGTCCGTGATAGCAGACAACCTTCTTGCAGCGGTTGCAGATGTAGAATTGCTTCGAGCCACAGTGAGGGCAGCCATTGAAGTCTGCATCATACATGACAGCACCATGGACACTTTTCTTATCATATCCTTCACGCTTCGCTTGATCAGGATTGATTTTGAAAGCCCACGTAAAAGCATAGCAGCCTTGTCTGGGGTCAACGGTAATCCCAAACGGCTTCTTGGTTTCTTCGCACATCGCCATAATAGCGAAAGCATTTTTACTAAGTTTAGACATAGGCACTATGCGTTTTTAGTCTTCATGAAAGTTACCATAAACTCCTTACACTTTCGCTTGTCTTGGCGTAGTGCCTCGATAGAGTATGGGCTGTACTTCTCAAACATGTCCAGTCCTCGACCAAGTGTGATAGTCCATCCTGTATCTGTCTTGATACAGCGGTCATGGAAATCACGCAGCTTATAATCGAACTCTATACCATATCCAGCAAGGTCATCCTTGATGTCATCCAGTTTGTCTATCAAGTCTGGAATCTTTTCTTCTTCCTCATTGGTGAACAGATGGAGCTTTAAGTCGTCAACAGGACGGGTTTCTATCAGCATCGTCACAAACTCCATGAAGTTCTTAATCTGCCATGGGGCACGGATGTAGGGATCTTCAACCGTTATCTCATTAGCATTCTCCATGTATGGAGCAAACAGTTTCGTATAGCTGACACCTGTCTGACCCATTCTGAAAGACAAATTCTTTTCCTGGAGATTCGTAATCCGAGGACGTTTATGAACAGTTCCTTCTGTAGCAGCCTCAGAGGTACCAGACATAGATGTGTCCTGTGCCTGGGCATCACCATCGTTGAGGTCTGTGCTGACATGTGCTGCATTGACGGGAACAATGAGGGCATTGCTGACTTTCTCCAATGTTTCGACATTGATTTCCATGCCATTCTTTAAGTTGATATATTTGAAGAAAGCCGGTTCTGCCTTGAATGTCTCATCTATCACATACAGCTGATCTTTCACGCGCTTGCGACTTTCAGCTGCGAAATCAACCAATTCATAGGCTTCCTCGTCAGTCATCTGACCATCTGGATAGAGCAACTTAACCATACCAGAGAAGGTCTTGCGAATAGCCAAATGGTCACGTTCGGAGAGAGAACCGTCGAACTTTGCATACTCCTTTAACATTGCCGTCAAGTCTTTATTTCTCAACTCATGCAATACTGCTGCTATATAATCGGTTATCAGTCCATAGCCCTTAGAGAAACTGTCTTTCTTCAGCATCTTAATCTCCCAACCAGGATTATATAGATGTATGCGATCAAGGAAGGCACCTTTGATGAAAGATGTTGGAATGCTTTCAAACAGATGGGTATTTTTCAGCATGTAGGGCACTGTGTGTTTAGTGTTACCTACAAAACTCATCGACGCACTTGCTTCATGGGTTCCTTTGCCTCGGTTGAAAGACTTGTTGGCAAGATAGTTCTGCATGGTATCGATCAGAACGGCATCGACACTACGTCCTTTCTGCTGTTCAAACTCGTCCCATGCCACAACATCCCAATAGCCAACAAGGCCAAGCTCTTCACGCTTGCCGGACATTCTTACAAACAGTCGGGCAGAAGTAACATCACCACCACTGACCAGAACACCGTAAGGTGAGAGTTCCTGGAACACATGACTCTTACCTGTACCTTTAGGACCGAGTTCCACAAAGTTGAAGTTATTCTCAACATGTGGCAACAGACGTGCAAGAGTGATAAACTTCTCTCGGCGATTCATTGACTCTGGATTCAGGCCAACAGTGTGCATCATGAAGTCTATCCATTCATCTGTAGTGAAGTTCTTGCGCTGTTCAATGTATTCCTGAACATCGATATTCGAAATCTGGATAGGTTTCAAAGTCTGAATGTCCCAGCGTACTTTAATATCCTCACCTTGTAAATAGCCAATAGTGACAATGCACCAAACTCCGTTGCCAGAAAGCAACTTTGGGTTAGCCTTAACATATTGAGTTCCTATGGGGACATGAGAAAGCCCAAGATTGGCAAACTCTGCCTCATATAGGTCAAGTTTCTCATTTAGTGTCACTGAGATTTTATCAATAACTCGATAGCGGCCTGCTTCACGGATTTTTCCTTTGACTGATTCGGCCTCTGCACGATGAACATAGTTGTTCTGAATAACTTGCTTTACTTTCTCCAATCCAAGTTCTATGGCCTCTTCGTCGTCAGTGGCACAATACTGTCCTAACAGATACTCCAGCACATAGGTTGGAACGGGAAGACCTCCTTTTACTTGGAAGGCAAGGTCTTTTCTAACCACTTTGCCAATAAAGGCATTCATTATTTTCTGCTGTAATGTCATATCGTTGAATTTTTAGAAATCTTGTTCTATCATTGTATTATTCTTCACAGTTTCCTTAATCAGGGGATTCAGCCTGTCATCCACATCATAGATGCGAAGCTGGAGCACACTCGAAGTGACAGACTTATTAAGGTTCAGTGTCACCTCAAACACACGGTTATTCAGATTGGCAATGTCTGTACTGTTCAAAAGCAATTCTTTTTCTGCCGTAACAGGCTCATCACCGTTGAACACCTGGCACGTAACCCTGCGTTCCATGACAGACATAGACACAGCCTCAGACTGAATCAAATGGAATTTCAAACGACTGCTGACCATATTAAGGTTGTGACTCATCAAAGAAACACCAACCTTTTCGGTTTTCTGCTGCTTGCCTTTATGACCAATAATCACAGGAACAAGCATCTCTTGAAGTGTTGCTCCACCATGTGCAAAGTTATAACCACCAGGAGCGGCAAGCCTATTTGTTCCAATGGGAACTGCAACATAGGTATCAGAAGAAGTGATGCCTGACACTTTGCTAATAGGGAACTTTACAATGCCTTCAACTTTAGCACTGCTTGTTGTCAAATAATAGCGTGTTTTCTTCTCTTCACTTACTTCTGTAATACTATGTTTGTCCTTCTCTTCGAATACCTGGTCATTATATATGAACCCGTGGTCTGAAGTAACGACAACATTCGTAACATTCCATGAAGCCATGATGCGTGGTATCAGCGTCTTTAGCTCATCGATAGCTTTACGACACGCTGATATGACTTCAAACGGACTTTGAGAATGACTAGCTCTGTCAATCGTATCATGGAAAACATAGACAAGCGGGAATTGCTTGAAAATCTCCCTCTTGCTATTGACGGGCCCATTCATCAGTTCCTCATAGGTGATGCAGAGCGACTTATCTTTATATCTGCGTAGGTGATTAGTCCTGCTTTCGATTGTAGATAAGACGGCATTGTCCACAGCCATTTCATTACCCTGAAGAGTCAGTGAATGATGGGGTAGCATGGCAGTTTTGCAATACTTTGTTTCGGTAGGCAGCATAGCCTTGCGAACTGTCAGTTTCAAGTCATGGTCAGTCTTCTTGCTGGCCAGTTCCTGCATCAACTCAACTGCGACTTCATAACGTAAGGCATCAGAAATGACGATAACTTGGCTATCTGGAGTTGCTTCCTCGGCATATAGGTTTTCTTGTTTGGCAATAGTCAATCCGTCAAACAGGTCCTCTTGCTCCAACACACAAGTCAGCCATTCAAGATTTAGCACATTGGTTAACTTGGCATATTCCATGTCCAGTTGATGCTTCACCTCGTTAATCGTCTGCTCTATTGGAATATCCTTAGTTATCAGAACGTGATATGCTTCTAATGAGTGTCTGTAGCATAAGTCAGCAAGATACAGTCCCTCTTCCCTGTCAATATATTTTTGGACATAAGCTTCAGGAGAATTGAACTTTAAGGAACCTACAGCCTTGACTTTCTCGTAATAAAGAGCAACCTGCTCAATAAACTTGATTACTACTATGATGTCTGACTGAGGAGAAAATTTCAATGACATATTACGCATCCTGTCATTTACCTCGTCAGGATTTGGCATAAGTTCTTTTTCCAGAATTTCCTTTAAAATGGGCCAGCACAGTGCTTCAGGCATATAGTTGTACTGTGCATCAATACCGTAAACACTGATAATTTCCTCTTCCTTGATGTCTTTGCCAAGTTCTGCCATAGCCTGACTAAATTTCTCAGACCACTGGCGATTTTGCAGACCATACTCATAAACTTTGTTCTGGCCTTCAAGCATCATGGGGTTCTTGATCTTATACTGCTTATAGTTATCTCCTTGGGCCACATCAAGAAGCTGAGTGATACTGTTGTATTTCAAGCATTCAGCAACCTCCTTCATCTTCTGTTCGGAATTAGGATTGTAGCTTCTGCCGAAAATTCTATTGAGCTTAGCGTCAACAGCCTTTTTCGCATCTGAATTTTTGGAAAGCCGATAGTAGAATTCATTTCGTCTTTTCTCTTCTGACTGAATACCAAGAACCAGCATCCTGATGATGATGGGTTCCCAATCCAACAGTTTCTTGTCACCAAGATAAGATGAGATAAAAGCACGACATACCATATCTTCACTGAAAGTTTCAGGAGTTAGATGCCCTGCCAGCATAGAGCTAATCTTTGACGACTGCATCTCACTGACATTATTCTTAATAAACAGACGGAACTTTTCAGGCAAATTATATTGTTGCATGAAGCTCTCGTAATCATCTTCCTTGAACTCCATGTTGGCTTTCAGCATGTCGAGCAATGGGAACTTCAACATCTGCTCCTCTGTATGCGGATATGTACCATCGGTGAACAACAGTACGACATTCTTGTCCTTCCAAGTATTCTCGATAGCATACTTGACATTAAACCATGCTCCATCAAATACCTTATACACGTAATTGTCCGGCCACGTCGCCATTTCCAACTCCGTGAAGTTGATGTTCATCCGATCAAAGATGAATAGAACGTGCAACTGAGGATTACGTTCAAAATAGCTGTATATTTTTTCTTGTACCATAATTCTTTTATTTTTTATTTCCATGCATCCCAGTCATCAGAATAGCTAAAACCTCCATAGGCACTACCGAAGTTCGTGTCCCTGCTGGTTTTGTGATGATGCTCTTCCTCATAACCTCTTACACCTTCAAATATATCTCTGAAGGGCTTCATTACAATATTGTCATTCTCTGTGCTGATGGCCAAACCGTATGCAGTAGAGAGTATCGGGCATAGTTCTTCATCGATGATTTCATCAATATCTCGAATACTCTTCACATTCCATTCCTTATGCGAAATCTGCTTCTTGTCTTGATAGCCGCCATAACTTACACGAAGCGTTTTGAATGTACTGCCACCGCCGCAATAGACCAATGGACGGTTTTTCAATGCATCCAGTAGCCGGTGCATATTTAATCCCGTCTGGAGTTTAAACTCTCTCTGTAGTTTTGAACGCAAATTGTCGCAGACTTGGTTTACCTCATTGATAAAGACATTCCTTCGTCCAGAATTGATCTCAGAGGCATCACGCACGTTGACCTCTGTTCCACTCTGATTACGATCATTAGCACCCGTCAGATAGTTCAATCCTTTGTTTATAGAATAGAAATCATAGACCTGCGGTTTGTTATCTTCAATAGTAAAGAAGGATATGTCAGTGGTACCGCCACCGATGTCTATCATTAGACTCATACCAGTGGCCAGTTTGCCTTGACTGATAAGTGGTTTAAGACAAGCGTATGCTTCCGGGAACACAAGCAAACCATATTCGTCTTTTATTTCCTGTGAGTAAGGAACAAGTTCGGTTAACTCGGTCAACTCTTTCATGGGAGTTGCCAAGAACTTCTCTTTATCATTGGCAAACACATCTTCCACCAGTTTATAGGCAGATGCAATGATACGTGTAGCAATGACCTTGACTTGATGAACATGACCGCTGTCGGTCGGTGCCCCCATCTGAATGGTAAACTCCTGACCGTATTTTTCTTCTAAATCAAAAAGGATGTAAGCAAGATACCAGGTAGAGAAATACATGGCATTTACCTGTGACATTCCAGACGGGTATGGACGGAAGGTGCTTTGTTTGAAATACCTTATGATACGGCCATCATACCTTCTTGGCAGGAATCCATAAGTTAACAGTCCATCCTTCCCGACACCTACGAGGGAAGGGAGGGTGTAATAATCACGATGGTATGTATCAACGAACTTCATGAAGGTATAGCTTAACTCTACACCATCTTTGTGTTCGACACAGACTTTAGTCTGATGAGTTCCGAAGTCAAGTCCTACTGTAATCATATATCGTCAGATAATGTTTATGAGGTTTAATGACACGATATTTTCACCAATCTCAATTTGCGAAGCTTCGCGAATTTGAGTGAGACGATCTTCTTTTTCTTTTTCCATCTGTTGGATTCGAGCCTGGGCAAGACGGATGGCACCTTGCAACTGTTGCACCCTCTTCTCGTCCACATCAAACAGCATTTCAATATCAGACTCCCAACCGCGAACAAACCGACGCAGATTGTCAATCATAGAGGCATAATACTCATTCGTCTGCTTCTCGTTGCGTTGACGGTCACTCTCTACTTGAAGCCGTATTTCAGCCATGCGTGTGGCCTTTTGTTCAGTTATTTCCTCTGCAAAGTCATAACGCATGTCTTGGAGCATTTCAGGGTCGATGTCTTTGTTTGATGCATTATGTTCCGTTCCTTCAGTCTGTGAACGAGAGAATATGCGGTCAATGATTGTCTCTTCTGTGATAACCCGCTGCTCATCCACACTATAAAGTAATGGCAACAAAGTATCTGTGCGCTTAGGCACACCCAACACTTTGCGTGTGATACTCATCTGATAGACAACCATATAGTATGCTGTACCTTCCTTCAATACATCGTCACTCGATAGAGCATAGCAGAAAGATGTCTTCGACTCATCATCATGTTTGCGGAAATAATTCAAACAAGCCTGAATGATTGGATTGTAGATATTCATGAATAGCAGTTTGCTATTGTCGTAGGCTACCTGTTGGTTGAATGTCATACGAATGGCCGGCTTGTCTTCTATCTCATTTCTAAACTGCCGGAACATAGTCGCATTCTCCTCGCCCTCAGGTTGGTTCTGGGTGAGGAAATTCAGAAGAATACGAGGGTTGCTTAAAGGCAGTTGCAGTTCATAGATGTCTTTCTCAACTTTCACAAGCGAGCATGTAGTCAGTTCTTGACGGATGGCCGACTCCAGATAGTTGCGAAGTTCTATTTCAGTGACATAAGCATTGTTGTTTTGGATGCGGTTTATTTCATCCTTAAAGTAAGCATCGTTGGTCAAAGCGCTGTCCAAGCCTTCTTCCAAGTGTTTGATACTTTCTTTCTCATTGGCAATAGCAAGCTCTATCTCAGCAATTTTCCTACGCTTTTCGTCTTCAGTCAGGCGGCTGGTGTATAACTCTTTCTCCAGTTTGTTATATACGTCCTGAATGGTCACGCTCCCACCACGCTCCAGCGGCGCATCAAGGATGGCTTCCATGTCGCCAATGGTACCGCGGAAAATGCCAATACGGTCGAGTAAGCGAATATAAATGTCTTCCTGGATCGAATCAGCAACTATGACATTGTAAATGTTTACGGTTGGCGATTTCTGACCGAAGCGGTCAATACGTCCGATGCGCTGTTCAACGACCATTGGATTCCAAGGCAGGTCATAGTTCACCATGGAATTGCAGAACTGCATATCCAGACCTTCACTTCCCACTTCTGAAGAGAGGAGAATATGAGCATTCGGATTATTCTTGAACTCATCCAATATGTCGATACGGTTTTCGACCATACCATGAATCATCAACGTGCCGAAACCATGCTGTTTGAAACGGATTTGTAGGTATTTCAAGGTCTTTCGGAATAGAGCGAAGATAACAATTTTCTTTGTTCCATGCCTGAATACCTCGTCAATGATTCTGAGCAGTTCTTCAAACTTAGCGTCAGTATAATCTGCATATTCGTCTATGCCTTTGTCAAGATTGCTCTCTGTATTCAAATACGCATAGACACTACTTGCCACCTGGCGTTTCTTCTGGACAAGTCCTAATGCACCACCTTGGGTAAGAACTTCTTCTCCCCAATAATCTGTATATGAATTGTCATCTTTATATTCCTCAATAACTCTGTCAAATTCTACTCGCTCTTCTTCAGTCAGGACAACTTTTCTCATGTGTGGCTTTCGTTCTGCCTGAGACATATCTGTCGTGACTTCACGCTTGCGTGTTCGAGAGAAGATATTGTTCATCATACTCATCGATGAGATGAGGTATTGCAGTCGAGCCCGATTCTTGGAGTTGTCTTCACCATTGAGCATCTGAATGATTTCCTGATACATGGCATCATCGGCAAATGCTTTGCCTACTGTTGTCTGATGGGAGAATATCTCCACTTCATCAGAGAAGAATCGAGTTTGAATCTCTGCTTCATTCAGATTCTTCGCAATGACAGGAAGAGCGACATGATGGTTCAGGTCTGTCAGGGCATCAACGAACGGACGATTCTCCTGCAGACGGTTGTCGAAAATCTGATAGTTGTAATAGCGTGTATTGTCAAGAAGATGCAGTAGGTTATACAGATTCTCAGTACTAATCATTACAGGAGTCGCTGTAAGGAAAACTGCAGCATTAGCCTGACTCATGATTATTTCAGCACCCTTGTAAGTCTGAGTCTCGCGGTTACGCATCTTATGAGCTTCATCACAGAGAACGAGACTAAAATGGAAGTCATTCTGAGATAGGAACTCAACAATGTTCTTCGGCATTTCGTCTATTGCCTTTTTCTCATCCTTACTCTTTTGGCGCTTCATGCGAATCTTCTCATAGTTGATGATAGCATGAACAGCCACACGGTGTTCTTGCATATCAGCAAGCAAGTCCTTTTGGCTTTCATATATCTTGAATTGAAGTCCGAATTTGAATGCTAATTCGTCTTTCCATTTCCTTTGCAGAGACTTCGGACATACTATCAGCACATGGTTAAGTTCACGACGCGCTTTCAACTCCAACATAATGTGACCTGCCTCGATAGTCTTACCAAGACCAACTTCATCAGCGACTAACAGTCTTCTGTTAGGAGAGTTTAGGAATTTTAGCAAAGGCTTGAATTGGTATGCACGGAAAAGGGTTTTGGAAGCCTTTAGTGAAGATATGGTATTGTTATTTGAACTACGTATCTTAAAGGTGGTGTTCTTCTTTGAGTATTCCGAATAGGAGCCAAAGATACCGCTCATGCAACGCTCAAACGGATCAGATATATCACAATCAGGCAACAGATTCACTTCCAGTTCATCTGTCACGATGTTTCCCCAGCTTACTTTATATAACTGGCGGCCACGACGAGGAGGCATGACATCTATGATAGTGCCATGTCCTTCTGAATCGGCCTTTATGACCTTGTTGCCTATTGCAAATTTACTCATATTGCAAATTACTGATATTAAACAGGTTTAATACAACCCAACATTATTCCTTAACCAGAGAAGTTCTCGCTCAATGCTTAGAGGTCAAAGAAGAATGATATCTCTTTTCTCAATCATATAACTTTAAGTAAATGTTGATATTCTGGCGTAAATTTTTCTTTAAAGAAATCTAGGAATTCTGCCGGGACATATATTGCTTTTAGTCTCTCGCATTTTTCAACACCCAGGTTAGAAGAAGAATAACCAAATGATTTGTATTGTCCTCGGAAGGTGATAGTCTCCAGATTAGTGCAATTATTAAATGCACTATAGATGACATCTATTCCGTTTTTGAATTCAATATGTTTTAGATTTGTACAACCTTCAAAGGCACAATAACCAAGTTCGCTTAAATGTCTATCAATGATTACCGTTTCCAAGCTTGTACATCCACAGAAAGCTTCACGACCTATATCTGTAATGTTTTCAAGATTTATCGTAATTAAGGAAAAACATCCTTTAAAAGTCCCATATAGACGAGTTAGGCTTGGAGGTAAAGTTACTTTTTTGAGATTTATACAGCCTTCGAATTGATTTCCCCATAATGCTTCTATACCATCCACAATGGTGACTTCTTCAAGGTCAGTATCTCCATATAAAAAACTATAATTTAGTTTCTTTACACCTCCAGATATAGTGAGTTTTTTTATGCCACTATTTCTTAAAGCATTATTGTCAATTTCTTCTATATAATCTGGTATTACATACTCTTCTGTATAAGGAACATAAATCAGTTTGTTTGAAACAATAATTGGATTTATTTGAATTTTATTTCCATCAGGATCGCAAAATTTAGTTGCCTCTATTTTGGCAAATATAGTGAGGTATCTGTCAACACAATCTACTGGTAACTGTATCTGCTTCAAATTCTTACATTTGTCTAAAGGTGATAGTTTAGAGATTAGTTTACTATTGAGAATGATATACTCAATAATATCTTCAACCAACCTAAAAGCATTCCTGGCTATTTTGGTCGTTTTATCGTTCAATTGATAAGTACCCACTTTCTGAGTTAGACAAAGAAGCACACAATTGTCATCTTCTTGTAAATAGTAACCTCCTTTTGAGTCACAAAAACAATTGGGCAAATATTTGAGGATCTGTAGATAAACAACCCAGTCTTCATCTGTTATTTTATCGTCATCAGCTAATCTTTCAACGTTCAAATAACTAAGTATATCATGGTCTTTTAATACATATCCATTTTCTAAAAGATACAAATAAAAATCTAAGTATCTTTTTCTTCCCGTATAGTAGCGGAAATATGGTTCCCCTTTTATAAGCTGCTTATCAATATATGAAGTACTCCAATCGATGGAACTATTTTGGCCTCTGACAACAGTTGCATCAAAAGAATCTTCTTTATTATCGAAGAATTCACTTTGACCATAATACTTCCATTCATCTAAAGTTTCGGGATGAAACTCTCTCCAATCACGATAATGTAGTTTCGCACTTTCTCGAATCTTATTTACATCACATTTATGATAATCTCTATAATGTACTCTTAAAACTCTATAGGATTCCATCCTGCTGTATAATGTTGCCAATGGCATTTTTTCTCTATCATCCTTTTTGTCGTTTAGTTTTACATAATAATAGTAATAGACAAAAGAATCTGAAAGAGTACCTTCCTGCATCGCAGTTTGAGCGATATAATGAATAGCACATGCGCCATTCTCAATCAGCATTTTTTCTACTCGATTCTGAACTTCTGCATTATTGAATTTAAATGAGTAATATGCCTGAGTAATTAACTCATCTTTACAACCATACTCAATCATTCTTTGCAAAAAATCATGTAATACTGATTGCTCAGATTTATTGGTGTCGAAGTTATATCTATACCAATGGTCAATCTTCTGTCTTAAACGAACCATAGGTTTAGTCTCCCTACCAGGCAATTCTTGATAATGCGTAAATACATATTCTATGTACTCATGGGAAACATTATCTTTCCAGTCAAAGAATTTATCTGACATATAAGTCCTGCCTTCCCATGGATCATATCTATAACCAGAGTCTGGTTTTGTGCCATATTTCGTATCAGGAAGAGGAAAACAACCAAATGCGTAAACATACTTCAGCTTTTCCACTTCAGGTACATCTTTGTAGCGATTAAAAAAGTATTTAACATTTTGATACAAAGTCTTTTCTTGACTACTTGAAGGCATCCGACCTAATTCAGCCAAAATAGCTTTTGTCTTTTCTAAGTGGGTTTCAAAGTCATCGCGCTTGGTATAAGACAATCCGAACTCCTCTATAAGAGCTTTGATCTCAGGTTCGTCACCATACCGTTTTATGTAATATTTGATATTGGCGTGAGCTGCCCTATCCACCGTTTGGGATGGAATACCATTGTATTTATGAAGTGCATTACGCATCTCTTCAATTTTCTTAGTCAAATCAACAGTCCTTGCCATATTTCATTATAAATATTTATCCTTATTATTTTATCTTTGCTAAAATATCACCGAACTTGGCATAGTTGACTACTACGCCATCGTCGAGATCGAAGGCGATAGCTTGTTCGGCGATGACCTGGAGGCGTTCATGGTACTCGCGGCACTCGTCGAGAGACTTCTGGAACGTCTGAAGTCTGCGGTTCTCGGCTGTTGAGAGCGAGGCGCGACGGTTCTCCAAGTCGCCTATCTGGTTCTGAAGGTATTCGATATAGGGCAACAGGTAGTTCGAGCGGACGCGCTCAGCAGTATAGGCATCCATGCGGTGCATGTAGGCCAGGCACTTGAAGGCTCCCTTTTTCGATGAGAAGAGCCAGTAGATAGGACGGTTCTGATACATTTTCTTATGATCTTTCCAGAAGTCCCTCTGCACATACTGGTCTATCGACATGCCTAACTTCTGCTCTATGTAGTTCAGGTTCTCCGTCAACTTGTCCTCTCCGAAAGTGATGCGGATGAAGTCAGAGATACGACTCGACAGGTTATCATCGAAGGGTGAGCTTTGGGGCAGCACTGGAATCAGGCCATCCTCGTCGATATACACCTGAACGCCGCCATACCAGTACGGCTGCAGTTCCTTGTCCGTTGGGTTGGGATGGGCAATGTGCAAGCCTTTCTGCCCAAGTTTATAGCGACCCATCCATACGCCGACGGCATACGAAATGAGTTGTTTCATCAGCACGTCCTCATGCCATTCCAAACTGTTGTTTACGATGCTAATCTCTCCTTGTTGCAGGATGGTGATTTCATCCAGCGGCACATCGGCAGTCAGTTCGTCTTCGAGGCCATAGATGCTGATGAACTGGCGGTTCAGCTCTTCTTCGTTCTGGTGGAGCTGATTGAAGCGCTCCTCCCAAATGGTCTCGAACTGCTCGACTAAGGCAGAGAGATTAAATGAGGAATCCAAGTTACCAATGGCAACGGTTTCGTTGCGAAGGACTACAAGGGGATTAGCTTCGAAGTCCCAGGATGTTTCGTGAGAGTCCCAATCCTGTTTGGTTAATGAAATACAATCAGATGATATTTTTGAACATAAATCCACTTCATTAAAAATAACAGGGAGTGAAGCTATGTGACCTGCTTCATAATTGAGTGTAGGTGACAATACTTTAAGGATTTCCATTATCGCATTGGAATTAAGTAATCCTGCATAATAATAAAGATACTTGTTGTCCCTAAAGAATATTGAGCACCCGGCTACGTCGAATACAAACCCTTGTGGGAAATACCTAAATGCAATTGTTCCTGTTGATATTTTAGACCAGCTCAAACAAGGCTTAAAATATTCCGATATACTTTTTATAGTTCTAGTAACAGAATTATAGAGTTGACTTGCATAGCCCTTAATCTCTTCTCCGTCATTTTCATAATTAACTACATATTCTTGATTGCCATACCATTTCCTAAATGAGCCTCCTTTGTTGTACGGATACCACTTTTTATTTAAATTCAATGCTTCTTTTGCATTTGCACAATTAAAACCAATCTTCCCTAAATTACACTCAAACCATAGTCTTAAAAATCTGTTATTGTCAGATGTTGCCATACCTTGGCGAGTATCACCTTTTAGTTTTAATCTCTCTCCATTCTCGAAAATATCTATTATTGTTGGACTAATCCAGTAGCCTATAGGACTACCAGGAATTTTTGTAAAATTATCTTGGCTAATGTCCTGATAGAATACATTTGTAAGATTATTGGCATTAAGGAATTGCTCGTTCTTTTCAGAACAACTTCTTCCTTCTATCAATCTATAATAAGTACCGACACATTTTCTGTCATTATCATGCTGTTTTCTCGCTGTATTTTTGCTAATAACAAACGCGGCATTTTGCACCACTTCACCTCCAAGTTCATCAAACGTTCGTGGTCCCAGGTGTAAAAGAGACTCAAGATGATGATTTGCAAGAATTGAATTGCGTAAACGTTCAAATGAAGATAAAAACATCCAGGAATGCATATTAATCATTCCGTATTTACCATTATCTTTCAGACGTTCTATAGAAAGTAACATAAAGATAGAGAAAAGATCAGCTTTACCATCTTCATAATTACGTTTTACATAATTTGAAAGAGTTACATTCATGTTTCCACTTCCCATATACGGTGGATTCATCACAAGGGCAGCATACTTATCCGTCAACGTAAGTATCAACTCCATTGCAGGCAGGATGTCCTCAACCTCTTCTGGAACAAACTGTTTATGTCGCCAATAATTCAATGTCTGCTGAATTGAGAGTAAGGTGGATTCTGCCACATCGAACTTCATAATAGAACCCAATGACTCAGCATCCTGCATCAGTTCAAAGGCTGCTGTCAGGTCTGTCAACTGCTGGCGTGATGGAGTTTCACGGAAGAACTGCTGCAAGCGGTCTGCCACTTGCTCCTGTGAAATAGGCGTAGGCATCGAAAGTACATGAGGCAGAATGTGGGCATCGGCAAACGAGGCATCCTTCTGACAGGCTTTCAACATGAGGGCAAAGGTTGCCAACTGCTTGGCGCGAGTGTCAAGATCAACGCCTCGGAGGTTCCAGAAGAAGATGTTCTCGATAGCCTCCCTGCGGCTGTAGCCCTCATAGATATAGAGGTCGTAAAGCAGGTCAAAGCACTCGTTGAGGATATGACCAGAGCCACAAGCCAAATCACCTGTGAGCAGTTCGGTTAGTTCTTTGAACTTATAGATACTTTCCTTTGGGGTCGGCTCTGATGGCTCCACGAGGTACTTCCACTTAGGTTTGAACTCTGAGGCAGCACTGGGATTGTTGTCAAGATAGATGCGCCCGATGGTGTTCTGTACCATGTACTTCACAATCCAGTTGGGAGTGAAGATCTGTGTGGCTGCTGGGATTTCGTCAGCCTCGAACTTGCCCTTCTTGGCAAACACCTCGTCCTTGCGCTCAGAGATATAGAACTGGTAGAGCCAGCCAATCAGTTCTGGCGAACGGAAGTCATCGTCGGTGATGAACTCCGTATGGTTAAGCATATCAATGAATCCCCCTTCCGTCAGAATGTCGTTGGGCAGAAGAAGTTCCGTATAGTCGGACATTGCCCCAAAGCAACGGGAGAGGATGGGATTCTCGTGACAGAAAGCCGTCACGAGGATGGCAAACTGCTCAGTAGTCTTTGAATCGTCATCCAACAGTTCCATCAGCAACTGACGCTGGCGTTCCTGCATCTGAGGCATTCGACCCATGCGGGCTTCATCCACGATACGAGGGGTACGGGCTTCATCAACGTACTCCAAGACAGGCTCGATGAGCGAGTTTTTCTGAAGAATGCGGATGGCCACAAGGCGATTGAACCAGGTATAGGCGGCTTCCTCATAGACTTCCTTGATGCCCTTTTGCTGCACTCGGTTGTAAAGAGCCTGCCACTGATGGTAGAAACCTTCGGTCTCTAAGCGACCATTCCAAAGGGTGCCACCTTGCATCAATTGAGGGTGCATATGGTCTGGCACGTTGCCGTTCTTTTCGAATCCCAACGTGATAATCTTGGCGGCTATACCTGCCTTCAGTCTGTTTCGTGCCTCTGTGGCGAACTTCTTCAGTTTATTTGTATCCATAAATAATTCCCTTTGCTTACTTGATAATCATTACGCTGTCATAATCGACAAGAAGTTTTGTAATCTGATCCTTCAGACCCCTCAGATAGCGGTCTATATCTTCTTCTGTTGACAGAGGAATGCTTGTCTTGGTCTGAAGCGAAGCCTGGCGTACTTTGGGAATTCTCTTCTCTTCACCCTTTCCATCGTCTTTCTTGTCATCTTGCCTATGGTCTATCGTTTCCTCCTGTTTTCGCATGTTCACATAATCGAGTATCTTTCCTATTTGCTCTTGATAGAAAATGTCGGTATTGATATTGCCCTTTAAAACAAGGATGTTGTCTGGAGTTGTCTTTGTCAATATCGTGTTTTCACGATTGGCGAGTACAGAAACAGGAACGTTCTGTTCATTGGCAACACGTTCCAAATAGTCAAACTGCTCATTGTAGGCTATGCGAATCTTTTCACGCAAGTCATTACGTACCTCTTCGAGAATGATTTGAAGTTCACGATAGAGTTGCATATATGTGCGGAAACCATTGATTGGCCAAGGATCGTTCTCGATCTTAATGAAGTCTTCAACTTTGCCTTGACAATTCATCGGAACAAAAGAGAAGTTGTACTGGTTCTCAGATGCGAAACGACGAAGTTTCTTGTAGTTCGGCAGCTGGTCATGTGTGAACTGAACGACTTCCTTGCATTTGTCAATGATTTCACGTGCTTCCTGTTGCTTGGCAATAACTATTTCAAAATACTTCTGGGTTTCTCGTTCATAAAGCCATGCATCGAAAATGTCGATTGCCTGATGAATTGGCTCGGCAAAAGGATAACTCCCTATCTCGGCTTCGATGCGGCGATAACCCTCACGTTTATTATAAAGGCTGGTGGAACTTTCCTTTTCACGGCTGAGACGGAAAATTTGCGTGCTGTCCGTTGTTGAGAAAGCCTCGGTCACACCGAAGATGTTCTTCCATGCAGCAGTGAACTTGTTAATCAACTCTGGCGAGATGGCCTTAGCCTGACGAAGTGTGAACTTGTTGGTTTCCTGAACCAAGCGGCTGGCAATCAGGTTTGTCTCTACGTTTGGATTGTTGGTATACGAATAGTCACGGCAATGGCGACGCACCAATTCATTGACGATGTATAGTGTGCAGATAGAATCCCATCCATAGGGAGCTTTGGCAAACTTACTGGTTACATCTGCCACATTGACCTCGGCAAACTGCTTATTCAGATAAATCTCCACCTCGTGCTCTGCAGGAGTCAGCTCTGCATTCATGCCGTCATAATCACCGGGGTTAACAGGGCGAAGGATAGCTTTCTTCAGAGCCTCGGTAGTATGAGGCATGTCAGAACGGTCAACGAGGCTGCC
>Ga0256404_1003792_pt1 | contig 29913 bp, 28 predicted proteins | sample RumenRJG_01DNA_FD_185990 | JGI IMG/M metagenome (GOLD analysis project Ga0256404, IMG submission 185990) | Bovine rumen microbial communities from Lethbridge, Alberta, Canada - RJG_01 | ecosystem: Host-associated > Mammals > Digestive system > Stomach > Rumen | place: Canada: Alberta | collected...
TGAATTCAAGATCATCGAGTTCGAGCCCCGCAAGCGCCGGGTTATCGGTGACCGCAAGTCCCTGATCGTTGCCGAGAAGAAGGCAAAGCAGGACGAGCTGCTCGCTACCCTGAAGGTCGGCGATGTCATCGAAGGCACAGTCAAGAATGTGACGAATTTCGGTGCATTCGTAGACCTGGGCGGAATCGACGGGCTTCTCCATATTTCCGAAATGTCCTGGGGCCGGGTAGAGAACCCTGCGAAGATTTTCCACGAGGGCGATACAGTCAAGGTCTTCATCAAGGAGATCAAGGATTCGAAGATTGCCCTTTCCCGCAAGTTCCCGGATGAGAACCCCTGGAACGACGCAGCTGAGAAGTTTGCAGTCGGAAATATTGTCAAGGGCAAGGTTGCCCGTATGGCTGACTTCGGTGCCTTCATCGAGCTGGCTCCCGGAATCGACGGACTCCTTCATGTATCCCAGATCTCCAAGGAGCACATCGACAAGCCTTCAGATGTCCTTTCCATCGGACAGGAAGTTGAGGCTCGTGTCGTAGAGCTTCGTGAGAACGAACACAAGATTTCCCTTTCCCTCAAGGCGCTGAACCGCCCCGAGGATGAGAAGCAGGAAGACAGTGACTATGCTGACGTAGATGTCGCTGCCGAGGCTTCCAAGGAAGATGCTGCTGAGTGATGCAGTATACGTCTGCCGGAGATATCACTTTGATTATTTCATTCTGATTTGAAAGATTATATAGAGGAGCGTCCGTTTATTCGTGCGCTCCTTTATCTTTCGCTTTTTCCTGCGGATATTCTTTTTCTTTCACTCAAAAAAGGGGGAGAAGAAATGGACCATTATGAAGAGTTCAAGGCCGAAATCCTGAAGATGACGAAGATTGACCTTTCGTCATACAAGGAAAAGCAGATGAAGCGGCGGATCGAGTCTCTCGTGACGAAGCGGAATCTGACTTCTTTCGCCGACTATCTGAAGCTTCTGAAGACGGATACCGAGGCCTTCAACGAATTCATCAATTTCATGACCATTAATGTGTCCGAGTTCTACCGGAATCCGGACCAGTGGAAGCTTCTGACCGAGACCTTCATTCCGGAGCTCATGCAGAAGAACGGGAACCGCCTGAAAATCTGGTCGGCTGCCTGCTCCACCGGGGATGAGCCCTATTCGCTGGTAATGGCCCTGTCCGGCCTCATGCCTCTCCGCGACATCCACATCTATGCCACGGATATCGATAAGACCGTCATCGGCAAGGCCAAGGTCGGCCTCTACAATGAGAAGTCCATCGTGGGTATGCCGGACGAGTACAAGAAGAAGTACTTCACCAAGGTCGGCGAGTCCTATCGGATTTCAGACGAAATCAAGAAACAGGTTGAGTTCCACGAGGGGAACCTCCTGAGAGACGCCTACCCCAAGGACTGTGACCTGATTGTCTGCCGGAATGTGCTGATTTACTTCACGGAGGAAGCAAAGCATGACGTCTATGTCAAGTTCCAGCAGGCCCTGAAGCCCGACGGAATCCTCTTCATCGGCTCCACGGAGCAGGTCATGGACTATAAGGAAATCGGTTTCAAGCGGCGGACCTCCTTCTTCTACCAGAGGGACGATTCGTCAAAGACAGTCTGAGTCCGTTTTTGGAAGGGACGGCCCGGACAATTCGTGAAAAAAGGCCATGTGAAGAGTGGCCCCTATATGAAGAAAAGAAGGCTCTGTCGGGATTTCCCGGCAGGGCCTTTTTTTAGCAGAGCCCTTTCAGGATGCCGGAGATGGTCAGCGAGATATAGGAAGAGAGCCATTCTTCGTCGATTTCGCCGGCTTCCTTTTTGAGGTACCGGTCCGGGCTTTCGAAGGAATCCCGGTAAGGCCGTTCCCCTTCGGGCAGGGTATCCTTGGGCAGAAGCCAGAAGGCTCCCTCTTCTTCGGCAAAGCAGTCTGAGAGGCGGGCTTTCCGGGCCGCATTTTTCGGAAGGGTGGCGGCCAGGGCCTTGGGAATGACTTTATCTTCGGCAAGCAGAACCATATAGGCTTTCGGATTTCCGAAGAAGCTCTTTTTCTTTCCGATTACCGGTCGGATGCTGCCCCGGACCCTGTCTTCTTTGAAGGCGAAATTTCCGTTTTTCGATACTAATGTAAAACCCACGGGCGTTCGGATCCCGCTCCTTCCGGCGAAGGTCAGGCTCCCGTCCGCCTCGGGAATAATCCGTTCAACAGAAATATCCGGCTCCAGCAGCTTCTCCAGTTCCAGAATCGAAAGGACCGGGAACATGTCGGCCACATCCTCTTCGTTATGAAGGAGGACAGTATGTTCCTTCTCCGGGTCCCCGTCTATCGTATATTCCTGCCAGACCTTTATGAGGTCCCCTCCGGAGTATTCATCCTCCCGGAAGATGCCGAAAAACTGCTCGATAGACTTTAACTTCCGGCTCTTCATGGGAAAGACCGGAGAAATGGCCCGGGCCTCGCGGTACAGGTCGATTGACTTCTTCACGTCGAAAGCCAGGCCGTAATTTGACCCCCGTTTTCCGATGAAGGGGATGTCAAAGGCTTCCCCGTTGAAGGAAATCAGAGTCCCGTAGGAAGCTACTTCGGATAGAAAGGCCCTAAGGACAGCGGCCTCGTCCGTCACATCCTCGGCAAAGTGCTGGGTGACCGTGAGTTCCACAGCCCCGGTCAGGGCCGCGGTTCCGATGAGGTAGATATGGCTCCGGGCGGGAGAGAGGCCGGTGGTCTCTATATCAAATAGGAGGGCGTCTTTCATATAGGGTGTCAGGAAGGCGTAGGCTGTGTCAATTTTATGAACTGTTCGAAGTGTTTTCATTATTCTATATATTCAGAGGTATGGGCGGAAAGGGCTCCGGGGCAGGATAGGAGCGGGCTTTCTATTATTCATTTGTATTGAAAGAAGAACAAAAAATAAACAAAAAAATAAGTCTGTCGGGGGACAAAATTGTAAATAGTGTTATAATTTACAAGGTATGGTCAGGGGCAGACTGTGCCTGCACACGCATTCTCCCCATCAAAATACACCATATCCGAGAAAATATAAAGGAGGTAGGCTATCAGATGAGCCAGAAGACTTTTCAAGGCGGCGTTCATCCCTATGAAGGCAAAGAGCTTTCTAAGGACAAGCCGGTGAAAGACTTAAGACCCGGCGGAGAGTATGTATTCCCCGTCTCCCAGCACATCGGCGCCCCGGCATCCCCGGTCGTAGCCGTTGGCGACAGTGTCTTAAGGGGCCAGAAGATTGCCGAGGCCGGAGGATTCGTGTCCGCCCCCGTGTATTCTTCCGTATCCGGTACCGTCAAAAAGATTGAACCCAGACTTTCCGCAACGGGGTCAATGGTCAATTCCATCGTCATCGAAAGCGATGACAAATTCCTCGATGTGGGGTTCCATGAAGAGGCGGATCCTCTTTCCCTTTCGAAGGAGACCATCATCGGCAAGATCAAGGACGCCGGTGTTGTAGGTATGGGCGGGGCCGGTTTCCCGACCCACGTCAAGCTGTCCCCCAAGGAACCGGACAAGATTGACTACATCATCGCCAACTGCGCGGAGTGCGAGCCTTACCTGACATCCGATTACCGGACCATGAAGGAGAATCCGGACAAGCTGATCCTCGGCATGAAGATCATCCTGTCCCTCTTCCCCAATGCTCAGGGCGTTTTCGCCATCGAGAACAACAAGCCCGACTGTATCGAAGAGTTCGAGAAGCTTACGGCCAATGAGTCCAAGCTTTCCGTCACCCGCCTGGTCACCAAGTACCCCCAGGGCGGCGAGCGTCAGCTGATCCACGCCGTGACCGGCCGGGACATCAATTCCAAGATGCTGCCTGCCGACGCCGGCTGTATTGTGGACAATGTTGCAACAATATGTGCAATCTGCGACGCAGTCAAGTATGGTATTCCTGTCATCGACCGGACCTTCACCGTCACGGGCGATGCAATAAGCAATCCCTGCAACTTCCGCATCCCCATCGGTACTTCCTTCCAGAAGCTTGTCGATGCGGCGGACGGCTTTGTCCATGAGCCCGAGAAGATGATTTCCGGCGGCCCCATGATGGGCTTTGCCATGTACACCCTCGAGGTGCCCACGACGAAGACGACCTCCGATGTCCTCTGCCTGACCCACGACGAGGCTTCGGCAGCCGAGACCACGGCCTGCATCAACTGCGGCCGCTGCGTGGATGCCTGCCCGGAGCGGCTGGTTCCTTCCCGTCTGGCAGACTACGCGGAGCATGACCAGAGCGAACTCTTCGAGAAGTGGTACGGCCTTGAGTGCATTGAGTGCGGCTCCTGCTCGTTCGTATGCCCGGCCAAGCGGCCCCTGGCCCAGGATATCAAGACGAAGAAGAAGGCCGTCTTGGCTGAGAAGAAGGCCAAGGCAGCTGCAGCAAAGAAGTAGAGGTGAATGAATTGGAAAAATTACTGAAAGTCACATCTTCACCCCATGTCCGGGAGAAGATGGATACGCAGAAAATCATGCTCTGCGTAGTGATTGCCCTGCTTCCTGCCACGGTCTTCGGCATCTGCAACTTCGGAATCCGGGCTTTCATCATTATCATCCTTTCTGTTGCCAGTGCAGTAGCTTCCGAGTACTGTTATGAAAAGCTCCTGCACCGGAAGGTTACAATCAGCGACTTTTCGGCCGTTGTCACCGGCCTCCTGCTGGCTCTGAACCTGCCGTCGGGCGTTCCCTACTGGATGCCCGTTCTGGGCTCTGCCTTCGCCATCGTCGTTGTGAAGGAGCTCTTTGGAGGCCTGGGCCAGAACTTCATGAACCCGGCCCTGGGTGCCCGGTGTTTCCTGATGATTTCCTTCGCATCCCTGATGACGGACTTTTCCGACTATCCGGGCTATGCGGATACCTTCGGCGGGGCGACCCCTCTGGCAACCCTGAAGGTCGGCGGCTCTGTGGACACCCTTCGGATGCTCCTCGGCAATATCCCCGGTACCATCGGTGAGACTTCCGTGATTGCCATCCTGATCGGGGCCATCTTCCTGATCCTGATGGGCGTCATTGACCTGAAGATTCCGGGTGCCTACATCGTCACATTTGCTGTATTCACACTGCTGTTCGGGGGCCACGGCTTCGATATGAATTTCCTCGTAGCCGAGCTCTGCGGTGGCGGTCTCATGCTCGGCGCCTTCTTCATGGCGACCGACTATGTCACAAGCCCCATCACTCCGACAGGAAAGATCGTATTCGGCATCATCCTCGGTATCATGACCGGCATTTTCCGTTTCTTCGGATCCGGCGCCGAGGGCGTTTCCTATGCCATCATCTTCTCGAACCTGCTCGTTCCCCTGATCGAGCGCTTCACGGTTCCGAGAGCCTTCGGCATTGTGAAAGAGAAGAAAGAAAAGAAGGAGGGTGAAAAAGCATGAAGAATAAGCTTGTACATGACGCCCTTGTTCTCACCATGATCACGGTCATCGCCGGGGCAGCTCTCGGCGTTGTCTATGAAATCACGAAGGCCCCCATCGCCAAGGCCCAGGAGGATGCCCTGAACAAGTCCTACCAGGCTGTCTTTGCCGATGCGGATTCCTTCACCGACGTGGACGGATTCGATTCTGCTGCAGCGACCCAGGTGGTTGCGGACGCCGGAATTGAAGGGGTCACCATTGACTTTGCAAAAGAAGCAGTGGATGCTTCCGGAAATGCTTTAGGCTACGTCATCGGAGTCACTTCCTCGGGCGGCTACGGCGGCAACATCTCCTTCTCCATGGGCGTCACCAGTGACGGCACCATGAACGGCTATGCCACGACGTCCATCAGCGAAACGGCCGGACTCGGCATGCATGCCACAGATAAGGGCACGGGCTCTTTCGAGAGTCAGTGGGAAGGCAAGGAAGCCGGCACGGACTATGCCGTTGCCAAGGACGGCGGTGACATCGTCGCCATCTCCGGCGCCACGATTACCTCCCGCTGCATGACAAAGGGCATTAACGGCGGCTTCGCTTACTTTCAGTCCATAGAAGGAGGCGCACAATGAACAAACCTCTTGAGCGTCTTCAGAACGGTCTCATCAAGGAGAACCCCACATTCGTCCTGATGCTGGGTATGTGCCCGACGCTGGCGGTCACGACCTCCGCCATCAACGGTCTCGGCATGGGGCTTTCCACCACAGTCGTTCTGGCGCTTTCCAACCTGATGATTTCCCTGCTCCGGAACATCATTCCTGACAGGGTCCGGATGCCGGCCTATATCGTCGTCGTCGCATCCTTCGTCACCATTGTCCAGTTTCTGGTTCAGGGCTTTGTACCCAGCCTTTACGATGCACTGGGAATTTACATTCCTCTGATTGTCGTCAACTGTATCATCCTGGGCCGGGCGGAGTCCTATGCTTCGAAGAATCCCCCCATTCCCTCTCTCTTCGACGGTCTGGGCATGGGCCTCGGCTTCACCTGCTCCCTGACCGTCATCGGCATTGTCCGAGAGTTCCTGGGTGCCGGCACGATCTTCGACCACCAGGTACTTCCCCTTGCCGACCGGGCAGCCGGAAAGGCTGGCTATACGCCCATTTCCATCTTCATCATGGCCCCCGGCGCCTTCTTCATCCTGGCTATCCTTGTGGCTGTCATGAAGGAAGTCCGGAAGAGTCTTTTTGAGAAGACAGGAAAGAAACTGGCTCCGGCGGAGAGTGTTCTGGGCGAGGACTGCGCGGTATGTCCTTTCGCAGCGTCCTGCTCAGGCAAGTCTGTTCTGGAAGCAAAGAAAGCAGAAACTGCAAATAGTGCAGCCCCTGTAAAATCCACGGCTGGAAAGGAGAGTGATTCCTGATGTTCGTGAAATTATTGCTCCTTTTCATCTCGGCATCACTTGTAAACAATGTCGTCCTGTCCCGTTTCTTAGGCCTCTGCCCCTTCCTCGGCGTATCGAAGAAGGTCGAGACCGCAGCCGGCATGGGCGGTGCCATTATCTTCGTCATCACCCTGTCGTCACTGGTGACTGGCCTCATCTACAAGTTCATTCTGGTGCCCTCGGGCTTTACCTATCTGCAGACTATCGTCTTCATCCTGGTCATTGCAGCCATGGTTCAGTTCCTGGAGATGTTCCTGAAGAAGAATGTTCATGCCCTCTATGAGTCCCTGGGTGTCTACCTGCCCCTGATCACGACGAACTGTGCCGTTCTCGGTGTGGCTCTCGACAACGTTCAGAAGGACTATGACATCCTGACCGGTGTGATCTATGGCTTCGGTACGGCCTGCGGCTTTGCCGTCTCCATCATCCTGCTGGCATCCATTCGGGAGAAGATGGAATATAATGACATTCCCGAGGCCTTCCAGGGCACCGGCATCGTCGTCGTTACGGCCGGCCTCATGGCCATTGCTTTCTGCGGATTCGCAGGCGTCATCTGAGGGGAGGGAAGAAGAAATTATGGCATTCGGTATTATCATGTCAATCGTGCTCGTCGGTGCGACGGGCTGTATCCTTGGCTTCTTCCTGTCCTTCGTTTCCGAGAAGTTCAAGGTGGAGACAAACCCCAAGGAAGAGGAAGTCCTTGCCGCCCTGCCCGGCAACAACTGTGGCGGCTGCGGTTTCCCCGGCTGCTCCGGCTGCGCCAAGGCGATTGCCAACGGCGAGGCCCCTGTCGATCAGTGTCCGGTTGGCGGCGCTCCCGTTGCCGAGAAGATTGCCGCCATCATGGGCGTGGAAGCGGAAGAGAAGGAACGTGAGGTTGCCTTTGTCCGCTGCAACGGGACCTGTGAGAACGCAAAGAACAAGTATGAGTATTCCGGCGTGAACTCCTGCTCCGCCATGTCCCTGGTTCCCGGCGGCGGGCCCAAGGCCTGTGCCTTCGGCTGTCTGGGCTTCGGCGACTGCGTGGAGGCCTGCCAGTTTGATGCCATCCATATCGTAGACGGTATCTCCCTTGTAGACCCCGATGCCTGCAAGGGCTGCGGGGCCTGCGTCAAGGCCTGCCCCCGCGGTATCATCGAACTCATTCCCGCTTCAGCAACAGAGATGGTTCTCTGCCGCAACAAGACGAAGGGCAAGGCGGTCATGGACGTCTGCTCGGTCGGCTGCATCGCCTGCGGCCTCTGTGAGAAGAACTGCCCCTCCGACGCCATCCACGTCGTGGACAATATCGCCCACATCGACCAGAGCAAGTGCACGGGCTGCGGCACCTGCGTGACCAAGTGCCCGAGGAAGATCATCCACATCATTGGAGACGCTCCCGCAGCGGAAGACGACAAGGCCGCAAACGCTACGGCATAAACATCTGCAGCAATTGAGCAATACAGCGCTCCGGGGAGCCAAATCTCCGGGGCGTTTTTCTATGGCCCACAGGCTGGTTCAGGCGCCTGCCGGCAGGCATTCATGAGAATAATGTAAAACAGGAAGTTTGGTAGAGAGTTGAAGATTCTGGAGACCTCCCGCCTTCTCGTGCGGGAAATTGAACTGACGGATATCGATGCCCTGTTCAGGCTCTACAGCGGGCCCCATATGACGGACTACATCGCCCCTCTGTACCCTTATGAGGAAGAGAAGGCCTACGAAGAAGATTATATCAGGAATATCTACGGCTTCTATGGCTTCGGCATGTGGGTGGTCATAGAGAAAGCGACCGGAGAAATGGTCGGAAGGGCCGGCATCGAGTACCGGGCCGGCTGCAGGGATAATGAAGCGGAGCTGGGCTATGCAATCCGGGAAGACAGGTGGAGGCTGGGATACGCGGAAGAAGTGACCAAGGCCATCATGGACTGGGCTGTAGAAGAGTATGAGTTTACCGGCTTCTGCGCCAGGGTGAATCCTGAAAATGCGGCTTCAATCGGCCTCCTGAAAAAACTCGGATTTTCCGACAGCGGGGAGGTCTCCCAGGACGGAGAGGCCGTCTGGCGGCGGGCTGGCGTTGAGGCTGATTGGGATTACATCGAAATCGAGGATACGGATGAAAAGTCCGGAGAATATTTGTTATAGCTAACTTCGATGGACTCCCAATCTGTATAGGCATTAATCTTTGAGAAGGCCCACGCAGGACACTTCTCCATCGGATTCGATGAAATAGGCCACGACAGCCGGCTCGTAATATTCAATGTAGTTTCTTGCCCAGTCCTCCCCCATCAGGAAGAAGAGAGTGGAGAGGCAGTCCCCGTCGACGGAATCCTTTGTGATGACGGAGACAGAAGTATAGTCGGTCTCTGCGGGATATCCGGTTGTAAGGTCCAGGATGTGGTGGTAGAGCTTCCCGTCCTTCCTGAAATAGCGCTGATAGTTTCCTGAAGTGACGACGGACTTATCGGTCACATTCAGGGTGAAGGCGGCCTCCCCGTCTTCGGAGAAGGGCTTTTGTATGCCGATAATGTATTCATCCCCGTTGGGCCGGGTCCCCAGGGTCAGGACATTGCCGCCCAGGTTGATGATGGCATTTTTTACATTATTTTCGACTAAGTATTCCTTCATGCGGTCGGCGATATAGCCCTTGGCCACGGCCCCCAGGTCCAGGCGGGTGGCGGGATTTAGAAGTTTTACGGTATCGTTTGAAATCTTCACATTTTTGTCTCCGACGGTGGCAAGGGCCGCAGCAATCTCTTTCTCAGAGGGAATGGAGATGTCGGCTGCGTCTCCCTTTTCCGCGTATGCGTCGGCTTTACTGCTGATATCCCAGAGCTCGGTCAGGGCCCCGCAGGTGATGGAAAACTTTCCTTCCGAAAGAGCCCCGTAGGCGAGGCCTATATTGATGAGTTTTACAGTCTCCGGGTCCACCTGCACCGAGTCCCCGGCTGCTGAATTGATTTTTGAGATATCCGAATCCGCCTTTGTATCTGAAAAGAGGTTTTCGTACTTTTCCGCCAGATCCATGCAGTCTGAAAGCAGACTCTCATTTTCCTTTGTGTCTCCCCCGTAGAGGGTTACGGTGATCACGGTATCGAAGAAAAAGCCGGTCTTCTGTACGGGGGTGTTTTGTGACAGCCCGCAGGAAGTGAGCAGGGGCAGGAGAAGGCCGGGGAGAAGAAGGAGGGAGAGGGCTTTTTTCAGAAGTTTCTTTTCTATATACTTCATATATTTTTCGAAAAAGTGATTTTTGCCTGTAAATATGGTAGAGTATCTAAGATTATGTTGTGGTAAGCCATATGTGAGTGCCACCAATAAGTCTTTCCTCCGCAGGCTGATTCCTTTGCCGTAGGAGATGACTCAGGACACTGTAATCACATTCTAGCAGAAAGAACCCGAAGATGGAAAAGTATATTGAGCGGCCGGTGAAGGAAAACCGGATTGTCGTCAAAATCGGATCCAACTCCCTCATGCACCCGGAGACCGGGCGGCCGGACTATATCAAGATTGAGCGCCTGGCCAAGGAGCTTACGGACCTTCGGAACCGGGGCAATGACGTCTGCCTGGTTTCCTCCGGGGCCATTGCCGTGGGCCGGCAGATGCTGAAGGCGGAGAGCAAGCCCTCGAGCCTGCCGGAAAAGCAGGCATTCGCTTCCATCGGTCAGTCGAAGCTCATGATGATCTACCAGCAGGCCTTCGGAGAGTACAATCAGGAAATCGGCCAGATTCTGATGACCAAATACACAATCTTAAATCCCGAGGCCAGGAAGAACGCCCAGAACGCCTTTGACAAGCTCTTCGAGATGGGGGTCATTCCGATTGTCAACGCAAATGACGCCATTTCGACCTATGATATCCAGTTCGGCGACAACGACACCTTGTCCGCCATTGTGGCTTCCGTGGTTTCGGCCCACCGGCTCATCCTGATGTCGGACATCGACGGGCTCTATGATTCAGATCCCAGGAAGAATCCAGATGCGAAGCTCATTTCCCGGGTAGAGGACATAAACGAGGACATCATGAGCATGGCAGGCTCCGGGGCCGGATCAGACTTCGGCACCGGCGGCATGCTGACCAAGCTCATCGCGGCAAAGATTGCCACCCAGTCCGGGGTTTCCATGCTTATAGTAAATGCGGCGGATGTCACTGTCCTCCACCGGATTTTCGACGGGGAGAAGGCCGGGACCTTCTTCGCCCCGAAGTACGATGAGAATTTCGACATCCTGAGCTATATCGCATCCACTCTGGTTGCCTGATTGGGAGGTTCCCCTATGAGAAGTGTGGAAGAAATCTGTAAAGAGGCCAAAGAGGCCAAGTACAGCCTGGGCATCCTCGGTACAGACGAAAAGAACGATATCATCCTGTCCTGTGCGGATGAACTCGAAAAGAACGCAGAAACAGTTGTTTCAGCCAACGCCATCGACATGAAAAATGCCGATGAAAAGGGCATCTCTCCCGCCATGAAGGACCGCCTGCTCCTTACCAGTGAGCGAATTTCGGCCATTGCTTCCGGCATGCGGCAGGTGGCTGCCCTTCCCGACCCTATCGGGGAGATGATTGCCATGTGGACCCGGCCCAACGGGTTGCAGATCGGGCAGAAGCGGGTGCCCATGGGGGTGATCGGGGTCATCTACGAGGCCCGGCCCAATGTGACAGCCGATGTCTTCTCCCTCTGCGCAAAGACCGGGAATGTGACCATATTGAAGGGCGGTTCCGACGCCATCCATTCGAACAAGGCCATGGCGGATATCTTCCGGGCGGTTCTGAAGAGTAAAGGCTATAATGAAAACTACGTGAGCCTGATTGAGAACACGGACAGGGCGGCTACGACCGAGTTCATGAAGATGGACTCCTATGTGGACCTTCTGATTCCCCGGGGCAGTGCCGGCCTCATTCAATCTGTCAAAACAAATGCAACTATACCTGTAATTGAGACAGGTACCGGCAACTGCCATATCTTTGTCGACGAGTCGGCCGACTTCGACATGGCCCTCAATATCATTGAAAACGCCAAGACCCAGCGGATTGGAGTCTGCAATGCCATGGAATCCCTGGTGGTCCATGAGAAGATTGCGGCTGATTTCTTCCCTCTTCTGGAGAAGCGGCTGAAGAAGTATGACCTTCACTACTTCGCGGATGAAAAGGCAATAAACGGCTTTAAGGAAAAGGACGTCCTTCCGGCTACGGACTGCGACTTCGGAACGGAGTACTTAGATTACAAGATGTCTGTAAAGACCGTAGCAAATATCGATGAGGCCATCGCCCATATCAACCGCTACAACACCGGGCATTCGGAGGCCATCATCACCGAGTCCTATGCCAATGCCCAGAAGTTCTTGAATGAAATCGACGCGGCCTGCGTCTATGTCAATGCCTCCACCCGCTTCACGGACGGGGGAGAGTTCGGCTTCGGGGCGGAAATCGGCATTTCGACCCAGAAACTGCACGCCAGAGGCCCCATGGGTCTGAAGGCCCTTACCTCCACCAAATACATCATCTACGGGAACGGGCAGACCCGGCCCTGAACGGGCAACCGAAGATTTCGAACTTTCCAGTAGCTGTAGGAAGGGCCTTTGATGGGTTCCTGCGGATGAAACCAAACAGAAAGCACTATATTATTCATGTCAAACAATAATAATCTCTTCTTCCCGGATGCGGCGGCCCCCGCTGTACACACGGGAGACCGGGCACCGGAAACCGAGCCCGAGCGCCAGTACTACTTCATGGAAAAGACCCGGGAGCTCCTGGAGCGGCAGGGCTACAGCGGAAACGACGCCCTGACCTTTCACGTCACCACCTTCGGCTGCCAGATGAACGCCCGGGATTCCGAGAAGCTCCGGGGCATCCTCCAGTACGTGGGAATGAGGGAATCCGAGTCCGAGGAGTGCGACCTGGTCCTTTTCAATACCTGTACCGTCCGGGAGAACGCCAACCTCAAGGTTTACGGCCGCCTGGGCGAGCTCCACGGCTACAAGAAAAAGAATCCCCGCATGAAAATCGGCATCTGCGGCTGCATGATGCAGGAGAAGAGCGAGGTTGAAAAGGTCAAAAAATCCTACCCCTTCGTGGACATCGTCTTCGGGACCCACAATCTCTATCGTTTCGCGGAACTCCTGTACCGGTCCTTTGCCGGGGAGAAGCGGGTCGTAGACGTGGAAGAAGCCGACCCGGCCATCGTTGAAAATCTCCCTATCGAGCGCAAGTATCCCTTCAAGTCCGGGGTCAATGTGACATTCGGCTGCAACAATTTCTGCTCCTACTGCATCGTGCCTTATGTGCGGGGGCGGGAGAAGTCCCGGGCTCCCCAGGACATCCTTCGGGAGATTGAAAATCTGGCCAAAGACGGGGTCAAGGAAATCATGCTCCTGGGCCAGAATGTCAACTCCTACGGGAAGACCCTGGAGACACCTGTTTCTTTTGCAGAATTATTATCTGAAGTTGAAAAAATAGATGGGATTGAGCGGATCCGCTTCATGACAAGCCACCCCAAGGACCTGTCGGACGACCTCATCGAAGTGATGGCGCAGTCGAAGAAGATCTGCCGCCACATCCACCTGCCCCTGCAGGCCGGCTCTACCCGGGTCCTTGCCGAAATGAACCGCCACTACACGAAGGAAGATTATTTACGGCTCTGCGACAAGATCCGGACGGCCATGCCCGACATCGCGATCACGACGGACATCATGGTGGGCTTCCCCGGGGAGACCGAAGAGGACTTCCTCGAGACTCTGGACGTGGTGAAAAAGGTTCAATACGACTCGGCCTTCACCTTCATCTATTCCCCCCGGGAGGGGACGCCGGCGGCTGCGCGGGAGGACTTTGTGCCTGAGGAAGTTGTGCACGAGCGCTTCGACAGGCTTCTGAACCTGATTCACGAATGCAGCGCCTCCCAGGCAAAAAAGCACGTGGGCGAAATACAGGAGGTCCTGGTTGAGGAGGTAAATTCCCACGACCCTTCCCTGGTGACCGGCCACATGGGGAATAATTCCCTGGTCCATTTCGCCGGCAGCCCGGACCTCATTGGGCAGACCGTGCCTGTGAAGCTGACGGAAAGTCACGACTTCTATTACTTCGGGGAAGCCCTTCATGACGAATAGAAAGCCCGAAGGAAAAGCTGCTTCTGCAAGAAAGGGCGGTCGGGCAATGGTCTCCAAAAAGGAAGTCCTCGTCCTGCTTGCCCTGTTTCTCGTCCTGGCTGTCATTGCGGGAATTTTCTACGCCACCCGGCCGGGCGGGGCGAAGGTCCGGATCACGGTGGACGGGGAAGAATACGGGACTTACCCCCTGGCTGTAAACAAGACTATTCCGATCACCGGGGCAGACGGACAGGAGAATGTGGTCGAGATTTCCGGCGGGAAAGTTTTCATGAAGTCGGCAACCTGTCCCAACCAGATCTGTGTCCATACCGGGAGAATCAGTAAAGAAGGCCAGTCTATCGTCTGCCTGCCCAATAAGGTCACGGTGACGGTGACCGGGGGCGGGAGCAGTGACATTGATTCCATGACGAATTGACAGTATTCCTGCAGGCATATTTTTTCATTTGGAGCAATTGTTGGAAAAGGTTGAAAAGAAGAAATTTTCGCCGGCAATGAGGCTTGCCTACATGGGCATCTTTCTGGCTCTGGCCTTGATCTTTTCCTATGTGGAAGCCCTGATTCCCATCCCTTTTGCGGTGCCGGGCATGAAGCTGGGCCTGCCCAACCTGGTGATTGTGGTCTGCCTCTGCCTTTTTGGCCCCCTGCCCGCCCTCTGTATCAACGTCCTGAGGGTCATTCTGGTCGGAGTCCTATTTACGAACGCCTACAGCCTCCTTTTCAGCCTCTTTGGAGCCGCCTTTTCCTTTGCGGCCATGGTCCTTGTGGAGGAGGTCTTTCATGGGTCTCCGGTGGTGACGTCCGTCTTTGGAGGCCTTTTTCACAATACCGGACAGCTTCTGGCGGCAGCCCTTGCAGTCAGTACCTTTCAGGTGGCCTATTATCTGCCGTCCCTGCTTCTTTCCGGCTTTGTCACCGGCCTCATCATCGGAATCCTCGCGCGTATTATACTTCCGCGGCTTCATTTATTATTATTCAAGGGGTAACAAATGTATTCATATATCCGCGGCGAAATTGCTGAAATCTCCACCGATTCCGTCGTCATTGACAATAACGGCATCGGCTACCAGGTCTTTCTCCCGGTTTCCGATCTTTCGAAGGCAGGCCCCGTAGGGGAGACCCGCCTCATCTACACCTACTTTCAGGTGTCGGAGAACGGAATCGGCCTCTATGGTTTCCTCACGAAGGGGGAGCGGGAGCTCTTCCTCCTCCTCATCACGGTAAACGGGGTTGGCCCTAAAGCTGCCATGTCCATTCTTTCGGTCCTGTCCGAAAATGACCTCCGTTTCGCCATCCTGTCCGAGGACGCCAAGGCCATTTCAAAGGCTCCCGGGGTCGGGCCCAAGACCGCGAAGATGGTGATTCTGACCCTCAAGGACAAGATTGATCCGGGTTTCATGGAAAACGCCGGAACCATGGTTTCGGACACGCCGGGCCAGGTCATGGCCGACTCCGACCGGAACGACGCCTATCTGGCCCTGACCTCCCTGGGGTACGACGCGGCAACGGCCCTGAGGGCTCTGGATTCCGTGGAGGGGGCTTCCGACATGTCTTCGGAGCAGTTCCTGAAGGAAGCTCTGAAAAAGCTGGCTTTCTGATACTAATGTAAAACGAAAACTCTCCGGGCAGGGGAAGCAAAGTACCCGGGCCGGAGAATGAGAAGTGCCATGAAGCGAAGCATCGTTACGACAAGTGAAACACCTGAAGACCTGCCGGTGGAAAACACCCTGCGGCCCCAGAATTTCGACTCCTACATCGGCCAGGACAAGGTCAAAAAGAATCTCGAAATCTATATTCAGGCGGCGAAGGAGCGGAAGGAGCCCCTGGATCATGTTCTTTTCTACGGGCCTCCGGGACTCGGCAAGACAACCCTTTCCGGCATCATCGCGAACGAAATGGGTGTAAATATAAAGATTACATCCGGCCCGGCCATCGCCAAGCCCGGGGAAATGGCGGCCATTCTTTCCTCTCTGCAGGAAAACGACGTCCTCTTCATCGACGAAATTCACCGCCTGAACCGGCAGGTGGAAGAGGTCCTGTATCCGGCCATGGAGGACTTTGCCATCGATATCATGATCGGCAAGGGCCAGACCGGTCGGTCGGTCCGTCTCGACCTGCCGAAGTTCACCCTGGTCGGGGCTACTACCCGGGCGGGCCTTCTCTCAGCCCCCCTCAGGGACCGCTTCGGGGTGATTTTCCGCCTGGAATTCTATGAGCCGGAGGACCTGAAGAAGATTATTGAAAACTCGGCAAAGAAGCTTTCCGTGGAAATCGATGATAATGGCGCTTATGAACTGGCCAGAAGGTCCCGGGGAACGCCCCGTCTTGCCAACCGCCTTCTGAAGCGGGTCCGGGATTTCGCCCAGGTCCAGTATGACGGGGTAATCACTGAAGCCATTGCAAAGGAGGCCCTGGACCGGCTGGAGGTGGATTCCTATGGCCTGGACGACAGCGACCGGCGGATTCTCATGACCATCATGGAAAAGTTCGGGGGCGGGCCCGTGGGCCTCGATACCCTGGCAGCCGCTCTGGGAGAGGACGCCGGGACCATTGAAGACGTCTACGAGCCCTATCTCGTGCAGAACGGCTTTTTGAACCGGACCCCGAAGGGGCGGGTGGCGACAGAACTCTGCTACCGGCATTTCGGCCTGCCCATGGAGTAATGTTTAAAGGGGCTTTTGTGCGTTTTGTGCTCACTTTGGCCGTCTCTTACTTGTTTTATTTCTGTAATAAATTTATAATGTTTGCATAATTGCCTGCCCTTTTGAAAGGGCAGTAGAAGGCCCGCGCTTTATATTCGTCATGAAAGCAGGCGGGCAGCTTGCGGAGGGGCCCAGTCCTATGTCAGCAAAAAAAAGCCTGGATGTTCTGATCGGCGGAAAAGTATATAAGTTAAGCGGCTATGAAGAGGAAGAGTACCTGCAGAAGGTGGCGGCCTATATCAACGGCAAGCTGGACGAGTTTGAGGCCATGGAGGACTTCAAGCTTTTAAATACCGACATGCGCTCGACGTTGATCGAGCTCAATATAGCCGATGACTACTTCAAGGCCAAGGCCCTGGCGGAGAAGTACGAGGGAGACTTGTCCGAAAAGGACAAGGAAATCTATGACTTAAAGCACGAACTCATAGGGGCCCAGATGAAGGCTGAGGGCCTGGAGGACCAGGTGCGGCAGCTGACGGACGAGAAGAAGGAACTGCTGACGAACAAGGCCAAGCTTGAGGCCTCTCTGGAGGACGCCCTGCTCGGTCCCACGGACGACGGGGACAAGGAATGAGTATAATATGATACCCGAACTTCTGGCTCCGGCCGGCAATATCGAAATCTTAAAAGCGGCTGCTATGTCCGGTACCGATGCGGTCTACTTCGGAGGCGACCTCTACGGGGCCCGGGCCTTTGCGGGGAACCTTTCGCACGACGAAGTCTTGGAGGCTATAAGCTTATTACACACCCACGGGAAGAAGGCCTATCTTACGGTCAACACCCTGCTGAAGAACAGGGAGATCGAAGAAGGGCTTTTTTCATATCTCAGAGACTTTTATGAGGCGGGACTCGATGCGGTCCTGGTGCAGGACTTAGGAGTTCTGTCCTTTCTGAGGGGCTGCTTTCCCGACCTCACAATCCATGCCTCAACCCAGATGTGTGTCTCCAGCCCGTACGGCTATGAATTTTTGAAAAAACTCGGAGTGGCCCGGGCTGTACCGGCCCGGGAACTTTCTATAGATGAAATTCGAACTCTTTCTGCAGTTCCCGGGATAGAGACCGAGGTCTTTGTCCACGGGGCTATGTGCGTCTGCTATTCGGGCCGCTGCTACCTTTCCGGCCTGATCGGCGGCCGGTCTGCCAACCGGGGCCGGTGCGGCCAGCCCTGCCGCCTGCCCTATACGGGAACAGTCGACGGAGAGAAAGCAAAGCTTCCGGGCGGCGGCAAGTACCCGGTCAGCATGAAGGATCTCTGCGGACTGCCTCTTCTGCAGGAACTCTGCAGGGCCGGGGTGGATTCCCTGAAAATCGAAGGTCGGATGAAGTCCAAAGAGTATGTGACCGGGGTTGTATCCGTCTATCGGAAGTATCTGGACCTTTTGGCCGAAGAATGGGCAGCTTCTGAAGAAACCTCGAATTCGTCCGAAAAAAAGGCAGGGAAAGAGGATGCGGCATTTTCTTTTGAACCTGCGGATATGGACTACCTGCGGGCGCTGGGGAACCGGGGAAACTTCGCCCACGTCTATTACGAAAAAAACAACAGTCCGGAAATGATTTCCTTTTCGGATTCCTCGTTTCACTCGGACCCGGCGGCGCTCGCGATGGCTCGCGCCGCTTCCGGCCCCTCTGAAGGCTCCTTCGTCGCAGAAATGAAACCTGTTGGCCCGTCTGTCAACATGGCATTCACTGCCCGGGCAGGCTCTCCTATGCAGCTTTCGGCCTCGGCTGCCGCCTCGGAAGGGCGGGTTTTCTCCGTCACAGTGACCGGAGATCTTGTTGAATCAGCAGCAAAAAAAGCCACCAGTGAGGCGGAAGTTCGGGAGAAGCTCTCGAAACTGGGCGGGACCGGATTTTCTGCCGGTACAATAGCCGTCGAACTCGGGGACAATGTCTTCCTTCCCATGTCGAAGGTCAATTCCCTGCGGAGGGAAGCCGTCGAAAGGCTGCAGGAGGAGATGAAGCCTGCTGCAGAAAAGAAAAAGCCCGTCTGCCCGCCGGAGGACTTCTTCGCCAGGACGGAGGAGACTCTGCAGGGGCTGAAAGATACATTGCAGAATAAAAGCGGCAAGGCCAAGCAGACAGAGGGCAGAGCAGCCGTTCAGTCCGCCAATAACGAAGGACTTCCGGAACTCTATATCTCCATCATGAATCTCGACCAGCTGTCCGGACTGGACACTCTGGAGGAGCCGGTAAGCCTCATCATTCCGGCCTTCCTCCTCATCAAAGACGGGGCCGTGGAGCTTCTCCAGGCCCAGAAGGCAAAGGGGCGGAAGGTCTGCCTTTCTCTTCCTTATGTGTTCCGGAAACGCCTGCTGCCTTTTGAGAAAGAGCTGAAGGAGAGGGCAGATAGGGTCGGAATTGACGAATACTTTGTTTCCCAGGTGGATTCCCTCCAGTACCTTCTGGATGCGGGAATCCCGGTGCAGAAGATTACTGGGGATAACGACCTCTATGTCTTCAACCGGGCGGCCCTGGCCTTTTATGCGGGACTCGGCATCCGGCGCTATTCGGCCCCCTTCGAATTAAACGGGGGAGAGCTCTCCCACCTGCTGCCTGAGGCCGGTATCCTGACCCTCTACGGCCGGACCCCGATCATGAAGATGGCCAACTGCCTCCTGAAGAATACCGGCAGATGCGAAGAAAAGAAGCTGCGGGAGAAGGACAGCCACAGCCTCTCCTATATTGACCGGAAAGGGGCCTCAGTGCCCGTGGTCCGGGATTGCATGAACTGCATCAACATTTTGTACAACTCCGTGCCTACGATTCTTTTCGGGGACCTTACCCAAATCGGAAAGGCAGGCTACAGCGGATATCGCCTGGACTTCACGACGGAGACGGCAGAAGAGGTGCGGGATATTCTATCTGCTTTCCAAAAGGCCCTCTTCGGAGAGAAGGAACCACTTCCCGGTGCCCACACCCGGGGCCATTACAAACGGGGCGTGGAATAGCTGTTCTTTAAATGTGCCACAGCAGGTGCAGACTGAAATTTGCGGCAAAGCAGCTGCTTTACATTAATCATGAAAGAAGGAGACCGAAGCCTTGGTCCATTTCTTTACCTCAATCTCCAGGTTCACGATGATTTTCCTCCTGGCCATATTCACCTATGACAGCTTCGCGGCCCTGCGGCCCAAGACCACCGAAAGGGCCCGCCGCAGCCGTTATGTGCGACAGACTGTCTTCATGTACCTGATTCTCATCAACGGGAACCTGGTCATCTACTTAAATACAAAGGAACTCCGGGTCCTCTTCATGCTGGCCTTCGAGTGCGTCCTTTTCGCCATCGTCCTCCTGGTTTTCCGGGCGGCCTATGACGGCTCCAACAAGCCTCTCGTAAACTCCATGGCCATGCTGATGGCCATCGGCTTCATCATCATCACGAGACTCAATATCGACAAGGCCGAAAAGCAGCTCTTTTTCGCCGCAGTCGGGATGATTGTGACTGCCCTGGTTCCCCTCATCATCAAGCATGGGGCCTTTCTTTCAAAGCTCACCTGGTTTTACGCGGTTTTCGGGGTGGGCCTCCTGGGCATCGTCCTGGTCGGGGGCTCCACAGTTTACGGGGCCAAGCTCAATATCTCGATTGGCGGCTTTACGATTCAGCCCTCTGAATTTGTAAAGATTCTTTTCGTCTTCTTTGTTTCCTGCATGTTCGCAGAAGCCACGGACACGCGGCAGGTCCTGATTACAACGGCTGTGGCCGCCCTCCATGTCCTGATTCTGATTGCTTCGAAGGACTTGGGCTCGGCCGGGATCTTCATGATCACCTACCTCATCATGCTCTATGTGGCGACGAAGAATCCCAGGTGGCTGGCAGTAGGGGCCTTACTCTGCGTCCTCGGCCTGATTCTTGCCTACTTCCTCTTTTCTCATGTCCGAACAAGATTTCTAGCCTGGAAAGATCCGATTTCCGTCGTTGACGGGGCCGGCTACCAGGTCTCCCAGTCCCTCTTTGCCATCGGCACCGGCGGCTGGTTCGGAACCGGCCTCTGCCAGGGTATGCCGGACAAGATTCCCCTGGCCCTATCCGACTTCGTCTTTGCCTCCATCGCCGAGGAAATGGGCGGGGTCTTTGCCTTGCTTGTGATTTTCCTCTGCATCGGCGTATTTTTATTATTCTTAAATTCCGCCATGCAGATTTCCGACTTCTTCTATAAGCTCCTGGCCCTGGGCCTGGGGACCTGCTACGGAGCCCAGACCTTCATCATGATCGGGGGCGTGACCAAGTTCATCCCGTCGACCGGGGTGACCCTGCCCCTTGTAAGCTACGGGGGTTCTTCCCTCCTATCGACCATGATCATCTTTGCCATTATCCAGGGACTATATGTCCGCGAATACCAGGGAGAGGAGGACGAGTATGGCGAGCAGGAATAAGAAAGACATCGACCTCATCGACCTGAACCGGACTCCGGATCGCAAGAGAAAAAAAAGAAAAAAAATAAATAATAACCGGGAATTCTCGGTCGTCATGTATATCTTCATGGCCCTTTTTCTCAGCCTCTCGGCCTACTTCATTTACTTCGTGGGCTTTAAGAGCGAGACCTTCATCAACTCCCCCTATAATCCCCGCCTTGCCAATATGGCCGAGCATACGGTCCGGGGCTCCATTATTTCCGCGGACGGAAAGGTCCTGGCGGAGACAAAGACCGGGAAAGACGGGACAGAATCCCGAGTCTATCCCTACGGGGCCGAGTATGCCCATGCCGTGGGTTTTGCCACAAACGGGATGAGCGGGGTGGAGCTGGATGCCAACTTTCAGATGCTGCGGAGCCACGAATTCTTCCTGACCCAGCTTTCCGAGCAGCTGACCGACAAGAAGACCAACGGGGACAACTGCAATATCACAATCGATTCCCGCCTGCAGGATACGGCCTATCAGGGCATGGGCTCCTACAAGGGGGCCGTCATTGCCATCGAACCCTCGACCGGAAAGATTCTCTGCATGGTAAGTAGGCCTGACTTCGACCCGAACACCGTGGCGGCCGAGTGGGACTCTCTGACAACAGCCGAAACGTCTGTTCTATTAAACCGGGCCACCCAGGGCCTCTATCCGCCGGGCTCCACAGGAAAGATTTTCACGACCCTTGAATACCTGGAAGAGGGAAATGACCCGGCGAAAACCTATGACTGCCAGGGAACTTATACCCAGGACGGTTTCACAATCCACTGCTATAATTCCGAAGTTCACGGACCCCAGGACCTTCCGGCCGCCTTCGCCAATTCCTGCAATACGACCTTTGCCCAGATGGGCCTGACCCTGGATCCGGCCCGATTCACGGCCCTTTCCACCCGCATGCTGTTTAACCGTCCTCTGCCCACCCGCCTTCAAAACGTGTCGAAGTCTTCCTTTTCCCTTTCCGAGGCGGATTCCGACGCCAGCATCATGCAGACCTCCATCGGCCAGGGGAAAACCCTGGTGACTCCGATTCACTTATGCATGGTGTCCGCCGCCATTGCAAACGGCGGGGTTGTCTGTGAGCCATATATTATTGATTCGATTGAATCGGTGGACCATACGAGAATCAAGCGGTATAAGGGCGAAGAATATGGCTCCATCATGACAGGCGACGAAGCAGACCAGATGAAGAGCCTCATGCGGGGCGTGGTCGAAAATGGAACCGGGTCGAAACTCAAGACCGACGCCTATACGGCCTATGGAAAGACCGGCACGGCGGAATTTACCGACGACAAGTCCCGGACCCACTCCTGGTTTACGGGCGTGGCCGAAAAGGACGGGAAGCAGATTGCCATCGCTGTCATTATGGAAGATTCCGGCACCTCATCAAAGCATGCAGTTCCCCTGGCGAAAAAGTGCTTCGACACATATTTTTCCGAATGAACGAGTCTTGCAAAAAAGGACGGCGGGGCGTACACTGAAATAATGAAATATTTAGAACCCTTGTTTTTGGCGGACAATATCCATTCCGAGGAAAAAATCAAGCGGAAGCTTTCGCGCCGGGCCGGTGTGGCCGGGCTCTACCTCGTATGCCTTTCGGACCGGGATGACGAGCTCTTTGTCCTTTATCCGGATGAGGAATTCATGCACGCCCCTTACGAAAACTCCGATGTGACCGTGGTCGGCCTGGCCAGGGGCTATATCACCGCCAAGCACCTCGTGAAGCGGATCATTGAGGAAATTATTGAAACAGAAGGAACTGTTGAAAAAGCATCCGTGAAGGCCTTCTTCAACAGTCGGGCAGGGGAGGGCAGCCTATGAGCCTTTTCTTAAGCGTCCTCGCGGTCATCGGAAAAATTCTGCTGATCATTCTTCTGGTGGTCCTGGTCCTGACTCTCTACCTCCTATTCACCCCCTTCATGTACCGGGCGGACGGGGCCTTCGGTGAGGACAATGTCTTCGTGGCCAAGCTCCACGATTTCTCCCACTTCTTCGGCATTACGGCAGCCTACTCCGGCGGCCTGGCGGCCCAGATTACTTTGCTCTGGGGAGCCGTCAAAATCCCCCTGGGCGGGAAGAAGAAGGAAAAGAAGCCTGAGAGTAATGTAAAACAGGAAAGCGGACCGGAGCCTGCGTCGACCGGTAAAAAGCAAAGAAATGCTGCTGAAGCGGAGCAGGCAGCTGAATCCAAGAAGAAAAAGAGTCTTCCCTCTGCCGTTCTCGGAAATCTGGGCGGGCTGAATTACATCATCAAACAGGTTTTCTCCCTGCTAGGAAAGATGAAGCCCACAGTCCTCACGGCTGACCTCGACTACTCGACCGGGGAGCCGGATACGACGGGCTATGTGACCGGGGTCCTGGCCCTGTTCCCCTTCGTCTACGGGAGAAAAAAATCTTTCCGTCCGGACTTTCAGGCCGATGAGCCTTACATCCGGGGAACGATTGGCCTCAAAGGAAAAATCTTTCTCTTTCAGGCGGTTTATATTATAATCAGAATAATTGCAAACAAGGATTCCCGAGCCTTCATCGGCGATGTGCTCGGGGCCGTGAAGCAGCAGAAGAAGGACAAGGCAGCGAAACAGTCGAAGGCGGCCTGACATCCTTTGTACATATTGTTTCAATCGTTTGGATAGTTTGGCAGAACTACTGGAGGGCTCTAATGGGAAAAGAAACGACGATTTTTGATTCAACCGTGAAGTCACTGATGGACGGGATGGGGTCTTTCCTCTCGACGAAGACCGTGGTCGGGGAGCCCATTCATATCGATGATACGATTATCATCCCCCTGGTGGACGTGTCCTTCGGGGCCGGGGCCGGCGCCTTTTCCAATGACAAGTCCGGAGCCGGCGGAGCTATGGGCGGGAAGATGAAGCCTTCGGCTGTACTCATCATCCATGACGGTTCCACCCGCCTCATCAATATCGCCACCCACACCGGCATCGACAAAATTCTCGACATGCTGCCCGATTTCGTGGAGCGCTTCAAGGACAAGAAGAAGCCCGAACCGGACGAGGAAGAGAAGAAGGCCCGGGCAAAGGCCGGAGCTGCCATGGAAGAGACCATCTACGAGGCAGCGGATGTGAAAAAAGAGATGGAAGAGTGATTATAGGCCTGTTCCCGGAAGGGGCAGGCCTTTGTTGTACAGAAAATCCGGGTACAAAAAACTCCGGAGAAATCTCCGAAGCTTCTTAAAATCCGGGCAAAAAAAGGCCCCGGGGGAATCCCGGGGTCCTTCATTTCTAAAGATCACTCAAAGAGGAGCAGCTCTTATGCACGCTCAACTTTGCCGCTGCGTAAGCAGGAAGTGCAAACATTGATTCTCTTGGGCGTACCATTAACGATCGCCTTGACAGATTTGATGTTTGATTTCCACATACGGTTTGATCTTCTGTGTGAGTGGCTCACCTTGATTCCGAAGTGAGCGCCCTTTCCGCAGACAGCGCACTTTGCCATGCCAAGCACCTCCTTGCCGTTTTTATTCGAATCAGAGCGAAAATATTCTGATTGCCAACAAAGCAACGAACCTATATTAGCAATTTGTTTCAATAAATGCAAGGAAAATATTTTCTTTTTCACGAACAATTTCTGCAAAACATGAAAAATGAAAAGAGGGCCTTTTCACAAAACAGATTCCGCCTTCTGACCACCCTTCATTCTTGTATTTTTGCCGTATTTCATTATAATGTAAGTTATATCTGCGTCAATTCCATGAGGCAATGTATAGCCTTGCCCAAAGTCTGGGGCTCTACATTAGTCATGTGTGCGCATTCCCCTAAAACAGTTTCCGACAGGAGGAAATTTCTATGCAGGGACTAGGGACATTTGAAAACAGCAAGGGCAAGGTCGTAATCGACACCGAGGTCATCGCCACCTATGCCGGTGCGGTAGCCGTCGAGTGCTTCGGCATAGTCGGCATGGCTGCGGTCAATATGAAGGACGGCCTCGTCAAGCTCCTGAAGAAGGACTACCTTTCCCACGGCATCGATGTGACGGTCGACGAGAACAATGAAATCTCCATCGACTTCCACCTCATTGTGTCCTACGGCATCAGCATCTCCACGGTCGTGGACAATCTGCGGGAGAATGTCAAATACAAGCTGGAAGAGTTCACCGGCATGAAGGTCAAGCGCATGAACGTCTATATTGACGGTCTCCGGGTCATCGACTGAGCAAAGGAGTATTTTTTCTTATGGCAATCACTACAATCGATGCCGAGGTGCTTTCCCGCTGCTTTCTGGCCGGAGCCAAGGCACTTGAGGCAAAGAAGGATTATATCAATGAACTGAACGTCTTCCCCGTGCCCGACGGGGATACCGGGACGAATATGACGGCCACGATCATGTCGGCCGCGAGAGAAGTCTCTGGACTTCCGACCCCGGATATGAAGGCGGTCTGCAAGGCCATGTCTTCGGGCTCCCTCCGGGGCGCGAGAGGAAACTCCGGCGTCATTCTTTCCCAGCTTTTCCGGGGCTTTACGAAGGTCGTGAAGTCCGAGGAAACTCTCGACGTGCCGAAGCTGGCTGACGCCTTTTCCAATGCCTGCGATACGGCCTATAAGGCGGTCATGAAACCCAAGGAAGGCACGATTCTCACGGTGGCCCGGGCCGCTGCCGACAAGGCGCTGGTCCTTTCCGCCGATACGGAAGACATCGTCACCTTTGCCCAGGAAATCGTCGCTGCAGCCGATGAGACCCTGAAGAAGACACCCGAAATGCTGCCGGTGCTGAAAGAAGCCGGCGTCGTCGATTCCGGCGGCCAGGGCCTGGTATGCGTCCTAGAAGGGGCCCGGGACATTCTCGAAGGGAAGGAAATCGACCTCACGATTGGGGACGAAAACCACGAAGCCCCGAAGGAAGAGGAGTCCAAATACACCTATCAGGCTGCCTTCCGCATCGTGCCTGCCGCCGTTTTCTCGGAAAATGACGAGAAGGACCTCAGAAACTACTACGGTGCAATTGCAGGTGAAATTTATATTTCACAGACAGTTGATGATATTGCTGTCACTCTCCAGACCAATGACCCCGGCCATGTCCTGACCAAGGCCCTGTCCTTCGGCTCCATTGCTTCGGTTTCCATTACGAATCTGAAGATGGATGGCAAGGATGGAAAGCCGGTCCAGCCGGTACCCGTCCCGGCGGCCGCTCCCACTGAAAAGGCGGAAACTGCGGCGAAGCCGGCTCCGTCCAAAGGAAAGAAGGAAGGTACTCCTGCTGAGCCGCCCAAGGAGGTCGGCTTTGTGGCAGTCTCCATTGGAAAGGGCTTAAACGGCATCTTCAGCGAGCTCGGCGCCGACTACATCATCGAGGGCGGCCAGACCATGAACCCTTCGACCGAAGATATCTTAAACGCCGTCGGCAAGGTCAACGCCAAGACTGTCATCGTTCTGCCCAACAATAAGAATATTATCCTTGCAGCCAACCAGGCCCGGGATATTTCCGAGGACAAGGAAGTCATTGTCCTTCCCACGAAGACGATTCCCCAGGGCATTGCGGCCCTGATCAATTTCATTCCCGAAGAATCTGCCAAGGACAATGCCAAGCATATGCTCAAGGACATTGAAAACGTGAGGTCCGGCGAAATCACCTATGCGGTCCGGGATACGAAGATCAACGACCGGGAAATCCACAAAGGCGACTACATGGGCATCGGAGACGAGGGCATTGTGGCCGTGAACCCGGATATCCAGGTGGCCTTCCTCGAAATGCTCCGGACCATGGTGACCGACGACTCCTCCCTTTGCACGGTCTACTACGGGAAGAACGTGAAGAAGAAGGACCTTCAGAAGCTGCAGGCCACTTTGACCAGTACCTTCCCCGACCTTGAGTTTGAAATCACCGAGGGGGACCAGCCGGTCTACTATTACATCGTTTCGGTTGAGTGATGATTGAAAATACGAGTATCCGTGAAATCAAGGGCATCGGTGAAAAATCCGAGGCCCTTTTTCATCGGCTGAAAATCTATACGGTCTATGACCTTCTGACGGACTACCCCCGGACTTACACGAGGTACCCGGAAGTCACCCGGGACCTGACTCTGGTTCAGGAGGGAAAGAAGGCGGCTTTTGAGGTAACCATTGCCCGGAAACCCGCTACGAAAAAGGGGCGGATTGCCGTCACGATTCTGCGGCAGGAGGCGGCCGGGAATATTCCCCTCGAGTGCATCTGGTTCCGCCTCCCCTACCTTTCCTCGACCCTGAAAGCCGGGGAGACCTTCGTTTTCTACGGGACCGTGAAAAAGGGGGAGCAGGCGGGCTATGTCCGTCTGGAGCAGCCCGAGATTCACCTGGCAGAAAAGTATGCGGCACTGCGGGCTTCTCTGCAGCCTGTCTATTCCCTGACGAAAGGCCTTTCGAACACCCTCTTTAAAAAATCCATCGAAACGGCCCTGGTGGAAAAAAGTTCGATTGTCGACTTCCTGCCCCCGGAAATAATTGAAAAGTACGACCTGCCGGACCTCTATACGACTTTCGCAGACGTCCATTTCCCGGCCGACGAAGAAGCTCTGGGCCGGGCCCGGCGGCGGCTGACCTTCGACGACTTCTTCTTTTTCTTCCTCTCCCTTTCAAGGAATGAGGAAAAGGAGGAGGTCCGCCCCAACACCCATATCCCGGAAAAGTCGGATTTTTATACGAATGTAATGCATTCCCTTCCCTACCCCCTGACAAAAGGGCAGGAGACGGCCCTTTCCGACATTTTTTCCGATCTTCAGAAGGAGACCATTTCCGAGCGCCTGATCCAGGGGGACGTGGGTTCCGGCAAGACCCTGGTGGCCTTCCTTTCCATGCTCCTCATGGTGGAAAACGGGTATAAGGCCCTTCTCATGGCTCCGACTGAAGTCCTGGCCGAGCAGCACTACAAGACCTTCTGCGCCTATATTGAAGAATTTTCCCTGCCTTTCAAGGCTGTTCTCCTGACCGGGGCGGTCAAGGGGAAAGCGAGAAAAGAAGCCCTGAAAACCATAGCAGATTCTGCGGGGCTCTTTGTCATCGGCACATCTGCCCTGATTTCGGAGGCCCGGGAATACGGGGACATCGGCATTGTCGTCACGGACGAGCAGCACCGCTTCGGAGTCAAGCAGCGGAAAGCCCTGATGAACAAGGGAACTTCTCCCTATGTTCTTCTCCTTTCGGCCACCCCGATTCCGAGGACCCTGGCCAAAATTCTCTACCAGGACATGCCGATTTCTGTCATGGCCGATAAGCCGGCGTCCCGCCTTCCAATCAAGAACTGTGTCATAGGCCCGGATAAACGGCCCACGGCCTGGAAGTTTCTGGAAAAGCAGGTGCGGGAAGGGCGCCAGGCCTACGTCATCTGTCCCTTCGTCGAGCAGAGCGAGGAAGACCCTTCGATTGCCGACGTCGAGACCTATACGAAGGACTTAAAAAAGGCCCTTCCCAAAGACATACGGGTAGGGACCCTGCACGGGCGCATGAAGGACAGCGAGAAGGAAGAAGTCATGGGAGCCTTCGGGGCTCACGAGACGGACATTCTGGTTTCGACCACGGTCATCGAGGTCGGCATCGATGTCCCCAATGCCACGGTCATCCTGATTGAAAACGCGGACCGCTTCGGCCTGTCCCAGCTCCACCAGCTTCGGGGCCGGGTTGGACGCGGAAAAGAGCAGAGCTACTGCATCTTCATGAACTGCACGGAAGGGAAGAATATTCCGGAGCGTCTGAAGGCCATCAACTCCAGTAACGACGGCTTCTTCATCGCAGAAGAAGACCTAAGGCTCCGGGGACCGGGCGATGTGACCGGCATACGGCAAAGCGGGGAGGCCGGGGTGGACATGACCGAAATGGCCGAGCATCCGGACGTCATGGCGGAAGCTGCAGAAGAAGCAAAAGCCGTCCTTCAGAAGGACCCGGACCTTGAAAGCCAAAAATACAAGGCCATAGCTGACCACCTGCAGAGGATGGAAGAGAAGCAGATTTTCCGGAATCTTTGAGTACACAGTTAGAAATGGACTAACTGCACATGCAAAAAAAAGACGCCTGCTGCCGGCAGACGTCTTTTAAGATTTGCTCAGGGAGAGTCAGTTTTCCGGACAACTTTACTCGGTTTTTGAAACTCCTTCCAGAGACGGGTGGACGACCATGGAGTAGTTTGTGTAGTAGATGACATAGCCGGGTGCTGTGCCGGGGGTCTTCTTGACTTCCTTCCGTTGCACGTAGTCGACCTCGACCTTGTCCGCGTCCCGGCCCTCGGAATAGTAGGCCGCGACCTGGGCTCCGATGATATAGTCTTCGTCCGGCAGCTCTTTGCCTTCGGTCTTGATGATGACGTGGCTGCCGTGCAGGGTCTTGACATGAAACCATATGTCCCTGGCACTGCCGATTTTAAATGTGACTTCCTCGTTCTGGTAATTATTCTTCCCCACGTAGACCTCATGGCCATCCTTCGTCACGAAGTGGAGGGGGGCTGCTTTTTCCGAAACTTTCTTCTTTCCCCCGGTCCCGGACTTCTTCGTAAAGCCCGCATCATGCATTTCCCGGCGGATTTCATTGAGGTCTGCCGCCGATTCGACAAAGGAAAGGGAAGCTTCGATGGAAGAGAGGTGATTGAGCTCGGCCTTCGTATTTTCGATGCGCCCGGTCACGTTCTCCTTCGTCCTTTTCAGCTTGTCATAGCGGGCAAAGTAGCGGGCAGCGTTCTCCATGGCGGAGTAGCGCGGGTCGAGGGGAATCGTCAGTTTCTCCCCGGTGTAGTAGTTATCGACGGTAATCTCTTTTGCCTTCTCCGGAGCCGTATGCCCGTAGGTATGGAGAAGTTCCCCGTAAACCCGGTAATTATCCATCTTTTCCGTGTCGGCAAGCTGCTTCTCCTGGATGGCCAGGGTCTTCTTATTTCTTGCAATCAGTGTGTGAAGCAGTTTCCGGATATCCTCCGACTTCTGCTTGATGTTTTCGGTCTTGTTCTTTGATGAATAATATAAAAACAGCATCTCGGATACGGA
>Ga0256404_1003793_pt1 | contig 29898 bp, 30 predicted proteins | sample RumenRJG_01DNA_FD_185990 | JGI IMG/M metagenome (GOLD analysis project Ga0256404, IMG submission 185990) | Bovine rumen microbial communities from Lethbridge, Alberta, Canada - RJG_01 | ecosystem: Host-associated > Mammals > Digestive system > Stomach > Rumen | place: Canada: Alberta | collected...
TCGTGACGGACTCTGTTCCGAGGCGGCGTTTATATTAAGCCGGATTAGCTCAGTTGGTAGAGCGACGCATTCGTAATGCGTAGGTCCCCGGTTCAAGCCCGGGTTCCGGCTTAAAGTGAGAGGCTGCGACTGCAATGATTGAATTTGCAGTTGCAACCCATTCTACTTTCTGTAAGACACCCTGAAAAATTTTTTGCCGCACGTTTTGCCGCAAAAATTTTAGACACATTTTGTTCACAATTGTATAATAATACACTTTTAACAGATTTGATTATATTTATACATTGTATACAAATTAATGCGATTTTTGCTATATTCTTCTTAAATATCGGACCAAACTTTTTGTTAGATTTTTTGCTTTGTAAAATGCACAAAAAAGAGGCTGCTGCAATAGAGTGAAGCGACAGCCCCTTTCTTTCTCCAAATTAATCTCGCTCACTTATATCCTTCCACCTTGTATATCCCGCTTACACCCAGATGGTAGAGGTTTGATTCATTTGGAATTTTTCATATATCACAAAAAAAGGAGAGGGCAGCCTCTCCTTTTTTCTTGCCGGATTTATACTCCACGCAGTTTTGCATTTGGAACATACTCTTGTGCTATACAAAGGTAACTTTCAAGCTGTTGTTTCGATGGCGAAGACAAGCCTTTTCCAGTTCCCACCAGATCTCCATCGTTTATGAATTGTTGGAGATACCATGCGTCTGCACCTCGTATAAGCTCTCCAATCCCGCGAATATCAGCTTCATCAATAAGACCGCATGCAACGGTTGTTCTGAATTCATATGGTATTCCTGACCCCATAAGGACTGTCACAGACTTCTTTATGAGTTCAGGAAGCTTAAAAGCTTCACTGCCTTCAATACCACTGGCGTGAGAGTAGTTTTGAAGCGCACTCTTGATATCGACAGCTACATAGTCGACAAGACCACTTTTTAACAGACTTTTAAGCTTTTCAGGAAAGGTTCCGTTCGTATCGAGCTTTACCTTAAACCCCATTTCATGTACCTTTTTTATAAAAGGTACGATGTCTGGCTGCAAAAGCGGTTCTCCGCCTGATATAACGACGCCAGATATTTTCTCTTTTCTTTTTCCGAGAAAAACAAAAAAGACATCGTCATTTATATAAAACCTTGGAAGACGTTCCTTGATAACCAGTCCAGGATTATGACAGAATGGGCATTTAAGCGTGCATCCTGCTGTAAAAACTGTACAGGCAACCTCTCCTGGAAAATCCAGAAGCGTTAATTTTTGAATTCCGGCAATTTTCATAAATATTATCCCTCCTTTTGCCAATGTTATTTACAATTTTATTATGCAAAAACAGGGACATCGCCAATCATGACAAGGCTGCCTTCTTTGGCTTAGGACCTGTATGAATACCATCATCATCTACCCATACAGACATTCCCATACCTGTATTCTGAAATCCGGAATAAATACCGGAAAGCTGGGCATTGATAGCATCAGATGAAGAATGACGCTTAGCAGAGTCCGGGACTGTAGTGCCAGCCCCAAGCTCTTTTGACATCTCAAACGCAATGCCCTTTTTTACTCGCATAGCGCGCCTCAGCTTATTCTTCGCTTTAGATTCAATCTGTCTGATGCGTTCCCTTGTAACTCCCATTTCCTTACCGACTGTCTCAAGCGTGCAGGGGTCATTTCCGTCAAGCCCGAACCGTCTGGTAACAACAAGCCGCTCCTTTTCTGTCAGATACTTCTCCATAAGTTCATGAATTTCATCCTTCAAAGCAGCCTTCATCATGTTTTCTTCTGGCGACTCGGCGTTCTTATCTTCGACAAAGTCTCCGATTGCAGATTCCCCATCCTCATCGATTGTACGGTCAAGAGAGCCAACGTCTGCAGTATAAATCAAAGCTTCCCTTACTTTTTCCTCTGGCTCTCCCATGTATTCGGAAATTTCGGCAATTGACGGTTCACGTCCGATCTTATTGGACAAGACATTTCTTGCTTTCTTGATTCTGTATAGCCGTTCATTCATATGAACAGGAATGCGGATGGTCTTTCCACTATTACTGATTCCTCTGATAATCGCCTGCCTGATCCACCATGTAGAATAGGTGGAAAAACGAAAGCCTTTGTCCGGGTCGTACTTCTTTACCGCCGTCATCAATCCAATGTTTCCTTCCTGAATCAAATCATCAAGGTCAAGTCCTTTTCCTGTATATTTTTTCGCAATACTGACTACAAGTCTTAGATTATGCGTAATGAGATCTTCAACTGCCTGCGTGTCACCGCTTTCCGCTTTTCTTGACCGTTCTTTTTCTTCGTCCGCCGAATACAGCGAAAACTTCGCAATACTGCCAAGATATCTGCGCATCGGGTCATCGCTTGAAATATCGATGCCTTCTGATTCTTTTTCCGCCTCTTCTGTAAACTCGCTGATTTCGTCTATGTCAAATGCAGACGGCTCATCCTTATCTGCGATCTCCATATTTTCCTTCTCAAATTCCTCTTCCTTGAGCTCTTTTTTTTCAAGCCTCTTATTTCTTTCTGCCATAGGGCTCCTCCTTCAGCTTTAAAGCTTCCTCTTGAAAGCAGACATGTCCTTGCATGCCTGTGTAGTTGTTTTCTTTCAATGGCATTGTGCGAGATTGCAGAGGAATCAATTTCTCATATATCACAGTTCACTCAAATTGGATTTACAAAGGAATTTGCGGATCAGAACGCCAAGACAGACGAATTCCAATATTTAAAACACCTGCTATGTGATTTTGTAAAAAAACGCGTGGGTGCAGCAAAAAAAAGAACTGATGCCCCTCTCTCGGATTGAATGATCGATAATCCCTGCTCAACATCTTGGAATATACATTTTTTAGGCACCTTCGGGTGCCTTTTTTATATGCCATGTCAACATATACGGAAAATTAGAACCTCTGGTTTTCACGCATCATTCTGACGGAATCAAATATTGAAGAAAGGAGGATAGATACATATTGCTGATTCCAAAACAATGGCTTTGATATATGAGACTTTTGTATATCACAGAAAAACCAGGAAAGGGAATGAACAAGATGAACGAAATGAACACGAGAAACCTGAACCTTGCGGATCTCCTTCAGGAGGATGAGTGCATTGTCCGTATTGATGGTGAATTTTTAAGAAACAGTATACGGGTTATAGCACCGTACTCAGCGGAAGGAGTTAACATCAACCAGATTAGCGGATGTTTGGAAGAAACGCTCCACAGAATTATTGGGAACGGAGGAACTTCCGAGGATGTATTTAGAATCCTTGGAGCATCTCAAAATGATCCAATGTCGTCCGATTTGTCCGATGGATTAATTTGGATAGACCTTGGATATGCGATTCCCGCTTATTTCTTTGAAGCGGGGATAAATACGGAAGTGGAGGAAAGAAAGCTCTCCCGGCAAGAATTCTTAAAATATGTTTTTAAAAAGAATCCCACTGCCTGGAACAAAACAGCAAAGATAATTCTGACAAACGCTGTCGATTATCTCTATAGAGAAGATGACCGCTTTACCACCGAAAAAGAGAAGCAGTTTGCGCTCATGGACATTTTGGACGGAACAGATATTACACTGTACGAATGCTCATGGTGTGCACTCAACTAAAGAAAACATAAAGGAGAAAATAGAATGAGTATGCATTATTACAGTTGTAACGGGTACGGAATGTACCTGAATGAGAACTTTCATGTTTTCCGACCGTCAGGGAAGTATCTTCGCAAGTAACAGCTACTATTCAGATATTACTGAGATGGCAGACGAATATAAAAGGAAATTCGGCACCTATCTGCCGGACGACTTTGATTACGAAGCGCATCTCGCGTTCTTTTCTGGCGCGCAGTACTGTTGATAAAAGCAGGAAAACAGAAAACTAGATTTTTCATAAAGGAGAAATAATATGGAAAACTGTATCGTAAACGTAGTAAAGATTGAAAATAAAAATACAGAAGTTGTTAAAACTCTTAAAGTTGCAAAAAAAGAGTTAGGGGACTCTATTTGGAGCTGGTTGAGAAGGTTTGAAGTAAACCAGGCTTCGGAAGTTTTTGGGGCGCCAGTAAAATCTCTCGGCATTTCTCAATATGTGGAAGGACTTGGCCTTGCAAGTACATATAGGGAATTTAAAGGTGCAGAAGGGAATATCTTTAAACAGAACAGTGCAATGCTTAAGGGAGGAAAGTTTGAGTCTGAGCGCATTACCCAGACGGCCCCTGTAAGGCTTGCAGATGGAACTGATGCGCCTTTCTGCGCCGGATTCGATTTTTATGAAACCGGATACGTTATTGCAACAGGAACGACTGGATATTCTATCATGGGAGATGCCCATGATAGATATATTGCTTCAATTGGACGCAGCTCCTTGAAAACTGGAAGCCGGCATGCGGCAAAAATCTATTCAAACCTGAAAGCAGTAAAAGCAGCCTTGGAAAAGAACGTCGACTTCTTGAACTACTTTGCAAAGAAATGCGGGTACAAATATCAGTGTAAACCCGCATCTCAGTATTTTGCAGATATGGTAAAAAAAGAAGAAGAGTCGTCTGATCGTAAGCGCATTTCAAATAATGCTTTAAGACAGGACATTGATTCACTTCTTCAAGAGATCAACAAGGTTCCCGAAGAAGAAGAGCGGTATATTCTTCCAAAATTGACCCCGAAGGAAGAGGCCGTGGCAAGAATGGAAGAACTCAAAATCATGGGCGAGGCCATTCGGAAATTCAAGAATGGACACATTCTTGTTTCAGAGGTAGGCGGTGCGCTTTTTGATCCGGACGAAGATGCAAGGAAGGCTATTGATGAAACTGAAAAATATGGCCTTCCGTATCACGTCATTCTTAACCGTTCATCAATCGGAAACATGTATTCTGTGCTGTATGTCTCGAACAACCCTGATGAATGGGTGTCCGAGCATTACAGTAGAAGAGAGCATGTGATTCCTGCAAATGTGTATAATGCAGGAATGGGATTCTCTGAAGTCGGAATGATTGGAATTGTTCCGGCAAACGGAGGACTTGTAAGAAACGCATAACACAGCAATATGAAAAAAGGAGGTGTCTATATGATGCCTCCTTTTTTATTGTTTGGAGCGTAATTTTTGTCAATTTCAAATACACCATAATATACATAGATCATCCAGACAGTAGACTGTAAATGTTGCATCTTGCGAATCATAGAAAGGAGCAGCCCACGAGAAGCTGGGCAATGTGCTTATGAAAAGGAAAGAGCAGTGGAAGATTAATGGTATTTTTACAACAAAAGATGATGAACACCTCGCGGCCGCAATAAAAGCTTTTGAAACCGCAGGATATCTGGTTGAGAGAAAAGATGAAAAATCGGGACGTTTCATATATGACGGTGAAATCATGTCAGGCTGGATAGACGAAATTGAAAAAAACCAAAGGAAATCTCAGATTAGCACCTGCTTTATTGTGGCAAAGCGAAAGGACAGATGCCAGTCAGTGTTCTGGACCTTCTCAGATGGGAGATGGACTGTACACACATGATCATACGGCTATCGCCTTCTGGTATTTTGTTTTGGGCACCTTCGGGTGCCTTTTTTATATGCCATGTCGACATATACGGGAAATTAGAACCTCTGGTTTTCACGCATCATTCTGACGGAATCAAATATTGAAGAAAGGAGGATAGATACATATTGCTGATCCCAACGTAAAAACATGTATATCACAACGATACTGAAAACAGGAGGAATTTATGGATATGAAAATAACACTTCCAGATGATATGAGGGATGACGAAGCGTTCGTCATCTCTATTGCAAGGCATGATGGGAAAGCGGCTTTAAGATACGCGTCCAAAAGGCTTCGTGATGACGAGGATGTTGTTCTGACAGCTGTAAGAAATTATGGAGAAGCCCTTGCAAGAGCTTCAGACAGGCTCCGGAACGATAAAAAAATCGTGATGGAAGCTGTTAGACAGGAAGGTCAGGCAATTGCGTATGCCTCGCCCAAACTGCGTGATGATAAATCTCTTGCCCTGGCTGCCGTAAGAAACGACGTGTGGGCCTTTACGTATATCTCGAACAGACTGAAGGGAGATAAGGAAATCGCCCTCACAGCTCTTTCTAGCGGCAATGGAATCATCCTTAGCCAGGTGCCAAATAAGCTTCGGGATGACAAAGATGTCGTGATGATGGCGGTGAGCAAATATGGGTATGCACTCTCGTTCGCCTCTGACAGGCTTCGGGATGATATTGACGTCGTCATTGCCGCTGTAAAAAACGACAAGGATGCAATAACGTATGCTTCCCGCAGGCTTGCAATCGATCCGTTTATCCGGTTCATAGCAAGCGGGCTTGAGAAAGATGAACTTCCATACATAGAAGCCCAGGCATCAAAATACTGCTGACTATGTCAGAAATGGTTTCATACGCCTACTGTTAGTTTTATACACATACTGTTAATAAAAGGAGAACTATGATTAAAAAAGCTCAAAACGTCTTGAAAGGCATCAAAGACGGAACATTAAAAATCGAGAATGTCGATTTTAGCAGCCCAGAGATTGACAATGTTGAAACGATGAAAGCCCTTGCGGCATATGATCCGGAGAACATTTTCTTTTGTCGGCATGTCGATAGTGATAAATGGGCTGATGAAAAAGAGGTGGTTATGGAAGCAGTCAAAACGCGAGGCAATGTCCTCGCGTTTGCCTCAACCAACCTGAAAGATGACTTGGATGTTGTCATGGCTGCCGTTGAAAATTGCGGAATAGCCCTTTTGCATGCTTCGAAGAGACTGCAGAACAATAAGAAAGTCGTTCTGGCCGCTGTGAAAAACGACGGCGATGCCATAAACGCCGCATCTTACGCGCTTTGCCATGACAAAGATGTTGTGATGGCTGCTGTAAAAAACGACGGCAGTGCATTACGATATGCCCCGGCCTTTAACAAAAACAAAGCTATCGTGATGGCTGCTGTAAAAAGCTGTGGCGATGCATTACGATATGCCCCGGCCCTTAACGATGACAAAGCTATCGTGATGGCTGCTGTAAAAAACTATGGCGATGCGCTTGAATATGCTTCCGACAGGCTGCGGAATGATAGGAATATTGTTCTGGCAGCGATAGAAAATTCGAGCGCTGCATACAAGTACGCTTCTATGAGACTCCGCCTTGATAAATCTATTGTGCTCAAAGCTGTAAATAATGGAGGCGGATTCCTCCTTGGAAATGTACCAGCTTTGTTTCAGGATGATAAAGATATCATCCTGACTGCAGTAAAAAGCGATGGAAATGCGCTCATATTTGCTTCTGACAGGCTGAAAGACGACATAGATGTTGTCGCTGCCGCTGTCAGAAACAATCCAGAAGCTATAGACTATGCTTCTCAGAGACTAAAAAAGGATCCTTACATCAGGTTCATCAAAAGTGGCCTGAAAGAATCGGATCTGGAGTATATAAGAGAAACCAGTCACCTTCTCGGTCATTGAATGGCCGAGAATCCCCTGCTCAACAATCTTAAACGTTAAAACTTAGGAGAATAATATGATTATTTTTGCAAATGATAAGAGAAACTCTGGTGCATATAATTTCGGCGCAACCTACCGCTACTGGTCAAACAGTGCGGGGGATCTTCATCTTCCTATGTCTTATGAAGAAGACTGGAGTTGGCTTCAGGACGCTTCTGAGCTTCCTGAAAAACTCAGGGAAATCTATGAGAAGTACTGGAAAGAAGGTGCGGGATGTTTCGAGTACCTGGCTCAACGTACTGGGAACAGACGGGCTTTCGGACTTCTTCTTATAGAAGAACTTGGAAGTGAGGAAGACGACGGAGCGCCAAAAGCTGATGACGAACTGTACAGCCGGTTAACTCCGTATGCTCAAAAGCTTTCAGAAATGCTGGATAATAACGCTGATATTATTGTTGCAAAAAACAGCGGGTTTGGAGGCTGCCACGAATTCTGCGTATTTCTTCCGTATGAATCGGTTGAGAAATATGCGGATATCTGCCGCAGATTTCTTTATGACGAAGTTGGTCAGACATTAAAAAAAGCCGCTGAACCCGAGTTAAACAATGAGCTTATGGCGATTGTTGACGGCTATGTCTACTTCAAAACTTCTGCGCAAACTGCCAAAGAGGGCTATGAAAAACTCTCTTTGGCAATGGAAAGCAGTGGAATTGATCCGAGCAATATCGGGCTTGTGAAAGCAGAGCTCAGGGATTCGTCTGATAACACGATTGATTCCTATAGCAACAAGTGAATTACACGATCATTAAATGGCCGAGAATTCCCGTATAATATTTTCGTTTTGGCAGCAGGCTGAATGCCTGCTGTCTAATGGACATGGAACAGGAAGAGAGGGAAACCTAAATAGGTAAAAGTCCACAACTGATCGGACAGAAAGGGAAAATGGATATGACAAAAACTAACTTTAACAGAATTGGAACTCCGTTTACATATGGGGGCAAGACTTTTTCAGGCCTTTCAGGTCGGATAGCAAGCTCTTTCAAGGAAACATCAAAGCACCTTTATGTTGCTTTTGACTATTGGTCAGGAAAGCCGTTTACCTCTTATGATGGCGGAACATGGAACTACAAGAAATTCTACGAAGCAGCAGGGAAGGAGAATAAGGAAACAGATTTCTTCGAGGAAATCGAGACCGGAAATATCTATGTTCCGGGAGATAAACAGCTTTTTCAATGGAAAAACTAATGAGTGGCCAAATTATAAATTTTGTTTTCACCCATAATAGGGACGCATCGTTGGATGTCGATCCATGGACCGGGTCTGACGAGGGTCAGCAATAAAAGGGACGGTGCCTTTTGGCATCGTCCTTTTTTGTTACCGTTTACAAACTAGCTTACTGATTAGCAAAAATTAGAAGCATCGAATTCCCGCACAATATCCATGAAACATTCTAGCTGGGTGGAGCTAAAAAGAATGCTCCATCACACAAAACCTTAAAAACAGGAAGGAGAATCGATGACAAATGAAACCAGACGGATGTATGCGGGGAAAATGGGCTACTATGGCCCGACGTCACCAGAAAAAGAAAGGCTGCTCGGGCAGAGAATCAGGAACGGAGATAAGCAAGCCCTGGAGGAACTTGTGTTTTCATGTCTTCCACTCGCAATCAAGATAACAAAGAAATATCTTCGCCCTGACTTTGACGACGATATTACCCAGTCAGCAATTGAAGGCGAGATTGAAGCCGCAAAAACATATGACCCGAAAAAGGGGCGGTTCATGACATATGCCGAGCCCTTTATCAAGGCTTCTGTTTTTCGCTTCATGCGGAAAAGCTCAGCCATGCCGACAAGTGCATATGCACGGAACAAAGCGGCAAAGCTCGGAAAAATCCTGAGTAATTATATGCAGCAAAAAGGAAAGCAGCCGACTCTGCAAGAGCTGTCTCAGCTTTCCGGGTGGGATAAAAATTCTGTTACTGCCTCTCTCCGGGTCCTTGCATCCCTGGATCCCGAAAGACTTGACAGTAAACACGAGGAAACCGTTGGATGCGGCGTACCGCTTGAAGAAATAGCCATAAGAAAAGAAACTGTGGCGCATTTCGAAGCACTTTTTCAAGACCTGACTGAAGACGAAAAGGCCGTTATCGTAATGCGGATATTTAACACTGAAACAAGTTTTTCCAGGATTGGAGAAAAGCTTGGAATCTCAGGACAGTCTGCAGAAAGGCTTATGGCTAAAGCGCTCAGAAAATTTTCGGGTGCTGAATAAAACTTTATATATTGGCAGGCCTAAGTCCTGCCAATACCAGGAGGAAAAGACAATGAATACTTCTTCAATTCCCTACTTTATCAGAGAAAAAGATCTTGGCCGTTGTTCAGAGCTTATGAAGTATTTCTGGGCACTTGTGCGGATGACGTACGAAAATGACGGATCTCAAAGATACTTTGACGATCTCGTCTGGAGGTCAGATGCCTTTGTAAAAAAGTTCAAAGACAATGCTCTGGCGCTTAATCTGGCAACTGCGTATATAAACGCGCAGTCAGAAAAAGCAAAGTCAATTCGTGCAGCGAAAGTCCGATGAAATTAGAATGGCTGATTTCGCCCACTATAAATTTGTAACTACCTGACTCTAATGGAGGACATAAGCTCCATCACAAAAAAGGAGACACACATGAAAAAACCACCGTAGCTCAAAACAAAAGAAATTCTCATTTCGTGATATATGAGAATTTCTACAGTTCACTAAACCGCATAATAACAATAGTCAATAAAAACATATGCAGCAAAAAGCTGCAAGAAAGGATTTTTATGAATAACGTAATTTTAATTGGTAGACTTGTTGCAGATCCGCAGGTAGGAGCATCAGCCGCTAATCCCGCACAGGGGTATGCAAGATTCCGTCTCGCAGTAGACCGCAGAATGCGGAAAGATGCAGATCCAACCTCGCAGCATGCAGATTTTATTGACTGCGTGCTATTTGGACAGTCTGTGGGGAGCTTCCAGCAGCTTGTCCATAAGGGGACAAAGCTGGCTATTACCGGCCATCTTACATCCGGTAGTTATCAAAACAAAGAGGGGAAAACAGTATATACAACAAGCGTGGGTGTAGAACGCTGGGAATTTGTCGAGAAAAAGCCGGATTCCCAGCCGCAGCAGCCCACATATGGACAGCCGCAGCCGCAGTATGCACCTGCGCCGCAGTACGCGCCGCAGCCACAGTATACCCAGGCCCCTGCGCCAGCTCCGACACCGCAGCAGTACGCACCAGCGCCGCAGTATACGCAGGCTCCGGCACCGCAGCAGTATACGCCTGCGCCTGCACCAGCATCTGCTCCGCAATACGGAACTATGAACGTTCCGGAAGGAAGCACAGTTCCAAACGGAAGCGGCTATGATGCCTTCCCGTCTGATATCGTGGAAGACATCCCGTCGTTCTGACGGGCACTTCGTGATGGGAGCATGAAGAAAAAGCCCTGGGATTATATTCCCAGGGTTTTTCTGTTTTTGTAAGACTTTTTCGAAAGGAGGGCGCGGGAAATAAAACCGCGCATATGTCATGCAGAAAAGACAATATATCGCCATCATTACAACCGTTTGTATAACCGCAGCTGTTTCAGGCTGTGGAAGATCAGTACAAAAGACGCCTGAAACAGAAAATTCAAATGTCATAGTTGATGAAACGGCTTCACGAACAGAGACAGAAACAGAAATGCCTGTCATGACAGAAGCAGAAACAGAAGCACCGACGGAAAAAGAAACAGAGCCCCCAATTACACTTCAATCTGTCAAAAGCTGGTACAGGTATACCCCAACAAAAGGTGTGTTTACGGCAGAAATATCTGGTAAAGACGGAAATCAAAAAGATAACGGAACATATCAGGAAGATGGGGCTGGTATCATAATCTCTAAAGAAAACGCTCCGTTTTTATATATGTCAGGCTCATCATATATAAAATCTGATTCCTGGTATATGGCAAACGGGAAATACACGGGCTTCTTTGATCCATTCAGCTTTGCTCAGGCAAAATACGCCGGAGAGGGAACAGTCAACAAAAAGCCATGCAGTGAAATTGATGTAGATGAAGAAAACGCAGCTCTTCAGACTATAACCTGCCTTCTTCAGGGGGAAGGAATACAAAAAGCTGAATCAGAAAGCTGCCGGATGCAATACTACATATCAAAGGAAAGCGGACTCGCAGTTATTGTTCTTTCAGGGGAATATAGTTCGCAAGATGACAACGGCACATATAAGATCATGTTCGCTCCATCAGAAAAATTTGATGGGGACACACAGGTTCCTGAAGACGTAACAAAAGACGCGTCGGGAGGATATGTAAAAGGGACTGTGGATGCTGTACTCAATAACTATATAAGCCCATATTTTATGCTTCAGCTCAGTGGCGGAAATGTCATCACAATGGATAAAGCAATGACGGAATCCCTTGAAAAGGGGTATGAGGACGCAGGAAGCCCCTACCACGCCGAAGCGTACGGTTCCCGGGACGGTGGGATTGTCAGCATTACGTCTTTAGTGCTCGGATTTGGCGAAGCCCCGGAGGATGCTTTGGAAAAATACATGGCTTCTACAAATGCGGCTGATGTAAAAGACGAGTCAGGACAGGAGCTTGCAGGATATCAGGCCATTTGCAAGTCCGCAGTGATCAATAACACACAGACAAAAACATTTTGCTTATCCAAAGGCAAAGCAGTCCTGCTTATCACGATCTATTACAAGGATGACACAGTGCTTAATGATATTGTCGGTCGCATAGCGAAAAGCACGGACGACCTTGACTGGACGGCGGACACATATCGGATTAAATCATATGTCTTTACGACTCCGCAAGGCTATTACATCGACAAAGATAACAGCTCAGATGTGTCTCTTGATATGGTCAGCCCCCAGTGTGATCTGTATGCTTTTGTTTATACAGCGTCTACTGTAGATGCAGAACAAAAAAATGATACAACACCGTCTGGTACAGATGTTATCACCGTGGAATCACAGGAAAATATTTCAACACCTTTAGGTAGTGGCAGTTATACTGTGCTATCTGTAACGCAGGGACAGAGTTCATTTAAACAGCATGAATATCTGGTGCAATGCGGAAATGATGTTATCAAGTATATGTCCGTAGAACCCACCGGATCAGACGGAAGCTTTGATTACAAAGCCGCGCTCGACGCTGCGGCGCAGAACACAAAAATACAGCAGGAAGAAAGCACTCAGTCTGAGACGACAAAGCAATAAGACAATTTTTTGCCTATGTGTAATCACCCATAATGATATTGAAAAAATACAGAGGAATACCCTCGCACACGCAAAAAAGCGCAGAAAAGGAGTTTTGTTATGAACAGAATGAAGTTATTTACAGTACTTGCAGCAGTTTCGATTGCATCAGCTTCGGCAGTGCCAGCTTTTTCCGCTTCAAAGACAGTCGTAGCACCAGTCGTAGAGACAGAAGCGACAGCAGAAACAGAGGCTATGACAGAAATCGACCCGGCAGCATTGCTTAAGAACATCGGATACAGGGAAGGCAGTCTTAACAAAAATGGCTGGTTTTCTGAATACTTTGGGCTTGAATATATCCCGGGAGATCATCAGGTAATGGGCCTTGAAGAAAACAAAGCTATCCAGGAGTATTACAAGCGTAATGGGGAGGACAAGATGGTCTCCTCGTCCGAACTTGTTTCTTCAATCGATATTGACAATTCTATTCAGCTCATGGCTGAGACAAACGCCAAATCCGAAAACGCAGAAGATGTTCTGAAAAGCTATATGGATCTTGAGGCGATGGAAGGCAGCAGCAATATTACGGAAATGAAGCTTGGTGACATGGTATTTAAAACTGCTGCAGGAAAAGTCGATGGCGGGGACGTTACGCTCGGCGTGAGTACCGACAAGAAAGGCGTAGTAATTGTATTCAAAGCAAGATATGATTCTGACGCACATATGAAGCAGCTTTTTGGATGCTTTAAGAAGCTTGATGCGACGGATATGGAGAAGGCAGGCTTTACGCCTTCAAAAGAGAAAATGTCAGAGACAGAGTCCGGGACAGAGAAGGAACAGTAAGCGTTTTAGGCTGCCGCTCAGGCGGCAGCCATTTTGGAGGGGTCCGATGCAGGCATATTTAAAAAATACAGGACACGCAGCCATCCTGGTAGCTGTCATGACAGGTGCTCTCGTCCTTACCGGATGCAGAGCGAAGGGAGTAGACGGGGAGGAATGGATACTGTCACAGGGGGAAACCCTGAACACGCTTGAGCTTTATATGAAAAACCTCGATGACACCGCTACTCTTTATACAGCAGGCGGACTCACAGACAACAATTTTAAGGCGGAAATGGAAATCCGCCAGCAGGAATATGACATTGTCTACAAAGAATTTCAGCAGGAGCTTGAAGAGAATCCAATAAAAGTTGGCTCTCATACATATGAGTCAAAACGCGGATATGACGGACTGCTGAAACTATGGGAAGACGTCGGGAAAATTACAGGACTGCTCGAAAGCATGGCGGAAAACGGGACAACACCTGACGCTGTATCGTACCAGTATATCGCGTATCAGCCAACGCTTTCAAAAGACCTTGCTGAATATTCCGCCGCTTTCTCGTTAATCTCGGGATCAGACTACATGCTCGACACAGAAGAGGAAACAGAAACAGAAATAACGACGAGGAAAAACGAATGAGCAAAATTTTTGCAGCATATGCCGGTATCAGCGATCCCGGCGACCTTATATCAGAATTTGATGAGGCAAAAGATGCCCAGGACATGGAAGATGCCCGTATTCAAGGAAAGGAAGCTCAAAGTAAAATTGTTCGTTCCAAAAACGAAGACTTCCTTAAGCTGACAGAACTTGGAGATGACGGGCTGCTTTCAATCGTCGCGGACGGATCCGGGTCTGGAAATGCAGGCTTTCAGCCTGCCGGAATCATTGCAAACAATATCACAAAATCTATCAAACGGCTGTACGCAAGAGATAAAAAGACATTATTTGAGCATATGCCCATATTTCTTGAGGAAGCCTGCCTCGCTGCAAACGAAGCTCTTGTTGCATTTAAAATCGGGAACGAAGAACTTTATGGCGGGTTTGCTTCAACCGTAACAGGCTTTTTGCTCCACAGGTCAGGGAATGCGTGCCTGTTTCATGCAGGAAACAGCAGGCTGTATTTTATCCGTGATGGGAAAATTTTGCAGGTAACAAAAGATCAGACTGAAGGACAGGCGCTTCTTGACAAAGGGATATTCAAAAGTGATGAAGAGTATTACATGTCGGCTGAACGCCTGCGACTGCGCAATGGGCTGGGTGTTTTTGCGGATCCATATGTAGTTACAGGAAAGTTTGTGATGAAACAGAGCGATGTAGCAGTGCTTACGACGGACGGCGTGCATTACTCAATTAACCAGGATGCTATCAGGGATACTGTTCTTGCTTCACAGTCTCCTGATCAGGCCTGCCAGCTGATCGTCGAAGAGTCACTTAAAATGAATGCATATTACAAGGACAATATCACCATAGCCGTCGTACAATACCTTGGCGGAGTATAAGCAGAAAAATATGGCTAATCGCATAAATTGGTTGAAAGGAATTGACTGCTCCGCCGACTTGAATCATGCAAAGTAGTCAGAGAGGGACAGGTTATGCATAGATCTCATATTTCACATAAGGAAGTAATTGTAATTTTAGCCTGCATTTTAGCTTCTGTGCCTGCCGCAGCTTCTGAAGTGCCACAGGAGGGAAAATATGCAGAAACAGTAAATACACTCGGAGATAAAGCTTCGTCGTTCACATATCCTGTTGATGCAGCGGGGTCTCAGACAAACTGTATCATCGCAAATGGCGGCAAGATGCATGTATATACCGATACATATCTACGCACAGGTGCAAGTGACAAAACTGATCCGTCTGTTGTTATTCCTGATGGCGGGGAGGTACTTGTATGGGGATATTGCGAAAACGGATGGACAAAGGTATTTTATCAGCCGCAAAACAGTAAAGATGAAAAAGCAGACGGAGATAAAGCTGTATACGAGGGATATATTAAATCTGACTTATTGCAGTCTTCACACTCCTAATGCCTGAAGGCAGAGGTTTTACGCTCGTATTGACCTCCTTCCACGGTTAAAACCGTGGGCTTTCTCGCCATATTTTCTGTAAAAAAGAACGCCAGACATATACGCCGGCGTTCTTTTTTGTATCGGCCTCTGGAAAAAGGACTATTTTCAGTTTTGCGCTGTATATAGTGCGCTGCCATCTATGCTTCCGGACGTAAGCTTTAACAGAGTTCCATCTTTTGCAGATATCTGGAGATAATATTCCATCCCAGACTCTGTTTTTACATATATCATATAAATGCCATCTTTTGCGCTTATACCTTTTGCATATGATGCTGGCTCAAGACCAAGAGCATTCCATATGTCGGATATCTCCTGGGCTTTTGCTTTCGGAATTTTTACAATTTGCAAAATTGCATCTGCAAAAGAGGAAGAGTCTATTTCAGAAGAGTCTTCAGACATTTCTTGTGTTTCGGACTCTGCGTTACTCATCCCTTGTTTTTTCTGCGTTGGCATAGATGAGGCTGCAGTGCTTTCATCCGATGTATCCGGTTCTGTTTCAGCCTCTGTTTCCCTTTCTTTTTCAGCATAAGACTTGAAAAGACCAATCCCTGACTTGCAAAGCGGATATACAGATTCATAAGAGGCATCAGGAAATTCGGCAGTAACAATACAGTTATTTGCTCCGTCTGTATAAAGATATTGCAAAACATCAGTCTTTATTCCATCGGACGTATTATAAGAACCTTCCGAGTAAATATAATCCTGTCCCTGATCGAAAGATGCCATGATATATCCGCTTCTTCCGTTTGATATCAGTGACGCATAGTCATACTGCGTTATACTTCCTGCCATTGTTTCACCGGGCTGTACTGATACCGTCATATTTCCACCGGTCTGTCCCTGGGTATCTTCGGCATAAAACATCCCCTCGTCAGTCACAGTCCACTGCCACGAAGAAGGATACCCAAATTCGAACTTATTGGCTTCATCATAAAATACCTTGATGCCATCGGGGATAGGGTCTTCCTGATTCCAAACAAGGCTGTCTGTAACCTTGTCGATAGTCGGAGCATATTTGGAATAATTTGCATCGTTAAGTGTAGAAATGATCTTAACAATGTGCTTTCTGTCCCAGATAACATATTCGAAAAAGTCGATAACACCATCCAGGTTTTGTGTCTGGTATATATCTGAATAGCTTTTTTCTGTCAACGGCGTAAATGAAACAAGTGCGCCGCCGTTTTTTGATAATTCTTCCCCACGCGTGTCAGAAGTCATGTTGTTTATGGATGGATCATATTTATCTATGGCGATCTGTACTGAAGATGCTGTAACAGGATCTACAAATGTATCATATCCACTTTTTATAACCTTTTTCCATCCTTCTGGAATGTCAATTGACAAATCAAGTTTATCTGATTTGTAAGTCTCAAGCCCGAGTAAAAACTCTGTCTCTGTCTCCTGCTTTACGGTGTATTCAGACTTATCGTTTTCCGTATAAACAGCGAGTCTCTGATCTTTTTTCATCATATGTAAAAAAATAATGACGAAGACGGGGATAAGTACCATGAACCCGTATTTGAAAAATATTGTTTTCCATCTGTACATTTTTCAAGCTCCTTTACATGTGCATATACAAGATTATGCGGGAAAGGAAGGATTGGAAAACCAGCAAAAAACAGAGAACCAGCTAAAAACGCACAATAAATCTGATCAGTAATAATACATGCCGTTCTGTTCATGCAGGCAGTTTTATTAGAAAGGAGGATGGCGCGTCTCTCCAACGCTGAAAGCGGCGGAGCTTTTGCGCCTATATCTTTTATGGCAATTGATGTAAACAGCCCAGAGTCAGGCCTTGATAATTCCGATTTTAATAATGAATCAGATATCGCTAAGGAGACTATAAGCAGTATTGAAAATAATGATCTTTCAAATGACAGTATGAATGCTGTGGACAGCGAAAACCAGACCGAAAGACAAACAGATATAGATCAGACAAGCGACAGCATTGACATATCAGAAAAAGATATTGCCAACAATGACGATATTAGTAACGATAACGCAGATACAGACCACAATGAACAGGATATAGACGATAAAAATGACTCTGTGCTTCCTTATGACACAGAAAAAGGGACAGGGCCAAACAATATTTCCAGAGAAGAGACCCAAAAGCCGGAAGATGACCAGAAGGCTGTAGACAACGGTTTCAACGAAGATACTGAAGGCATGACAGATGTAGATGCACCTAATGCCACAAACAAGGATGATAAAAATACATTAGATGAAAACAGGCAAAATATAGATTCAGCATGGGTAGAAGAAGTACAGGAAAATGAGCCCGTAATTGCTGAAGCGCAGCCTTCAAATAATACGATCCGGACAGATGCAAAATTTGAGCGCACGCCTGAAGCAGAAGCTGACCAGTCAACATTTTTTGATCTTGATGCGGCCCAGCAGGCCGAGGCACAGATAGAAAAGCCAGAAAATGAAAATACTGGCGATATTGAAAAAGAAATGCATCCGGGCCGTTCAGAAGGGGAAGTAGAAGAAGGAAAAGATGAAAAACAAGATGTGATTTCAGAAAATACTGAGCTGGAAACAGCTGACTTTATACAGGATGCTCATGATGCCATAGAAATATCAGAAGACCCCATAGATAAAGCAGATGAAAAGGACACGTCTTCACCTGATATAGAAAGCACCCGAAATATCGATTCAGATATCTCAAACAGAGAAGAAGTTTCAGAAAACCAGGGAAATACGAACGATTTCGACAATACACAAGACGCCGATAATACCGAGACGGCTTCTGACGCAGATGATGTTCATATATCAGCTCAGGCTGATGAGGATGGCAAATCTCCAGATACAGACCTCTCAGAAATGTACAGCCTTGCTTCCGATACAGCCAGGGAACAGGCTGCAGCATATCTGGGAACAGATAATGAAGACGGACAGTCAACAGTGACCATGGATGATGTCCTGTCAGCCCCAGTCGAGACAGCATTTACAGATTACGCGGGAGAAGTCAGGGACGACGCGACACTTTCAGATCTTGTAGCGGCACTGAATGCTTTCGGAGAAGAGGCCGGAGTCCCTGATATGGGATACGACGCTTTCAAGGATGGGGTGTCTTCCTATCAGGCAAGCAACCCCGATGCAAGCCCTGACGTTCTGAATAGCCTTGTTGTTGATGTTGGAAAAGACATGGAGATTATAGATCCAGGACTTGATGGAAATATGGACACAGACAAGGTTGACTCTGATTCGTTCGAGGCTCTTTCTGATGTCCATATGTCTGACGTTGATATTGATTCGGAAGATTTCGTTGGAAATGACACAGCAGAAAACAGTCTTGAAAATTTTAAAACGGATACCGAAGGCTTTATAAACCAGGATCCAGCATTTATTGAAGAAAATAGTAACGATAACGTAGATCAGGGGCTTGACAACGATATACCTGATGGCACGAATAACGACTTCAACAAACCCGATATAGACGCAGCGCAAGACATTGATTCAGACCTAAGTCTTCAGGATTTTATGTCTGATAATTCAGATTTCGACTGGAGTGATTTTGATAGCGATAACTTTCAAAATGAATGATACAGGAGGCACAAACTATGCATATTGATATGCTTTCAGCTTTTGCTATGTATGCGGCGGCAGTTATAGGAATACTGCTTGGCGCATACATAGGACTTTCTATCCTTTCATCATATCGAAAAAACAGGTATGAACGGAAAATAAGAAAAATGAAAAAAATCGATATGGAAATACAAGATGATCGGAAACGCGCCGTAAAAGAAAGCGAGTCAAAGATGAAAAAGCGCATCCTCAAATCGCAAAAACAAAGTGCCGCAATCTCCCACAATAATATCGTGGAGGAAACGCAGGGTAAGGGTACAGAGAGCAGTGCCAATATGTACACAGATAAACACATTTCTCAAAGTGATACAGGAAAAGAAAACGAAGATAACAGATCCTGCATTTATCAAAAATGGGACACCGCAAAAAACCACAATAGTACTGTAGAGAAAAAGCGAGGCCGAAACATCAAAAAAGCAATAAAGCCTCACGCCGGAATTGGTGCAGCCAGTGGCTTGTTCAGAAAAGCCGCAACTGCTTTTACAGACGAATCGGCTCAAGAACAACCTCCACAAAAGTCACATATAGAAATGCAGAATCCATTACGGCAAAAGCATGATGCACCCAACCTGCTGCGCCAGGTTGCCGAAGAGAACGGAGCAATCGGAAGTGACGTTTCCATAGATTGCGAGGAACAGGGTAAGGATGTGGTAGAAACAGTCAGAGAAAATATGTCGGCCCAGGAAAGGGCTTACAAATATATAAACAGAAAAAATAGATCAAAGTAAGCGCAGGCGCAGGGCGCACACAACGGGAATCCCCGATCAGTAATCTCGAAAGGAGGGGCATGCACAAGGCATGCCACAGAAATATGAAATCCAATAATCAGTTTTACGTTGGCGGAAATGCCATCAGAAAATATTACAACGATAGAACAGGAGTCCTGATTCTGTCCGTCTCGATCCGCATTCTGGAATCGAGACACTCAAAGGATGGGAACACAATCATAAGAGCAAACAATCCGGGGATCGTCGCTTACGGTGATCTTGCGAAAGAGCTCAATGAAAGAATCAACCCAGACAAGCAGAGATACAACTTCATTTTTGCCTGCTGTCATGTTGAGCCGCACTTTACAAATCGCACTATGCCGGATGGATCCATTAAACGCAATATGACATCATCCATCGTTATAGATGATCTGATTGAAAGCAGAAACACCATCAACGAGAACGTGGGATATCTGCGTGGAAAAGTAAAAAACATCTGGCACAGCAAGGATGAAAACAAGAAGTTTTACATCATCACAATCGATGCAGACGGACATTCTGTGCCATTTACCTTTTTTGACCCCACAATGTCCCTTGATCTGAAAACGGGAGATGAGGCCGTGGCAGAAGTATATGTCCAGACAAATGTTAAAGAGGACAAGACCTCTGACAGACGGGACGGACGAATCTTCTATTCGACACTGGTTGCAAATCAGGTAGCCAAGGCAGACAAGACAGATTCACCGGAGGATTAACATATGAGACGAAAGGCAATCCGCGCGATTGTCCTCTCGGCTCTTGTCCTCACAGCTGCTGCGCAGGTTGCTCCTGCGGGCGAAATGGTTACAACGACAAGCGTTAACATTCGTACAGCGCCTGAAAATGGCGCTGTCATTAAGACTGTCCCCGCAGGGACCAAGCTCGAAATTGAATCCGCCTACGCGGGTTGGGCAAAAACATCCGATGGGGGATATATCTGTGCAAAATATCTCACAGACAAAAATGTACCAAAAGGAAAAACATTCAAACTACCCAAAAAGACCAAAGTCGGAAGCAGCTTCGAAGACAAGGTGAAAGCCCTGAAAAAAGAGGCAAAAAGCGCTAAATGGCATTATTCAGGTAGTGGTATTCTTTGTTATTCCAATCGTTATACCGAAGACAGTGGGAAAACATTTTTCCTGACGAGGATTCTTATTAAAGATCCTTCATCCCAGATGGGACAGGATTTTTCTAACGGAGACTTCGGCGGTACACGAGAATATCCAACAGACGCAGCTAAACGGCTCGGGGCCGTTGTCACGACAAATGGAAGCTATTTCTCATATGAAACCGGACAGCCTGCCTGCGCTTCCGTGTTCGTAAACAAGGGACAGGTCGTCAGCGGGTCAAGCGCAAACGGTAAAGAGATATGCCTTCTTTCTGATGGAAACCTGTTTACACCAGAGGCAGGCACCTCCGCATCTGAACTTGCAGATAAAGGCGTAATCGCAACATGGGGAACCGCTGATCCGCTTCTCATCCAAAATGGAGAAAGAGTATCTACGTCAGCTCAGATCAATGGAGGAACATACCCGAGGACAGCAATCGGATGTGTAGAACCTGGCGAATACTACATCATTACTGCCGGAAGTTCGGCATACTCCGGAGGGCTTACTTTTCAAGATCTTCAAGACATGTTTATGGAACTTGGATGCAGCTATGCAAGAAGCCTTGATGGCGGCGGCAGCTCTTCCCTTGTGTTTGATGGAGAACTGATAAACACTCCGGCAGCAGGAGAACAGCGCCCAGTCGTAGATTTTTTGTATTTTGTTCCAGAGAATTAATTTTTATGGCCGCCTGAAGGATACCAGGCGGCTGTTTTACAAAAAGTCAATTCTTGTGATATATGAAAATATTTATCTTTGTCTTCCACCCATAATATCAACGTCGAAACAAAGACTAAAAGGGGCTCCATATGGCTGTTAAAAGGAATTCAGGAAAAACGATAGAGGACGTCATCAATTTCAATACAAACGGGCATGCGAAAGACATGCTAAAGCCAGCAGATACATATTCGTACACCGCGCCAAACCTGCACAGACTTGCAAATGCACTTCTTGCATGGCGGCAGTACCACATCCTTGTCATAACAGACTTTGACCCTGATGGAGAATCATCAGGGGCAGAAATGAAGATACTGCTGGAATCTATCGGAGCAAGAGATTACGAGATTCTTGTATGCAGCAGAAGCGACGGATATGGGCCTCAGCTTAAGCATCTTAAACATCTTAAACCAGGTATTGGAAACATTGTAATAGAGCTGGATATGGGGATCCGTGCACTTGAATTTGCTGCTGCTGTTAAAGAGACAGGGTCTGTGCTTGCAGTTGTCGATCATCATCTGCCAGATGGAAACAGGCTTCCATGCGCGGATATCCTGGTAGATGCACATATACCAGGGGGAGACGTTCCAGATGGACTTGTCACATATGACGGTTATTGTACGGCAGGTCTTGTCTGCAAGCTCGCGCAGATTCTCCTTCCAGAGGAATGTCCGCCGCTACAAATGATTCAGGCTATTGCAGCAATAGCAGTCATCACAGATGTTGTTCCCCTTACAGAGGATAATCGCAACATCTTCAAAGATGGCACAAAGTACATGAAGCAGGGAAAAATGACAGTCGGCCTTGCAACCCTTGTTGCCAGTATCAATACTGGGAACATTGTGGATGAGTCTGATATCGGCTACAGAATCGGACCTTTGCTTAACGCCCCAGGAAGACTGTATTCTCACGGCGGAGAACTCTCATATAAACTTTTATCTTCGATGGATCCGGTAGAATCCGAGCAGCTTGTAGCTACACTTGTGCAGGCAAACGAAAAACGAAAATTACTTAAAAAAGAAGCAGTAGAGAGAGCGCTCGAAATTATTAAAAGAAAGGGCCTTGAAAAGTCCAACCCACTTGTCGTCGTCGACGAAAAAACATCATCTGGTATCGTCGGATTAGTAGCTGGAGAACTCTCAGAAAGATTTCATGTGACCACGATCGCCTGCACAGTAATAGATGGCAAAATCAAAGGCTCGGCGAGAGCAGTTGATGATGACAACATCACTGAAGCACTTTCTCTTTGCGCAAAGAACAACCCCGATATGATTATTGGCTTTGGGGGGCACAAAAAAGCAGCAGGCGTGACGATTAAAAACGGGATGGAAGACAGGTTCCGAAAAGAAATGGGGAAGATAATGGGGGCCAAGCATCCTCACATGGACATAATCGAGTACGACCTCGAAATTGAGGAAAAAGATGTTCCAGATATCCTGCCTGAGATTTTACGTTATGCCCCATTTGGCGAGGGTAATCCCAGAGTCATATTCAAAATAAAGGAATTTGAGCCGACCCCGCGCTACGGGAGTACATACAAAACAGGTAAGGCCGACATGCTCAAATTGTCCGGAAAATACTGTCCGTCGGCTATATCTTTCGGAGCTGAGTTGAGAGACTGGTATCTTACGTCAATGCCTCAAGTGCTTGATATTGTCGGATACATTTCTGACAACCATTGGGGCGGTAAATTTGAGCCTCAAATAGAAACAATCGAATTCTGTGATGCTTCAGACGCTAAACCTGTGGCAAGAAGCCCAGATGATAAATACCTCTCAGAAGCCCAGAGTTCAAACATAATTCGAAAGGAGGAGGGCGCAAAGCGCCCCTGAAAAAGCATGAAAAAGTTGTTTCATAGTGTTAAAGCCGAATGGCCCAAAATCATATGGCCGTCAAAGCATAAAGTCCTGTCAGAGACAGGTGTTGTGACCATAGTAAGTCTTCTGCTCGGAGCGTTGGCCGCAGTCGCGGACTTCCTTATTAAGAGTGGACTCAATTTTATTTTTACGCGATGAGGAATAAATCATGAAAGAAAAAATGAGAGCGTTTATGCGCCAAAAAGATCTTAAGAAAAAGGCCCTTTTTACCGTCTTTATGCTGCTGCTTGTACGCTTTGGCTCACAGCTCCAGATCCCGGGTGTAAACAGGGATTATTTCAGCCAATGGTTCAGCCAGCAAAACAAAACTGGTGCACTCAATATTATCTCCGCTTTTACCGGAGGCTCATTTGAGCGCATGTCCGTTTTTGCATTAAACATCACACCTTATATTACAGCATCCATCATTATTGAACTCCTCTCAATTGCCATTCCTTCTCTCGAAGAGATGCAGAGGGATGGCGAAAACGGAAGAAAAAAGATGGTCCGAATTACAAGATACCTTACAGCTGGACTCTCACTTATGGAATCTGTAGCCATGGCTATTGGATTCGGACGCAGCGGCCTGCTTGAAGGAAATATGTTTATCAGCGGCATGTGCACAGTTATAACACTTGTTGCCGGATCTGCGTTCGTCATGTGGATTGGAGAGCTGATAAACGACAGAGGAATCGGAAACGGAATTTCTATCGTACTGCTTATCAATATCATTTCATCGATTCCGCAGGATATTACAGGACTATTTGAGCAGTTTGTCATCGGGAAAACAATTGCTAAAGGCATCCTCGCAGCTGCTGTAATAATTATGGTTATCGTCGGAACGGTTATTTTGACTGTAATTGTCAACGACGCAACAAGAAAAATTCCTGTCAATTACGCTCCTAAGACAAGAGGAAGTATAGCATCTGGGGTAAACGGCTCCGGCATCCCCCTGAAGGTGAATACCGCCGGCGTTATCCCTGTTATTTTTGCTTCTTCCCTGTTTGCAATTCCGCAGATTGTTCTTTCATTGATTGGGAAAAACCCAGGAGGGGCAGCTGGACGCGCTCTTCAGTTTGTTAATCAGGGGGCATGGTTCAGACGTGGAGATATGCTCCCGACAATCGGGTTTGCAGTTTACTGCCTGTTAATTATCTTTTTCGCATATTTTTACACTTCTATAACTTTCAACCCGATTGAAGTAGCGGACAATTTGCGAAAACAGGGCGCTACCATTCCTGGTATTCGTGCAGGTCAGGCTACGATACAGTACCTTCGGAAAGTACTTGACGGTATCATTTTTATCGGGGCCATTATGTTGATTGCAGTTGTTGCCATTCCTGCCATTGCAGGAGGACTCTTTAATACAAACGTATCCTTTGGTGGAACGTCTCTTATCATCATTGTCGGCGTTGTCCTTGAAACGATACAGTCTATTGACGCACAGCTTGCAGTAAGAACATACAAAGGGTTCCTGGGATAATAGAAAGGAGGGCACCTGCCAAATGGCAGGTGCGGAAATATATGCGTACATTTTTCATGGTGTTGATGATGGCGGTTGGCGCGGTATTTACAGTGATCGTTCTTATGCAGGAAGGGAACGAATCAGGGCTGGGTACTATCGCAGGCACAAGCGGGACATTCTGGGATAAGAACAAAGCCCGCTCCGCAAGCGGCGTTTTGAAAAAACTGACAGTACTGTTCGGCACCCTTCTTCTTATCCTTGCAGTTTTGCTCAATACAAAACTGTTTGCCTGAATGCGCTATGCAGAGAAAAGACTGGATCATATATCTGTTCTTTTGCGCGCTTATCGCAGCGTCCGCAAAGCTGATATCGCTCGCATCTGTATCATAAAAACAAAGGTGGGTATTTCAATGAGGAATATCGCAGATAAGTGGAAAGAATATCCGAGTCAGACTCCGACTTCTTCTGGGCTAAAATTTGTAACAGTTGAGAAAGAGGGAGGCAGAGAAACCGATGTCGCTTTGTGGAGGGATGGAAAGTTCGATATCGATGCGCAGGTCATTGCATACATGGACATCGAAAAACCGAATCCGTATATTCTCGACACTTTGCCGGAAGGATATATTTTGCCTTCATCTTCCGCAAAAGCGGCCGCAATCAGGGACGGAAAGAAGATCCCGGAGCCTGTACTTTGCAGGATTGGCAGATGCGAGACAGTTCTTGGCATCGACTATGTCGAGGTATGGGTAGAAGGGAAACGGCTTGAAGCCCCCTGCTGCATGGTTGTAGACAAGAGAGGCAGACCTCTTTCTCCGGGACAAAAAAGAAAATTCTGATAATCAACCGGCGGAAAATCCGCCGGTTTTTGTATGAGAAAAATCAGAGAAATACTTCAATATAATATGTGCTCCCGCTGCCTGAATTGATAATTGCAACGCCTACCTGCGTTATTTTCTTGCCAAGCCGTGTTCCGGCAGTCTTTTTATCAGAAAACAGTCGTGTGTTAATATCAGCCGCAGATTTTTGTGTAGTCTTCCACATATTCTCACCAGGCGTAACATCCGTGCCAATCCCAAACTTTGTAAGCATTGATGTAAGAGGCCCATAAGTGGGGAGATCAGCTTTTGTGACATCGTACATTGCCATATCCGCACACCTGAGTTTAGCAAGAGATATAGCCGTGTCCGTAATCTGCAGAGAAGAAAGCCCCTTCTCAGCGCGCTTTGCATTAAGCCCGGTGATGACCTGTGAAGCGGTGTTTTCGTCAAATGTGACATTCGCTGTATAACGCGCCACTTCTCCGCCAAGCGATGAAACAACAGCGTTTGGATCCGCTGCCGGCGTATCGTTATGAGTAAGTGAAACTTCGGTCTGGGAAGATACAGTATATGGTCCCTGTGTCGAAGACTGAATGAGGTTACCATCTGCATCAAACTTCTGAATCACGACGCTTTCCTGGACAGTTTTTCTGCCATTTTCATCCGTCTTTGTTTCCCGAACGACCTTTTTCTTGGTGACTGTACCATCTGCCCCGTTAATAACCGTCGTCTGACCAGGCGTCGCGCTTACAGTGTTTCCCTGTGAGCCCTGCGTAACATTGATTGTAGTACCTGATCCGCCACCCGCACCGGAAACACTTGCTGTTGGAATATCAGGCATTGAAAGTCCCGTAGAAGCAGTTGAACTGTCCTGATTCTTTTTTAATTCATCATAGATTTTCTGAAGATCTATATCGCTGTCTTTTCCATCTGAATCCCCGGTGCTCTCCAGGTCTTTCACGATATCTTCAAAGTTTGGAATGTCCTCCCATTCAAACTTGCCTTTCCCCTTATCTACACGCTGCTGATAGCCAATCACAACTCCGTTGTCATCAAGAAGCTTATAAATATTTCCTGTGATGTTTACATGATGCTTGAGGTCAATCGTTGTAGCGTCTTTTTCGCGTCCGATTGGGTTCCCGTTTTTATCGCACTCAACAAACGCAAATGTATCATCGTCATTTCTGATATACAACATGTAATGGACTTTACCATTCTTGTCCGTAACCTTAAACAGGTTCTTATGTCCTTTAACAGGTACATAATTATCTGGAATATCAGGATTAACCTGCTCCCATTTCCACGACCCATCCATCTGTAGCGTACGTTTCATATATCCTGTGATCTTTCCGTCCGAATCAGTGACCATAAACAGGTTGCTCTCACCAGGGACCGGAATGTAATTATCAGGAACATCAAGGCCTTTAAGGGACCATCCGTCCTTCACTTCAACACTGCCTGACGATGTATTCCACCATGCTCCTGCGTTTGAATCATATCCGTTTGCATACTCGTCTGGTCTCTTTGATGGATTCTTAAACTTATACGTCCAGACCGACAGAAAAGCCCCGAAGAGCAGCACTGTTACCAATAGCAGCTTTCTCATGTGTTTCGCGGCTTATAGCCGCCTCCTTTCTAAAAAATTCCATAAATTTTCTGTTCATATTGTGCAGAAAAGCAAAACACTGAAATTGCGCCGCACATCAAGTACAAAAATCGATATCCACAATCGCCCAGAATATATATAAGAGGAAATGCCACAAAGTCCAGAAAGCTGACCTTATAATATACAAAAATTTCCATTTCAGAAAAAATCGCAAAATCTTTGCAAAGGCAGTGGCGCACACCGATATGCGTCCGTAATTTGGTAAAGATCAATATTTTGAAAGGAGAGAACAGAGAAGTCTGTTCAAAAAAGGTATGGAAGAATTTACAGGGAGAGGATGGCTGCCACATGAATTTGGAAAGCTGCCGCCAGAAAAGAAGAAACAACTTCTTGCCCAAATGTTGGAGGATAACCTGCCGGATAGACAGGATTTCCTCGATTATGGATATCTTATCGGACTTGAAAGCCGGGACGACGACAGCCCGCAGCAGCAGGGAAGCTGCAAGATCTCATTTGCAGCGTTCAAGCATATGCTGAATGGACACATCTCGCTTAACCGCGATGTTCTTGCGCTTATTGCAATCGCAAAAGTACAGGATATTACTGGTTATGCGATTATTTCCACAAAGTGGCTTTCTGAAAAAATCGGAGTAGGGACGGATTCTGCCCGTAAGTCGTTATACTCACTTGAAAACGCAGGAGTTATCACGATACAGCGTATTGACAAGAGCCGTATCGGAGTCACAATCATAGGGAACGATTTCACTGAAAGAGGCAAGCTTAAAAAGGGATATGCTGACGTCAGGCAGGAAATCTTCAATTGTGAAACGTATAGAAAGCTTTCTGGGATCGCGCAGCTTATGGTTATGTGGACATTCATCGGTTCAGCTTTTGCCAGATATATGTACGAAATCAGAAAAAATAATCCTGGGGAAGACGCTATCCCGCCGTTTATCACGGATCTTTCGGAGATTCGATTGGACATGCTCATCAAGCAGTATTATTGCCCGTCGACGTTTAAACTTGCAAAATACCAGCTTGAAAAAGCTGGACTTCTGAAAAAATATTCGACGCCAGACTTTTTGAAGATGCATCCGGAGATCAGACATGGATCCGAGAAAATGTTTCAGGTTAATAATGTCTGCTGTAACCCTATCTACCTTACAAAATATTATATTCTCCATCCATATACATATGAATTCTCTATTCCGTACAAACTGACAAAACGAGAACATAACAGCGAGACCTTTCTTCATAGAAAGCACCTTTTAGATATGATTTTCAGAAAAGCACATATTCAGCTTTCTGAAAAAGAGTTAACTTCTTTTGCAAAAACGCTTCCAAGAGCACAGGCACAGTCCCAGAAAATCACTGATGAAATGTACGCAAATGGTAGCGCGCTTATTAGTCACGATGCCCAGTCTACCATCGAACTTATTGAAAGATATGGCTTTCCGTGGCAGAAGAAGAAATTGAAAAGAGACATTCATAAAGGCAGGATCAAGATAGACAAAGACTGTCATACATTCTCAAAGAATATTGAGCCAGAAGAATGCAATATCGAAGATGCAGCAGAACGCATAACGACAGAAGAATATGTAGATAAAATATTAAACATGACGGCTATTGGGAAATTGTTCTTGTCTGACATCAGATTCAGGGGACCTATAACAGACATACCTGCCACGAAAGAACCGCTTCTTTATAGTGACAGGCATCTTCCTGTATATGCAAGGATCATCATTTCAGTCGTTTTAAAAGAATATAAGCTCTCTAAACACCTGGCATCGATTGCGCCACATCTATTCAGTGCGGGAGCGTCTAACATTGCGAGCAACGCTGTGCACATAATTTTTCATCCATTTGAGAGAGTACTTGGATGGATTAACAAGGCAGACGCAAAGCAGACACCAATACCCATTTTGTGCTAACGTCTGCTGACAGCAAAATAACTTTTCTTTTTCAGGCCTGTTGCTTTGGAGGCCTTCTTTTCGTGTCTAAAATTCCTGATGCTGTAATTCGGGCCATCGCAAAAGCCGATTATAGCTGGCCGCGTTTCAAAAAATCCCTCAATTTCGCAGGTTTTTCGTGATATATGAGAATCACGCCTCAAGTGCCAATTCTTGATTTAAATCAAGTTTTGAAATAATGGGAGTGTATAATCCCCAAATCTTAAATAACACCAGCTGATTTTGGCAGTGGCTATATACACAGTATATACAGCTATTCGAAAAAATTTCGGCGCGACAAGAAAATAAGTATGATGCTAGTATGACACGCAAAAAAACGGAGAAACTGTATGGCAGTATAAATATATTCTATAGGCTACGATACAATATTAACATTACATTTCAATTTATAAAGCGCTGCTGGGCCGTTTACATTCGGGGAATCGGCGCATATGCAACATATAATATAGTGAATGCACATATATAAGTTGCTTGGAACTGACAAAA
>Ga0256404_1003794_pt1 | contig 29898 bp, 24 predicted proteins | sample RumenRJG_01DNA_FD_185990 | JGI IMG/M metagenome (GOLD analysis project Ga0256404, IMG submission 185990) | Bovine rumen microbial communities from Lethbridge, Alberta, Canada - RJG_01 | ecosystem: Host-associated > Mammals > Digestive system > Stomach > Rumen | place: Canada: Alberta | collected...
GTCCATGTTGATGTAGGGGTCGAACTTCTGCATGGTGATGCGGAAGCCCCGGGCCTTCAGGAGACGCCCCAGGGACGCTGCCGTGATCCCCTTTCCGAGACCGGAAACCACCCCGCCAGTGACGAAGATATATTTAACCGCCATACGCACCTCCCGCTGAAAGTCAGTCCTTCTGACAATGAAAAAGGCGCCTGACGGGGTGCGTTTCCACACCGTCAGACGCCGTTGCCTTACAGGGAGAAGTATAGCGCGGGATCCGGGGAATTGCAACCCGCGGCAGCGGTTCATTTCTGCCCCTGTTCTGGTATATAATGATATCAGGGTCAAAAGCCTGTTCACAAAATCAGATGCATAGGAGGACAGCAGGACGATGCGGATCTTTCACCTGTCAGACCTGCACTTGGGGTTGAAGCTCATGAACCGGGACCTCTCGGAGGACCAGGCCTATATCCTGGACCAGATCACGGAGGATGCCCGGCGGGAACAGCCGGACGCCGTTGTCATCGCAGGAGATATCTACGATAAGGCCATTCCCCCGGCGGAGGCGGTGGAGCTCTTTGACCGCTTTGTCTCGGAGCTCTCTGAGGCGGTGCCGGAGGCGGAGATCATGATGATCAGCGGGAACCACGACAGCGCGCCCCGGGTGAACCTGTTCCGGAGCATCTTAAGCCGGCGGAAAATCCACATGATCGGCATCCCCCCGAGAACGCCGGAGGACCACATTGAGAAGGTGGTTCTCACGGATCAGTACGGGCCCGTGAACTTCTACCTGCTCCCCTTCGTGAAGCCCTCCGCCGTGAAGGCGGTGATCGGGACGGACCCGAAGGGAAACAATTTCAGCTACGACGAGACGGTGCGGCGGCTCCTGGACCGGGAAGCCATCGACTTAAGCGAGCGGAACGTGCTGGTGAGCCACCAGTTCTACCTGCCGAAGGGGACAGCGGCCGAAGACGTGGAGCGGGCCGAATCGGAGATCACCACGGTGGGCAACATCGACCAGGTGGGGGCGGACGTCCTCGCCCCCTTCGATTACGCCGCGCTGGGCCACATCCACCGCGCCATGAAGGTGGGGGACGATGCGTTCCGCTACTGCGGCACACCCCTGGCCTGCTCCGTCAGCGAGGCGGGGCAGCAGAAGGGGATCCTTAAGGTGGAGCTGAAGGCGAAGGGAGACGTCACCGTTGAGACCCTGCCGCTCACGCCGCTCCGGCAGGTCCGGGTGGTGAAGGGCCCCCTGCAGGAGGTGGCGGCCCGGGGATCCGACGACTACGTGCGGGTGGTGCTGACGGACCGGGAGGACCTGGACGTCATCGACATGCAGGACCGGCTGCGGCTGGCCTACCCGAATCTTCTGGAAATCCGGCGGGAGGCCCTGCGCCTCGCCGACTACAGCGCCGGGGTCTCCGCAGAGGCGGCCCTGAACCCCTTTGAGCTCTGCTGCTCCTTCTTAAAGGACCTGGACGAGGCAGAACAGGCGCTTCTTAAGGATGTGATCAACCAGGTTCAGGAGGTGGGAGAATGAGACCGGTCAGACTGGTGATGCAGGCCTTCGGCTCTTACGGGAGGCGGACGGCGGTGGACTTTACCGTGCCGAACCAGAACCTCTTTCTCATCACCGGGGACACCGGGGCGGGAAAGACCACCATTTTTGACGCCATCGTCTTCGCGCTGTACGGGGAAGCCAGCTCCGGCACCTCGAAAAAGAAGGGGACGGAGCTCCAGAGCCAGTACGCGGACCCGGCGGCAGAGCCCTTTGTGGAGCTGACCTTCACGGAGCAGCGGTACGGCGTCCCGGAGGAATACACCGTGCGGCGGGTGCCCATGCACATCCGCCCCGCGAAGCGCCGCGGCGCCAAGGAGCAGAGCGTCAGCGAGTCGGTGACCCTCACCATGCCGGACGGCACCGTGTACCCTCAGAAGGAGACCAACGGGAAGCTGGAGGAGATCACGGGCCTCACCAAGAGCCAGTTCATGCAGGTGGCCATGATCGCCCAGGGGGAGTTCATGGAGCTTCTAAGGGCAGAGTCCAACAAAAAGAAGGAGATCTTCCGGAAGCTCTTCGGCACCGGCCTCTACCAGCGGGTGGTGGACGAGCTCCTGAGCCGGAAAAACGCGAAATTCCGGGAGATGGAGGCCATCCGCACCGCCTGGCGGCAGGAGGCAGGCCACGTGGAGGTGCCGGAGGATTTTGATGACCGGGAGCGCCTCCTGGAGCTGCGGAAAAAGATCTGCTCGGAGGAGCGGCTGACTTCCCCGGAGATGGAGGAATTCCTGTCCCTGCTGTCCGGTCTCTGCGACGCCCTCTCGGAAGAGCTCGCCGGGGTGCGGGAAGCGGCGGATGCCGACAGCCATGACCGGGACCGCAAACGGGACCGGGTCACCGCGGCCGAGGCCCTGGACCGGTCCTTCTCCCAGAAGGCCGCGGCAGAGAGCGCCCTGAAAGCCCTCGCGGGGGATGCGGAGCGCATCCGGGAAACCGAGGCCCTGGCGGCCTCTGTGGCGGCGGCCTATGAGGTCCAGGGGGTGTACCGGCTCTTCGAGGCCGCGGAGCGGCTTGTCCGGGACACGGAGGAGGGGCTGAACAGGGAGCAGGAGGCCCTGCCCGGCCTCACGGAGCAGCATACCCGGGCCGCGGAGGAGGAAGCCCGGGCGAAGGCCTCGGCGGACCAGGCGATCGCGGCCTTCACCCAGGTCGATGAGCGGGTGAAGCGGGCCCTTGCGATTTTAAAGGACGTGCAGGACACCCGGGCGCGGCTTGCGAAGGAGCGGAAGCAGGCGGAGGATGCAGACGGCCGGCAGGCCGCCGCGGAACAGAAGCTTGCGGACTTTGAGAAAAAGGTGCAGGAGGCCCGCGGGGAGGCGGATTCCCTCTCAGACGCCGGGCGGCGTCTTGCCCTGTGGGAGGGCAAGGCAAAAGAGGCGGAGGAAGTGGCAAAGGAGCTTGCCGCCGCCGGGAAGCAGGAGAGCGAGACAGAGGCCCAGAGAAACCGGGCGCAGCGCCTGTCCCGGGAGTACGAGGCCGCCGGGGCGCAGTACGCTAAGAAGAGGTCCCTGTTAGAGGCAGAGAGAAAGCGCTTCCTGGACGCCCAGGCCGGGATTCTCGCGGAGCAGCTTCGCGAGGGGGAGCCCTGCCCCGTGTGCGGCTCCCGGATCCACCCCGCGCCCTGCAGGGTGTCCGGGCAGGGATCCGCCTTAAACCGGGAGGAGCTGGACGCCCTTGACAAGGAAGTGGCAGAGCTGAACGCCCGGGAATCCGCGGCCAGCGCTGCCCTGGGAGCCGCGGCGGCGACCCTCAGGGAAAAGGAGAAAACCCTGGAGCAGGCGGTCAGAAAGGCGGGACAGCGCCTGGCGGCCCTGGCCGGAGACGAGGACGCAGGCGCCCCACAGGGTGCCGCGGGCGAGACGGAGCGTGCGGCAGCCTTCCCGGCGCAGCCGGCTGGTGACACCGCGGAATACTCCCTTCCCCGGCTCCGCGCGCGCCTGGCCGGCTTCCGGCGGCAGCTGGAGGAAGAGGGGGCGGTCTGCCGGAGGAAGGCGGACCGGCTGCAGAGCCTCCTGGCGGCGCTGGAGCGCGTTCCGGAGCAGCGGGAGAGCCTGCGAAAGGCGGCGGAGCAGGCGCGGCTCGAGGCCCAGTCGGCCCGGACCGCCCTGGCGGCCTCCGAGACCCGGCTTAGAGAGCAGGAGAAGCAGATCGACTACGCGACAGAGGCCGATGCCCGGTCTGCCCTGAGCCTTGAGACCCAGAAAAAGAAGAGGGCGGAAGGGCAGCTTCAGGCCGCCGGCGAGCGGACATCCGCCGCAAAGGCGGCATTTGAGCGGGCAAAGGCCCTGATCCGCCAGTACCGGGAGACCCTTCCCGGGAAGCGGGAGGAGATGGAGCAGCGGAAGCTGGCCTACCAGGAGATCATGGAAAAGCGGGACCTGGCAGAGTCGGAGTGGAAGCAGCTGACAGAGGAGCACCGGCAGGAGGAGAGCAAAGTCCTGCAGGAGAAGGCCGCGGCCTGGCACCGCAGGAAGGCGGAGGCCGAGGGCGCCCTCGGGGCCGCGCTCGAGGCGATCGGCGGCCGGGAGAAGCCGGACCTTCCCTTCCTCCGGGAAGAGGCCGGGAAGGCGGAGCAGAAGCTCGTTCAGTCCCGGCAGAGGGCCCAGCTCCTCGACGGGCAGTTCCGGGCGGACAGAAGCGTCCTGGACGCGCTCCGCACGAAGCTGGAGGACCGCAGCCGCGTGGCGGAGGAGTACAACCGGACAGAGGGGCTCTACGAGCGCCTGGCGGGCAAGAAGACCGGCGCCAGGATGGACATCGAGACCTTTGTGCAGCGCTGGTATCTGCAGCGCATCCTCCGGGCGGCCAACCTCCGGTTCCTGGATATGTCCGCGGGCCAGTTCGAGCTCCGCATGGTGGGGGATGACATGGCCGGCAGCGGGAAAAACCGGGGCCTGGACCTGATGGTCTACTCCGCCGTCACCGGAAAGGAGCGGGAGATCCGCACCCTGTCGGGCGGCGAGTCCTTTATGGCGGCCCTCTCCCTGGCCCTCGGCATGGCGGACCAGATCCAGGAGAGCACAGCGGCCGTGAATCTTGATATGATGTTTATCGACGAGGGCTTCGGCTCCCTGGACGACCACTCCAGGACCCAGGCGGTGAAGGTGCTGCAGAACATGGCGGGCGGCTCCCGCCTGATCGGGATCATCTCCCACGTCACAGAGCTGAAGCAGGAGATCGAGGACCAGCTGATCGTGCGGAAGGACCGGGAGGGAAGCCGCGTCCAGTGGCAGATCAGCTGAGACGGAAGAAAACAGGACGGGCCGGCCGTCTGGCAGAAGCAGTGCGGCAGCAGGAGCCGGTCGCTGGCAGAAATCCAGACGGCCGGCAGAACATGGTGGGTGGCAGGAGCAGGGTGACAGGTATGGAAAAGCACGTGCATTCATACGAAGAGGCGCTGGACCAGGCGGTCACAGCTTTTTTCGGGCTGGGCAGCTCCCGGCGGGCCCGGAGCCAGTACGCCGAGATCCGGAAGAAGCTGACCGAGTGCCGGTTTGAGAACGGGGAGGATATCTGTCTGATCGACGGGCAGTCCGACAGCCTCTACTTCCTGCTCTCCGGCGTGGTGCAGGTCCTGAACCGGGAAGGGGAGCAGATCAACCTCCTGAGAGAGGGCCAGTACTTCGGGGAGTACGGCGTGCTGTCCGGTCAGGAGCGCCTCTCCACGGTGCGGTCCATGGGAAGGACGGTGCTGTACCGCATGGACCGGGAGGACGTGCTGGCTGTCCTCAGGAAGCGGCCGGCCCTTTACGGGGAGTTCATGAAGCGGGTCTACACCCAGGTCTCGGGAAAGCACCGGCAGATCCTGGAGCTCTCCAGGGCCCGCAGGGGCATCCTCCAGCACCCGTCGAACCGGGAGACCATGTCCAGGCGGCGGATGCTGGTCTATTACGGGCCTGTTCTCCTCGCCGCGGCGCTCTGCGCGCTCCTGATCCCTGAGGGGACAGCGGGCCCCGTCTTTCTCGCGCCGCTGCTCCTCATGTTCTTCTGTGTCCTGGTGTCGAAGCGGACGGTGGAATCCCTGGTGGCGGGCATTCTCCTGGCAGCGGTTCTCCTGTACCGGGGCAGCCCATTTGTGAGCTTCACCGACGCCATGCTCGCCTCCATGGGCGCCCCCGACAACGTGTTTACCGTCTATGTGATGGCGATGATGGGGGGCGTCACGGCCCTGGCTGAGGCCACCGGCGCGGTCACAGCCTTCCAGAAGTACGCGGACCGCACGGTCCGGAGCCGGAAAAGCGCCATGCTTCTCGGCGCCGGTATCATGGCGGCCACGGCCATCGACGACAGCCTGAACATGCTCTGCGGCTCCTTTTCCACGGCGGAGGCCTCGGAGAAGCAGAAGGTTCCCAGGGAGAGCCTGGCAGCGCTGTTCAGCATCCTCCCCGTGGTCCTCTGCTCCTTCCTTCCGGTCTCGCTCTGGGGCGTCTTTGTCTTCGGTACCCTGACCGCCTCGGCGGGAGAGGGCACGGCGGGCCTGTTTGTCCGGTCGATTCCCTTTAATTTCTACTCAGGGCTGGCGGTTCTGGCGATGCTTCTTTTCTGCGCCGGGAAGCTGCCGCCCACAAAGCCGATTCAAATGGCGGAGGAGCGGGTGAAGGCCGGGGGAGAGCTCTGGCCCGCAGGGTCCGAGGACTATCTGGTCCGGGAGGAGCCGGAGCGCTGGGGCCGGGCCTGGAACGTGCTGCTGCCCATTCTCTTTCTCGGCGTCTCGGCCGTGAGCTTCCGCAGCTTTGGCAGCGGGCGGGTGATGCTGGACAGCGCCTGCGCCCTCTCTGCCACGGTGGCGTTCCAGTTTTTCCTGTACGGCTTCCAGGAGCTCCTGTCGCCGGAGGAGTTTCTGGACCACCTCTGCAGGGGGATCGCGGGCTCATCCCTGCCGGTGGTCCTGTACCTGCTGACGATCTGCTTTGCGTCCCTCCTGGACCAGCTGGGCCTGGGAACCTTTCTGGAGCAGTGGGCATCGGCCTGGTCCGTTTCCTGGTCGGCGGCTTCGCCTCTGTTTCCCGCCGGCCTCTTCCTCTTCGCCGTGCTGCTGACCGTGCTGCTGGGATCATCCTGGTCCATGTTCGCCATGGTATTCCCCCTGGCGGTCCGGATGGCCCCGCTGCTCGGCCTGAACCCCGCCCTCTGCGCCGGGGCCGTGATGGCGGCCGGGATCGCCGGCGAGCAGAACTGCGTCTTTACCGCCAACGCCACCGACGTGGGAACCGCCGTGGGCTGCAATCCCGCGAAGGTGCTTGATACGCGCCTCTCCTTCAGCATCCCCCTGACCGCCGGGGCCTTCCTGCTCTATCTGGCGGCGGGATTCGTGGTGAGGTGAGGAAGGCCTGGAAAATAAGTCGGCCGGTCAACCCTATGTCGAACGCTGAGGTTCATAAGGAAGCTGGCATAGGGAAATGACAATATGGCCAGCACTATGCCAGGCGTATTGGCGGAAGGCATAGAGAATGAAATAACAGCTGTTATCTATGCCTGCTTACAGGGGTATTGGGGGAGGAAATGATACAAATTGAGGGAGCTGCTCATTTGCAGGATGAATCAGAGGCATAGATTATGTGATTTTTTAAAATCAGTATGCTTGGACGCTTCACAATTGGCATAGAAAAGTGGGGAATCTGAAATAAGCGATGCCATATCCAAAAGTGAATACCCATATGGGGTATATGACGAGAGGGTGATAATAGGCCGGCACTTTCTCGTGACTTTCAGTCATGTGTAGATTCAAAGAATTACTCTGTGCGGGACCGGATACAGATATTACCGGGCCCAATTTCCATATCAGGAGTGCGCTTCAATGAAAAAACAAAGCTTGCTGCTGCAGTCTCTTGTGTTGTCTCTGCTTTTCTGTCTGCTGCCGCCGCTGCAGTACGAACCGCTGCAGTACGAACCGCAGCAGTACGAACCGCTTCAGTATGAACCGCTGCAGTTTAAATCCCTGCAGCCTATGCAGGCGCTCGGGGCGAACTTCAGCTTCAGCCAGCCGGGACAGGGATGGGTGAAGGACGAGCGGGGGTGGAAGTACCGCTTTGAGAGCGGTCCCTGGTTCACGGGAGGGTGGCACACCATCAATCAAAGGCGGTACCACTTTGACCGGGACGGCTACATGGAGCACGGCTGGTATACGGAGAATGGCTCCTGGTATTATCTGGGAATCCCCGGAGACGAGAGCACAGGTCTCCTGAGAAGGGGCTGGATCACGGACGAGGGGAAGCGATACTTCCTGGACGCGGATGGCATCATGAAGACCGGGTGGCTTAAGATGGGAGAGGACTGGTTTTACCTGAAGGCCTCCGGGGCCGCGGCGGCAGGGGAAACCCTGGAACTAGGCGGACAGCGATGCACCTTCCGGGAAGACGGTGTGCTGCAGGGAACAAGGCCCATGGGAAATCCGGGGGCGGGGAGTCAGGGCTCAGGGAATATGCCCGCAGGGAATCCGCCTGTAGGGAATCCAGGGTCCGAGGATGCGCCCCTGGGGGATCCGGATTCTGGGGATACGCCGATCGCCTCTGAGGATACAGCTTACGGAAATCCTTTCAGTACCTCATATGCGCCGGCTGCGCAGCAGCAGGGCGTTCAGACGGGCCGGCAGATCGGGATTATCTATCCGGAATAAGGAAGTGTACATAGCAAGGGACGGTTTCAGGCCGCACAGCCTGAAACCGTCCCTTGTGTTCTGAGGAGATATACGAATCTCCTGGTTTTCTCATTTTTGTCTGTCCGAAAGTCTTGCCGGGCGGGGAGCCTCCGGCGGATCGCAGGTCAGGACAGAGGAACGCGCGCGCACCGCGGGCGCAAGCGAAACAGGGAACACGCGCGTTTCTCGCGCGCGGGATTGCACCGCACACGAGATGGAAAGCGCGCAAGCGCGCTGTCCTGACCGCGCGGGATCGGCAAGCCGATCCCGATTGAATGCCTTTGGTCAGGTTTTTTCCTGGTATCTGGCCAGGGCTTCCTTGTCCAGGGGCGTCAGCGAGGCGCCTCTGTTTAATGTGCTCAGGGAGGCGGCCTTGCAGGCGCCGGCACAGGCGTCCCGGAGAGACAGGCCGGAGAGAATCCCGTGAATCAGATGGGCGGCGAAGCAGTCTCCGGCGCCGGTGGTGTCCACCGGCTGGACGGGGATCGCGGGGACCCAGCCTGAGGAGTCGCTGCCTGCACTGGTGTAGCAGGCGCCCCGCTCCGCGCATTTGATGATCACATTGGAGGCACCGCAGCTGAAAAAGGTGCTGGCTGCTTCCTCAGGTGTGGCGGCGCCGGTCATGCGGAGCGCGCCCTCCTCGCTGGGAAGGAAGTAATCCAGCAGAGGCAGAAACGGCCTGATTCCGGTAAGCCCAAGATGTCTCTTGTCAGAGCCGAGATCTGCAAAGGTCAGGATTCCCCTTGTCTTGGCAGTTCGGAGCAGCTCCACGAGCCCGTCATCCTCCAGAAGAGGCAGGCTGAAAAGACTTGCAATGGAAAGCGCCCTGGGCGCTTCTGGCCCGGATACAGCCATGTCCTTACCGAAAACCCAGGCGCAGTCCTCTTTCGTAAGCATTCCGTGGGCGCCGGCGTTGGAAAAGGCGTTCTGTTCCCCGTCAGGACGAAGGAGCAGGAGAGAAGTGCCGGTCTCGAGACCATCCTTTTCCACAATGTGGGAGACGTCCACGCCTCGCGCCGACAGAGCGGCTTTTGCCATGGTGCCGGCCTGGTCTTTCCCAATGCAGGCAGCGATGGAAACGGACCTGCCGAGATCCCCCAGCCGGATACTCTGATTGGCGCCGTCTCCGCCGGTGGACAGGGTGATTCCGGAGATACGCTGCTTTTCCAGCCAGCTGTCCTGGCTGGCAATCGGGCCGGCAATGACATCGGTGACGACTGTTCCTATGACAATCACATCCATGAGGGAACCTCCTTGTCGGAATGAAGTTTCTAACATCATAATATACCGGTTCGAAGGCTGTTTGCAAATAAAAAGGGCGGCCCAGGATCGGACCGCCCAGCGTTTGATTCATCTGGTTCATTAGATACGCTGATGATTTGGCACTTTTGGCACTTTTCGTACTTTTGTACGTTGGTCTTTCGCACTGCGTGCCTCAGCCGGCCGGATGCTGCTTCTTCTCCGGGTGGCAGAGGCTTTTTCCGCCGCAGTTCTCGCAGCCGCAGGAGCAGCCGCCCTTCCCGCTTCTGTGGTTTCTGACCTGCTGCACCACGATGGCGACGAAAATCGCCAGCACGATGAGACCTACGATCAGAGTAGACAAATTCATAAGTGCTCCTTTCAAGAACGCTTCAAAGCTGTTTTCGGGCCGCCCTGAAAGGCGGCCCGGGGTATGCCTGGAAATCTAATCTTACGCTGCCTCCACGGAGCGCACGGTCCGGACGTTCTCCGCCTCGCTGGGCTTCCGGATCAGGAGCCAGACGGTGGCGGCGATGACGGCCAGGGCAGCGATGGTGCCGATCCCGAAGGAGCCGCCGTTCATGAGGGAGCCGAGCTGGTAGACCACCAGGGCGGCGCCGTAGGCGAAGAGGCACATGTAGCCGATGGCTGCCCAGGTCCACTTCGGGTTGTTCATCTCTCTCTTAATGGCGCCGATGGCCGCGAAGCAGGGGGCACAGAGCAGGTTGAACACCATGAAGGAGTAGGCCGCCACGGGGGTGAAGGCCATGGCGATCTCGGCGCTCAGGTTGCCGGGATAGAGGACGCCGAAGGTGCTGACCACCTCTTCCTTCGCGATGAGGCCGGTGATGGTGGCCACGGTGGCCTGCCAGGTGCCGAAGCCAAGAGGCGCGAAGATGAAGGCGATGGCGGAGCCGACCGCCGCCAGCAGGGAGGCGTCGCTGGATTCCACCATGCCGAAGCCGGACTCGGTGAAGCCGAAGCCCTGGAGGAACCAGAGGATGATGGAGGAAGCCAGGATGACGGTTCCGGCCCGCTTAATGAAGGACCAGCCCCGCTCCCAGGTGGCACGCAGCACGTTTTTCGCGCTGGGCATGTGGTACTGGGGAAGCTCCATGACGAAGGGCGCCGGCTCGCCGGTAAAGGCCCGGGTCTTCTTCAGGATAATGCCGGAGATCACGATGGCTGCCACGCCGATGAAGTAGGCGGAGGTGGCCACGAACGCGCTGCCGCCGAAGAGGGCGCCCGCAAAGAGGGCGACGATCGGCATCTTGGCGCCGCAGGGGATGAAGCAGGTGGTCATGATGGTCATCCTGCGGTCCCGCTCGTTCTCAATGGTTCTGGAGGCCATGACGCCGGGAACGCCGCAGCCCGTGCCCACCAGCATGGGGATAAAGGACTTGCCCGACAGGCCGAAGCGGCGGAAGATCCGGTCCATGATGAAGGCGATCCGGGCCATGTAGCCCACATCCTCCAGGATGGAGAGGAGCAGGAAGAGCACCAGCATCTGGGGCACAAAGCCCAGAACTGCGCCCACGCCGCCGATGATTCCGTCCACGATGAGGCTGGAGAGCCAGCCTTCCACGCCGATGGATTCCAGGAAGCCGCCGACCGCGGCGGGCACGCCGTTCACCCATGTGCCGTATTCCGCGGGATCCGGCTCCGGAACCGCCAGAGACTCCTCAAAGGCCGCGGCGTCCACGGTCTCCGTGGTGGTCTCACCGGCCTCGTCGTCGTAGAAATAGGCCTCTGCCGTCACGCCGCTGGCCCGGGAGACAAAGTCGGAGACGACCGCCGGGTCGTTCTCGCCGGACTCCAGCATCTCAGAGATGGCGGTGGTGTCGACACCCGACTCCTCGGCCTTCTCGAGGAAGGCCGCGATGCGGCCCTGGGCCTCCTCGAAGGCACCGGCATCGTCCTCGAAGCCCTCGCCGCCGGAGACGAACCAGCCGTCGCCGAAGAGCCCGTCGTTGGCCCAGTCTGTGGCCCGGGTTCCGATGGAGATCGGCAGGCTGCCCATGGAGATGGCGTAGATGAGGCACATGACGCAGACGAAGATGGGCAGCGCCAGGATCCGGTTGGTGACGATCTGGTCGATGCGGTCGGAGAGGGAGAGGCTGTGCTTTTCAGCGGCCTTCTTCACCGACGATTCCACCACCTTGTTGATGTAGGCGTAGCGCTGGTTCGTGACGATGCTCTCGGCGTCGTCGTCCAGCTCCTTCTCGCAGTCCGCAATGTGCTGCTCCAGGTGGGCCTTCAGCTCCTCGGAGAGCTTCAGCTCCTCCAGCACCTTCTCGTCCCGCTCGAAGACCTTGATGGCGTACCAGCGGAGGTAGCGCTGGTCCACCATGCCCTCGATGGACTCCTCGATGTGGGCGATGGCGTGCTCCACACTGCCGGTAAACACGTGGGGCAGCTCGCCGGCCCGCCCGGCCTCAGCGGCCTTCGCGGCCATTTCCGCGGCCTCGGTGCTGTTCTCGCCCTTCAGGGCGGAGATGGAGATCACCCTGCAGCCGAGGGCATCCCCCAGTTTCTTTAAGTCGATCCGGTCGCCGTTCTTCCGCACCAGGTCCATCATGTTGACGGCCACGACCACCGGAAGCCCCAGCTCGATCAGCTGGGTGGTGAGGTAGAGGTTCCGCTCGATGTTGGTGCCGTCCACGATGTTCAGGATGGCGTCCGGCTTCTCGCCCACCAGGTAGCTTCTGGCCACCACCTCCTCCAGGGTGTAGGGGGAGAGAGAGTAGATGCCGGGAAGGTCCTGGATGATGACATCCTTCCGGGACTTCAGGCGCCCCTCCTTCTTTTCCACGGTGACGCCCGGCCAGTTGCCGACGTACTGGTTTGAGCCGGTCAGGTCGTTGAACAGCGTGGTCTTTCCGCAGTTCGGATTGCCGGCAAGCGCAATTTTAAGATCCATAATATCCTCCAGTCACAGAATCCAGTTCCCCGCAGGTACGAAAGGCCCGGCGGGTTTTTACTCCACCTCGATCAGCTCCGCGTCGCTCTTCCTGAGGCTCAGCTCGTACCCCCGGAGGTTCAGCTCCATGGGGTCGCCCAGGGGCGCCACCTTCCGGACGAGGATTTCCACGCCCTTCGTGATGCCCATGTCCATGATGCGGCGCTTGATGGCGCCGGAGCCGTTCAGCTTCACCACCACAGCGGTGCCGCCGACCGGTACGTCCTTCAGTGTCTTCATTTTCAGATCCCCCTTTTTTTCGTTCGCCGCAGCCTCAGAAGAGAATGCGGTTCACCATGGTGCGGTCCAGAGCCACCCGGCTGTCCTTCACCTGGACAATCAGGTTTCCGGCGAGTTCGCTGACCACGGTGATCTCCGTACCCACCACAAAGCCCAGCTCCGCCAGGTGCTGGCGGATGTCGTCCTTCCCGGTGATGCGGTTAATGGTGACAGTTTCTCCAGGTTTCGCTGCTGACAGTGGAATCATTTTCCTGTGCCTCCTCTGAACTGATGTGAAACACGGCGCAGCGGCAGCGCTCCTGCAGCCCGGAAACGGCCGGAATTCCGGGGCTTCGGGAGGAAGCGGGCCGGAACAGGACCTGGCCGGAGACGAACCGGATTAGCTATGACTCACCAAAGGTAGACATAACGTACTCCAATTAGCCTTTCCACACTACAGTTAGTCTACGCAACTGCGAGTTAAAAATAGCTAATTTTGCAGGGAATGTCAAGTCAATTTCGGAAAAATTACAGAACCTGAGCCTCCTGGTCTGGGCGCTCTCGCTCGCAGTCCTGGCGATTGTCTTTGCCATGACGGCGAGAGAGCGGGCAAGGGAGTTCGCGGTTCTCCGCGTCATGGGCGCCTTCCGGAACCGGCACATCGGCGTGATCCCCCAGGGCCGCACGGCCTTCCGGAGCCTGACTGTGCTGGAAAATGTGCTGCTTCCCTCCCGGCTCTATGTACAGAAGTCCGAAAATGTTTTAGAATACAGGGACAGGGCCCTGACTATGCAGGAAGGAAGGCTCAGCGGGGGCTGAGCAAAGAATCACCTATGCTTCACTGGGACGGACTGATCATCGCCCTCTTGACGATTCTGATCATCGGCGTTTTTCACCCCGTTGTGATCAAAACAGAATATTACTTTGGATGTAAAGCATGGCCTGTGTTTCTGATCACAGGCCTTTTTCTGATTGCGGGATCCCTTAAGGCTGCCAACACGGTGCTGAGCACTGTCCTGGCGGTCACCGGCGCCACCTGCCTGTGGAGCATCAGGGAGCTCTTCGAACAGAGGGAGCGGGTGAGAAAGGGCTGGTGGCCCGCGAACCCGGAGCGGCTGAAGCGGGAGCAGGAGAAGAAGGCCCGCCGGAGCTGACCCCCCCGCCGGAACTGAAACCCCTCTGACCGCGGCAGCGGTTCATGAGACGCGAAGCGGATTGCGAATGTCCGCTTTAAATACAATCTAAGGAGTGAACCCATGATTCAGGACATTGCCCCCAGAAAATTCCACAACGAGTACCACCCGGAGATCACGCCCGGGCCCGCCGACCCGGTGTTCCACTTCCGGGGACGGGACATCCTGGCGGACCCGAAGAGCCAGAATCCCTTCCCCCTTTACGGGACCATCGCGAAGCCGGAGCGCATCGTCTACGCTTTTTCCATCGACGACATCCACTACTTCATGGTCCTGGACGACGAGGTGGATGTGGCCGGGAACTACAGCTACTGGGACGTGCGGGGCCTCAGGGACGAGGGCAGCATGGAGCACTTCCAGGTCTTCGCGGCCTTCACGGCCCTCCACCTCTCCAGCTGGTACCGCTCGGTCCGCTTCTGCGGCTGCTGCGGCGGAAAGACGGACCCGGATCCCCGGGAGCGGGCCATGCGCTGCCGGGACTGCGGAAGAGTCTTCTATCCCCGCATCAACCCCGCCGTGATCGTGGGCGTCACCAACGGGGACCGGCTGCTGCTCACCTACTACGCCCGGAACCGGGGCGTCCAGAAGATCCCGGCCCTCATCGCGGGCTTCACCGAGATCGGGGAGACCTTCGAGGAGTGCGTGGCCCGGGAGGTGATGGAGGAGGTGGGCCTCAAGGTGAAGAACATCCGCTACTACAAGTCCCAGCCCTGGGGCATCGCGGACGACATCCTGGCCGGCTACTACTGCGACGTGGACGGGGACGACACCATCCACATCGACGAATCGGAGCTGAGAAAGGCCGAGTGGGTGCGCCGGGAGGATATCACAGGCCAGCCGAGGCCCGGCAGCATGACCCACGAGATGATGATGATGTTTAAGGAGGGCAAGGAATGACTGTTGTCACAACCAAAGTCAGGAAGGTGAGCCTGTTCCGGAACGGGGCCGAGATCGTGAGAAGCGGAAGCGCAGAGCTTCCCGCCGGCACGCAGACGGTTGTCATCAGGGGACTGAGCGGGAGCGCCGCCCTTGACTCGGTGCGGCTCTCCGTGAGCGAGGGCGTGCGCTGCGAGGATCTGCGGTTCGAGGCGGCGGAGACTGGGGGACAGAAGGAATCCGAGGCCATCGCCGAGGAGATCGCCGCCGCGGAGAAGCAGGCGGAGATCCGGGCGCTGCAGGCGGAGCTCTGGAAGGCCAACGGGAACTTCACCGGGCGGGAAGCCATGGAGACCGGAGAGATCAGAAGCTACATTCAGAGCCTCCCGGAGGTCCTGGGGCAGCTCTCCCTGGAGGAGGCGGAGTTCCGGAAAAAGATCCGCGCACTGACGGAGAAGAAGGAAGAAGCGGAGCGCCTGGAGGGCCTGCCGGCGGCCGTGGCAGTGCTGACGGTCCCGGAGGCGGGAGAGGTCTTCTTTGAGCTGCGCTACCACGATTCCGCGGCCCGGTGGCGGCCGGTGTACGAGATCCACTCCGACGGCGAGGGGCCCCTGGAGTTCCGCATGCGGGCCAGGATGAGCCAGACTACCGGCGAGGACTGGACAGACACAGAGCTGAGCCTCTACACGGGAAATCCCTCTGCCGGCGGCAGGCTCCCGGAGCTGGACTCCGTCTGCCTGGAAATCAGGGTGCCGGAGCCGGAAAAGCCCCTGGGGCCCCCCATGATGCCCGCGTTCATGGGCGGTATGATGGCCCAGGCTTCCGTTATGCCCGGCGCCGGCGGCATGCAGTCGGCAGAGGCGGTGCCGAGATCAATGCCCCTCATGAAGCGGGCCGAGACCGGGGAGGCCGAGATCCGGGGGGAGGACACCATGACGGAGTACGCGCTCCCGGGTACAAAGTCCCTGAAGAACGGCGCCGAGAGCGTGGCGGACCTGAGGACCGATTCCGTCCCCGCAAAATACCGCATTGTCTCTGTGTCCTGCAAGGACCCGGCCGCATATCTTACGGCCGGGGTCAGCACAAAGGACCTTCCGGTGGCATCCGCCTTTTCGGCCGGCATTTATCTCAAGGGCATGTTCACCGGCCGGCTGAGCCTGGATCCGGACCTGACGGAGGAGACCGCAGAGCTCACCCTTGGGCGGGAGGAGCAGGTCCACGTCAGCAGGGAGGAGCTGCCGCCGAAGGCATCCTCCGCGTTCTTAAAGGGGCAGAAGACCCTGGAGCACCAGTATACCGTCCGGGTCTCAAACAACTCCGGATCGGAGAAGACGGTGCTGGTCCGGGACCTGGTTCCCCTCTCCCGGGCGAAGGAAATCCAGGTGGAGACAAGGGAGCTCTCGGGCGCGGCCCTGGACCAGGAGACCGGGATCCTCGAGAAGGAGCTGAAGGTTCCCGCCGGCGGCGCGGAGGAGTTCCGCGTGAGCTACAAGGTCTCCTGGCCGAAGGAGAAGCAGCTGAAGAAGACCGCTGTGAAGGGAACCGGCGGGAAAAAGTACTGCAGAAGCTGCGGGTCAGAGGTGTTCGGCAAGTTCTGTCCGACCTGCGGGGCGCGCTATGAGTGAGCGCGGTGTCCAGGAGGCGGTGATCCTGACGCTGGAAAAGATCGGGCGGGAGCTGGGCGATCGGACCCTCTTCCGGGAGGTGAACGCCGGGATTCACGAGGGGGAGCGGATCGGCCTGATCGGCGTGAACGGCACCGGGAAGTCCACCCTGCTCTCCATTGTGGCGGGAGAGACCGAGCCCGACGAGGGGCAGATCATCCGGCGGAACGGCCTCCGCATTTCCTATCTCTCCCAGAACCCGGTGTTTTCGCCGGACCGGACCGTCCTGCAGCACGTGACCGGCCGGATCACGGGGCAGGAGGCCCACTGGGACACGGAGGGCGAGGCCCGGGCGGTGCTGAAGCGCTTTGGCATTCCGGACCCCGACGGCAGCCCGGAGCACCTCTCCGGCGGCCAGAAGAAGCGGGCGGCTCTGGCGGCGGCCATTCTCACGCCCTGCGACCTCCTGATCCTCGACGAGCCCACCAACCACCTGGACCACGACATGATCGAGTGGCTCCAGGACTGGCTGGACAGCTTCCCCGGCGCCCTCCTCATGGTGACCCACGACCGCTATTTCCTGGACGAGACGGCGGTCACCATCTGGGAGATCGACCGGGAGACCCTGTTCCGCTACGAGGGCAATTACGAGGTCTACCTGGAGAAGAAGGCGGAGCGCCTGGCCTTCGCGAGGGCTGCCGAGCGGAAAATGGCGGCCCTGTACCGCCAGGACCTGGCCTGGATGATGCGCGGCGCCAGGGCCCGCTCCACCAAGCAGAAGGCCCACATCCAGCGCTTCGAGGCCCTGAGGGACAGGGAGAAGCCGGAGGAGGAGCGGCAGATGGCCATCTCCTCGGTGTCCTCCCGCCTCGGGGGTAAGACCATCGAGCTTAAGGATGTCTCCAAGGCCTTCGGCGGCAGGACCCTGTTTCGGGATTTCACTTACACCTTTTTAAAGAACGACCGCATCGGCATCATCGGCCCCAACGGCTGCGGCAAGTCCACCCTCTTAAAGGTCATTCTCGGGGAGCTCTCCCCGGACAGCGGCAGCGTGGAGACGGGGCAGACGGTGGTGGCCGGCTGCTTCCACCAGGAGAACGAGGGCCTGGACGAGCGGGCCACGGTGCTCCAGTCCGTCCGGGACATCGCCGAGTACATCAGGACCCCGGAGGGGCTGGTGACGGCGGCCGCCATGTGCGAGCGCTTCCTCTTCGACGGGACCATGCAGTACACGCCGGTGGCGAAGCTCTCCGGCGGGGAGAAGCGGCGGCTGTACCTCCTGCAGGTGCTGATGGCCGCCCCCAACGTGCTGGTGCTGGACGAGCCCACCAACGACCTGGACCTGGAGACCCTCCGGATCCTGGAGGACTACCTGGACCACTTCGGGGGCATCGTGATCGTGGTGTCCCACGACCGGCACTTCCTGGACCGGGTGGTGACACGGATCTTCTCCTTCGAGCCAGACGGGACCCTCCTGCAGAGCGAGGGCGGTTACGAGGAGTACCGCCAGAGAAAGCTCCTCTCCGGGGAGACCGCGGCGGATGCCGGCAGCCGTGCGGGAATCGCCGCCTCCGGCGCCGGAGCCGGAGCGGAGGATGCGGGAGCCGCCAGGGGCGGAAAGAAGCCCCGGACAGAGCGCCCGAAGACCCGCCTCTCCTACAAGGAGCAGCGGGAGTACGACGGGATCGAGGCCCTGATCGACGAGCTGACGGAGAAGTCCCGGAGGCTGGAGCAGGAGATCGCCGAGGCGGCCACGGACTTTGTGAAGCTCCAGGCCCTCACGGAGGAAAAGGACCGGGTGGAGCAGGAGCTGGAGGAGAAGATCGGAAGATATATGGAGCTGCAGGAGCTGGTGGATTCCTTCCAGTGACGCGGAGATCGTATACGCTTCCGGTCGGTTCCCCGGTGTTCGGACGCTGCATTCGACATTTTACTGTGAGAAAAGATGCTGTTTAATTCCTTTGCATTTATGGCCTTTTTCCCGGCGGTGCTGCTGGGCTGCTTCCTGGTCCCTCCGCGAACCAGGAATCTTTTTCTTCTGATCGCCAGCTACGTGTTTTACATGGGCTGGAAGCCGGCCTACGCCCTCCTGATTCTGGCGGTGACGCTGTCCAGTTACCTGGCGGGGCTCGCCATGGAGCGGTATCCGGAGCGGAAGAAGCTGTTCCTGGGGCTGAATCTTCTGGTCTCCCTGGGGCTGCTCTTTGTGTTCAAGTACTTCGGCTTCTTCACCGGGATTCACCTGAACCTGGTGCTGCCGGTGGGCATCTCCTTCTACACCTTCCAGTCCCTGGGCTACTCCATCGACGTGTATCGGGGGGAGATTCCCGCGGAGAAGAGCATCCTCCGCTACGCCCTCTTTGTGTCCTTCTTTCCACAGCTGGTGGCGGGTCCCATTGAGCGGAGCAAAAACCTGCTGCGGCAGATCGACGCCTCGGAGCGGATCGTCATGGCGGATTACCCCAGGATGGCCCGGGGAGCGGTGATGATGCTCTGGGGGTACTTCCTGAAGATGGTGGTGGCGGACCGGGCCGCGATCCTGGTGGATACGGTCTTTGACCAGTATTACCTCTTCGGCCGGTATGAGCTCCTCCTGGCGGCGGTCCTGTTCTCGGTCCAGATCTACTGCGACTTCGCCAGCTACTCTGTCATTGCGGCGGGGGCCGCGCGGATGATGGGCTTCGAGCTCATGGAGAACTTCAACACGCCCTACCTCGCCGACAGCGTCCGGGATTTCTGGCGCCGCTGGCACATTTCCATGGGCACCTGGTTCCGGGATTACCTGTACATTCCCCTGGGCGGCAGCCGGAAGGGGAGGGGCCGGGCCAGGCTGAACCTGATGGTCACCTTCCTGGTGAGCGGTCTCTGGCACGGGGCCAGCTGGCACTACGTGGCCTGGGGCGGCTTAAACGGCCTGTACCAGATCGCGGAGGAGCTGACGGCGGGCTTCTTTGACAGGCTGTACACCCGTCTCAGGGTGCGCCGGGACGTGTTCAGCTTCCGCTTCCTCCGGATCCTGAAGACCTTCCTGCTGGTCCAGTTTTCCATGATCATGTTCCGGGCGGGATCGGTCCTGGAGGCCCTGGACATCTGGAAGCGGGTCCTGTTCCGGGCGAACCCCTGGGTGCTCTCTGACGGCTCCCTGTACCGTCTGGGGTTAAACCGGGGGGAGATGGACATCCTCCTGGTCTCCTGCGGAGTGCTCCTCGCGGCGGATCTCCTTAAGTACTGCACCGGGCAGAACCCGGACGAGTTCCTGGAGAAGCAGAACCTGCCCTTCCGCTGGGGCGCGCTTCTCGCGCTCCTGTTCGCGGTGGTGGTCTACGGGGTCTACGGACCGGGGTTTGACGCCAACGCCTTTATTTACTTCCAGTTCTGACCAATCATGAGGAACCACGTGCTGTAACTGTTCAGCACCCAGGCAAAAGACAGAAGCAATGGCTACTGAGGCCTGGGTGCTGAATAAATACCATATTCTTGCTGCCAGTTGTAAGCGTATGATGAAAACGCCAGGTGAACCCTTGAAAAAACGATCCTTTGGCCGCGGCCTCCTCAGGGCGGCCTGTTTTCTGCTGCTTGCGGTCCTTCTGCTCGCGGGCTTTGCCCGAACCTTCGGCTTCAAGTACTCCGACGGGGTGGACTCCATGCGGACCTTCTACCGGCAGGCGCCGGGCAGCGTGGACGTCCTCTTTCTCGGGAACTCCCACGTCTTCGAGGACGTGGACACGGGCGCCCTCTACGACACGGCGGGCATTGCGGCCTACGACCTCTGCGCCGCCAGACAGGTGCCCTGGAGCACCTACTGGTACCTGAAGGAGGCCCTGAAGACCCAGCGCCCGAAGCTGATTGTCATGGACTGCTTTGGGCTCACCACCGAGTCGGACTACGCCTCCCGGGAGGACGCGGTGAAGTCCCTCGCCGGGCTGAAGCTCTCCCTGGACAAGCTCGCCGCCATCCGGGAGTGCGTGCCCCCGGAGGAGCGGCTCCGCTTCCTGTTCGGCTACCCCCTGTACCACGGCCGCTACAGCGACCTCGGCCGGGAGGACTACCTGCCGCAAAAGGGCATTGCCAACCGGGAGAGCTGGAAGGGCTACATTCCCAACTACCTGGTGGACCCGCAGACCCGGCCGGACATCGCCGCCATGACCGGGGAAAAGGCCCTGCTCCCCAAGGCGGAGGATGCCTTCGTCCGGATTATGGATCTCGCCGGGCAGGCCGGCATCCCCCTCGTTCTGATCTGCTCCCCCTTCCCCCTGACGTACGAGCACATGCAGGTGTTTCACACCGCAGAGCGCATGGCGGCGGAGCGGGGAATTCCCTTCTGGAACTTCAATGAGCAGTACGATGAGATCGGCCTGGACTTTGAACGGGACTTCGCGGACTACTCCCACCTGAACCACCGGGGCAGCCGGAAGTTTTCCGAGTTCCTGGCGAAGCGCCTCGCCGGGGCCTATGACCTGCCGGACCGGCGGAATGACCCGGCCTTTTCGGGCTACGAGGTCATGGCGGAGGATGTGCGCTGCCGCGCAATGGACGAGGAGATCCGGAGTACCTGGGACCGCGGGGCCTTCCTCGGGGCCCTTGGGAGCCACCCCCATCTGGTGGTGCTGCCGAGCTGCCGGGGGAGCTATGCCGCCACAGAGGAGGGCAGGCGCATCAACGCGGAGACCCGGAGAGCCCTCGGGGAGACCGGGCGGCTGGCCCTTGGACCCGAGACGACGGTGTCGGTCATGGCGGGGGCGGCGGATGAGCAGGCCCGCAGCCTGGAGCGGGACCCCGCCGGCGGCGCCATGCCGGAGGCGCTCCCGGAGGAGAACCTGGTGGAGGATCCGGCCGGGAACATGGCAGAAGACCGGGTAGAGGACCCGGCGGGACCCGCAGGGGACCTCAGGCTGAAGCTGAACCTGACAGAGTATTACGCGGTCAGCGACGGCATCAATTACCTGATTTACGACCAGTTCGCGGACCAGGTGGTGGACTGCGCCGGCTTCCGCTTCAACGGGGCGGCGCTGGCGGAGCAGAAGACCGCCTGGGACCTGGACGAGGATGGGGAGTGGGAGGAGCGAGAGGCGCCCTGAGATGCCGGGGCAGAGACCGCAAGGCAAAGACCGCAAGGCAAAGACCGCAGGTCAGGACAGAGGAACGCGCGCACCGCACACGAGATGGGATGTGTGCCAGCGCGCTGTCCTGACCGAGCGGGATCGGCAGGCCGATCCCGCTCGAAAGATGAACATTCATCAGACAGAAAGGGGAAGGGATATGAGAAGGTATGGGATTCTGAAACAGGAGGATTACAGGACAACGGAGTGGAGCGGGGGAAAGACCACGCAGCTCGCCATCTGGCCGGAGGGCGCCGTGTACGGAGACCGGAACTTCGGCTGGCGGGTGAGCTCTGCCACGGTGGAGACGCCGGAGAGCGACTTTACGCCGCTCCCGGACTACGACCGGCACCTCATGATGCTGAAGGGAGACATCCTGATCCGCCACAACGGCGAGGAGTGGAAGAGCCTTCCGGAGGGGACGCCCTACTTCTTTGACGGGGCGGACCACACGGAGAGCCGGGGAGAGGCGGTGGACTTCAACCTGATGCTCCGGAAGGGGCAGTTTGAGGGCGCCATGGAGCCGGTGGCGGGAGACGCGGAGCATGTTAAGAGCGCCCTGGCCCGGCTGGCCGCACGGTATGAGACGGTGCTCCTGTACTGCGTGTCCGGGGAGCTGACCCTCTCCGGCAAAGCGGAGGATGCAGCCGACCGCACCTGTGAGCTGAAGTCCGGGGAGACCCTGGTTCTCGCGGGCCCGCTGCCGGATCATTGTGCAGTCTGCATAAAGGGAGGTTCCTTCCGCGGGGCGACTGCCGCAATAAACACGATAAAATCTTAAAGAACAATAAATATAGTAACGTTAATTTTATACGGATGTGGTATAATATATCAAACCGTTTCGGGAAGCTGACCGGAAGCCGGAAGCTTCCCTTTTGTTTTCGTTATAACCACTTTTCAAAGGGGGGATTGATTTATGGGAAAGAAGCTTCTGGAAACTGTCCCGAACTACAGTGAGGGACGCGACATGGAAAAGGTGGGCAAGATTGCCGCCTGCTTTAAGAACCGCAAGGGCGTGCGTCTTCTGGATGTCCAGACCGACACCAACCACAACCGCTGCGTGATCACGGCGGTGGGCGAGCCGGAGCCGCTGCGGGACGCGGTCATCGACTCCTTCGGCGTGGCGGTCGAGGTCATCGACATGACGAAGCACGAGGGCCAGCACCCCAGAATGGGCGCTGTCGACGTGGTGCCCTTCATCCCCTGCCGCAACACCACTGTGGCTGAGGCTGACGATATCGCGAAGCAGGTGGGCAAGGCGGTCGGAGAGAAGTTCCAGATCCCGGTGTTCCTGTATGAGGACTCCGCCTCCGCGCCGCACCGCCAGAACCTGGCGAAGATCCGCAAGGGCCAGTTCGAGGGCATGGCGGAGAAGATGCAGGACAAGGAGCTCTGGACGCCCGACTTTGGCCCCGGACAGCCCCATCCCACTGCCGGCGTCACGGCCATCGGCGCCAGAATGCCGCTGATCGCCTTTAACGTGAACCTGGACACCGACAACATGGAGATCGCCAACACAATCGCCAACCAGGTGAAGAACATCAAGGGCGGCTACCACTACATCAAGGCCATCGGCGTGGAGCTGAAGGACCACTACTCCGGAAAGCCGGTGGTGGCCCAGGTCTCCATGAACCTGGTGAACTACGAGAAGACCGCCATCTACCGCGCCCTGGAGGCCGTGAAGATGGAGGCCCGCCGCTACGGCGTGAACGTGATCGAGACCGAGGTTGTGGGTGTGGTGCCCATGCAGTCCCTGATCGACTGCGCCGAGTACTACCTGCAGACCTGCTGCTTCGGACCCATGAAGTTTGACGCGAAGAAACAGATCATGGAAAACTGGCTTCTGGAAGATGAGGAGGATGCATAATGTCGTTTGAATCTGTCGAAGGTGTTATGACCATTACCTGTGACGCCATTTTTACCCTGGCGCTTGCTTCCATTCTTCTTCTGATCGGATACTGGGTCAAGAAGAAGGTTTCCTTCCTTGAGAAGTACTGCATTCCCGCCCCTGTGGTGGGCGGCTTCCTGTTCATGTTTGTCACCTTCATCGGACACATGACCAACAGCTTTGCCTTCAAGTTTGACGCCTATTTCCAGAGCCCCTTCATGCTGGCCTTCTTCACCACCGTGGGTCTCGGCGCCAGCTTCTCCCTGCTGAAGCGGGGCGGCGTGCTGCTGGTGATCTACTGGCTGGTGGCCGGCGTCATCTCGATCATGCAGAACGTGATCGGCATCGCCGTCAGCAAGGTTGTCGGCCTTGAGGCCCCCTACGCCCTGCTGGCCAGCGCCATCTCCATGATCGGCGGACACGGCGCGGCGGGCGCCTACGGCTCCACCTTTGAGGAGATGGGCTACAGCGCGGCTGTCGGCGTGGGCGCCGCTGCCGCTACCTTCGGCCTGATCTCCGGCGTCCTGATCGGCGGACCGCTGGCGAGACGCCTGATCGTGAAGTACAACCTGAAGCCCGAGGAGAACAACGACAGCTACGCCGACGTGCAGAGTGTCAATGCCTCCAGCGAGAAGATCGACCTCACCGACCTTGACGTCATCAAGAACGTGGCGGCCCTCATCATCTGCATGGCCATCGGAACCATGGTCTCCGGCTGGATCGGCAAGCTCATCGGCATGTCCTTCCCCAGCTACGTGGGAGCAATGTTTATTGCCGTCATCCTCCGCAACATGAACGAGAAGGCCCACTTCTACAAGTTCAGCTTCCCGCTGACCGACAAGCTGGGCACCGTGATGCTGAACCTCTACCTGGGCCTCGCCCTCATGACCCTGCGCCTCTGGGATCTGCTGGACCTCATGGGCGGCGTGCTGCTGGTGGTGCTCATCCAGGCTGTGTTCATGGCCATCATCGCCTACTTTGTGGTGTTCCGGATCCTGGGCTCCAACTATGACGCCGCTGTCATGTGCGCCGGCCTCTGCGGCCACGGCCTCGGCGCAACGCCCAGCGCCATCGTGAACATGACCGCTGTCACCGAGGAGTACGGCATGTCCAGACGTGCCTTCATGATCGTGCCCATTGTCGGCGCCTTCCTGGTGGATATCATCTACCAGCCCCAGACCATCGCCTTCATCAAGTTCTTTGTGCAGGGCTTCACGGGCTGACCGGATTTCCGGCGCCTATTTCGGCACCTGCAGGGAACAGAATCCGGCACCAGAAACTGGCTGCAGAAACCGGTGGCTCCATAGTATAATCCGGCTGCAGAAACCGGCAGTTCCATAGTATAATGGCATTGTGAAGGAATCAGACAGCATAACATCGGCAGCTGCGGGACCTGCTTTCCGACACCAGGAACAGCAGCTCCCGCAGCTGTTTCTTAACAGGAGGAAAAACCAATGAGTGAACTGCTGAAGGACCTGACCGTAGAAGGATTTGCAGACATCACGGCATCTGACGCGCCGGCTCCGGGCGGCGGAAGCGTGTCTGCCATGGCCGGTGCCATGGGCGCCGCACTTACCGCCATGGTGGCGAATCTGACCATCGGCAAGAAGAAGTACGCCGCAGTAGAGGAGGAGATGAAGACGCTGGCCGCGAAGGCCACGGATATCAAGAAGCGCCTGATCGAGGGCATCGACAAGGACGCCAGCTCCTTCAACCTCTACATGGACGCCCTCGGCATGCCGAAGGACACCGAAGAGCAGAAGAAGGCCCGGAAGGCCAAGATGCAGGAGGGACTGAAGGCCGCCGCCAAGGTGCCCATGGAGTGCGCCGAGACTGTTGCGGAGATCTTCCCGATCGCGAAGGCCGTGGTCGAGAACGGCAACACGAACGCGGTCACCGACGGACTGATTGCCGCCATGATGGCGCGGACCGCCGTGATCGGCGCGGTCCTGAACGTGAGAATCAACCTGGGCTCTATCCAGGACGACGATTTCGTGACAGAGTACGCGGCCAAGTGCCTGGAGCTTGAGAAGCTCGCCGTTCTGCAGGAGCGCGAGATCCTTGGCATGAAGGAGCTCTCGAACCAGATCCTGTGAGGCACTGGTGACAGCAGGTCAGTAACAGGCAGCCGATGCCGGGCGGATCGTGCCAGGCTTATCATGCCAGGCGGGCCGTGTTTTCAGGTTAGGTCAGAAGCGGCTTTGGGAGGATGTCCCTTGGGCCGCTATAATACTTGCGAAACACCGAGGTTCAAATTGGGAGGGGCCTTATGAAATGTCCAAACTGTGGTGCAGAAGTTGAGAGCGGCGCAAAATTCTGCGGGATCTGCGGCAGCCCGCTGCCCAGGGAAGCAGAGGCGGCCGACAGCGGGCAGCCCGCGTACGTGGAGCAGCAGTCTTCTTACGGGCAAGAGGCGCCCTCGTATGGAGAGCCCGCGCCTTTCGGCCAGCAGCCGGCCAATGATGCGCAGCCCGCGTACGTGGAGCAGCAGCCTTCTTATGGGGAAGAGGCGCCCTCGTATGGAGAGCCGGCACCCTTTGGTCAGCAGCCGGCAAATGAGCAGCCCGCGTATGGAGAAGCTCAGCCTTCGTATGGCCAGCCGGCACCCTTCGGCCAGCAGCCGGCTGGTGAACAGTCTGCATATGGCCAGCAGGCGCCCTTTGGCCAGCAGCCCATGTACGGAGATCCGGCGCCGTACGGCCAGCAGCCGGCAGGCCCTCTGCCGTTTTATGCGAGCACCTGGTTTGTGATCCTGATGCTGCTCTTCATCGGGCCGGTGGGCCTGTTCCTCATGTGGAAATTTGAGAAGTTCAGCAAGGTGGTCCGGATCATCATCACGGTCCTGCTGGTGCTGGCATGGATCAGCAATTTCCTGGGGTCCTGAGGTCCTGCGCGGGCATACAGGCAGAGCCAGGGAACCAGTCCTGTACTATGGCGCGCCCTGTCTCTGGCGGCTGTTTCCGGCCGCCCGGGGCGGGGCGCTTTGCGCGCTCCGGACATGCGGCCGGAAGTTTTTTCGGGAAACCAGTGACCTTCCGGCAGTTTTTCTGTCTTTCTGAGTAGACCATTCGAAAAAAGGGAGGAAACTACGATGAAACAGGTCAGAACAAGCAGAATCAGCAGAACCATCAGAACTGCTGCGGCAGCCGTTCTTTTGTCCCTCATGGCGGCGGCCTGCGGGGCCTCGTCCTCCGCCTCGGCCGCGGAGACGACTGCGGCAGCGGAGACAAGCAAAGCCACAGAGACAAGGGCGATCACGGAGACCACAGCGGCATCTGAAACCGGCATATCGGAGGGAACGGAAGGAAAAGCTGCGGACGCGGCGGGCGAGGTCACGGTTACGGCCACCGGAACCGTGCGCCTGGTGCCGGACCGGGCGGAGCTGTCCCTGGGGATCACGAACAGCGACCAGAAGCCGGAGACGGCCCAGAAAAAGAACACCGAGCAGGTGAACCGCGTCATCGAGGCGCTGAAAAAGCAGGGTGTGGAGGAGAAGAGCATCCGCACGGATGGATACAACCTCTATCCCCGCTACGAGTACCAGGACGGCCGGGATAAGCTGGCGGGGTACGAGGTGTCCACCATCCTGAACGTGGGCGATCTGACCCTGGAGCAGGCCGGCACGGTGCTGTCTGCCGCGGTGGATGCCGGCGTCACCAATGTGAACAGTGTGCGCTATCTCTGCAGCGGCTACGACGAGGCCTATGAGGAGGCGCTGCAGAAGGCCGTGGCGGCAGCGGAGAGAAAGGCGGGCGTGCTGGCATCGGCCGCTGGACAGAAGCTCTCGAAGGCCGTGGCGGTGACGGAGGGCTACCAGGACATGAGCGCCCGCTACTCCCGCAGCATGAACGGGATGGCGAAGGAAGAGGCCGCCATGGCCATGGGCGCCGACAGCGTGGGACTCATGCCCGGCGAGACAGAGATCCAGGCGGTGGTGACCGTCACCTACCAGATGCGCTGACGCAAAACCGGCATGCCGGCCCAGTTCAGGATGCACAAAGATGAAATGGAGGAGAGTCGCGTGAAGGTATTTTTGTTTGAAACCATTCACCCGACGCCGGATCATCCCCTGCTGCAGCAGCCGAACTTTGTCGTGACGCCCCACATCGGCGCCAATACAGAGGAGGCGCTCTACGAGGTGGGAATGTGCTGCGCGCGGCAGATCCTTGACGTACTGGCGGGGAAAGAGCCGGAATACCCGGTGGTCTGAACCGGATTGCAAATGTCCTTTTTACCTGGACAAAAATGTCTGCTTTTAAAGAAGCTTCGAAAAGAAGAAAAGAAAGGAAAGAAACGGGAAAAAAGTGTTGACAGCCCGGGATTCCTGTGATATCCTACATAAGCTTGATTTTGGTCAGGCGGAATGCTGATGTAGCACAGTCGGTAGTGCGTCGCATTGGTAGTGCGGAGGTCACGGGTCCGATTCCCGTCATCAGCTCTCATAGAAACCACGGAAATAAGCCAAAAACGGCTTGAATCCGTGGTTTTTTCATGTCTATACGTTAAATTCCCAAATTTCGGGACTAATAACAGACTCGAAAGACCTCATTAGTTCACTGCTTTCGGTTTCGGCCCAGGCTTTTTCCTAAGACTGCCGTCCTTGTTGTACAGACCTCGCTTTGTACCAGGTTTTACTCCTGGCTTCTTGCGAGGCGTTCCATCCTGGTTAATGTCATTCCTCTTTGTTCCAGACTTTACTCCAGACTTCCGGGGGATGATATTCCCGCTATCGTCGCGCTGCTTCCGATGTGAGCCTTTCTTGGGTCCGGGCTTTCTGTGACGCGGAGTTGGAACCCTCCCTGCGAGACGGTCATTTTCGAACCTGACAGATTCGCTGAGCAGTTCCTCCGGATCAGCTTTCATGGAACGGAAGAAGGCTTTCTGGCGATCGCTTTCCGTATGGGAGTATGTGTAGACCTCATTCAGCTTTTGTGCCTCAATCTTCTCCAGCTCCTGAATCATCTGGTTGGCGTTACGGTCAAGCTTTTTAGCTGCCTGTTCGATCTCAAACCGGAGTATGGAAGAAATAAAACCGACGACAAACCTGGCACGGACACCGGCTGTGTAATGTACACGGATCTTTCCATAACCCAGCTGGGTTTTGACCTGACGGTACTGTGTTTCAGAGGAACTTCGGGATACATATAGTTCATGTACTTTCCGCGGCGTCATCTCCGATGATGTGACGATGCCATATAATCCTTTTTCATCGATTGCCTCCTGGAGATCTGCCCTGTTGATTTTTACATGCATGTTTTCTCCGCTGGAGATTGATAAAAGCGAAGCATACCTGTTGTCAACAGCAGGGGGTTCCCCTTTGCGGATACAGTCCTCAAGGCGGGTTATCTCACCATATATATTTTTCAGCAGGGTGGTGATCCGGTCGCATCCGTTCCGATAATCATAAAACAACGTGAGATAATCCTGATGCTCATAGTTTTTGAACAACTGCACTTTTTGCTGACAGCCAAACAGGTAGGTGTGCGGGATCAGATACTCCGTGTTCATCTTGATTTTTTGTCCGTTTTCCTGAAATGCTTTCTCATAGCCTTCAGGAGACCCTTTCACCATGATCACATAGGAGATTTTTTCCCCGACCAGATAGCGGATAGCTGCTGCACTGCAGTATCCTCTGTCCAGGATAACCCCGGCAACACCGATACCGCATTCCTTTAGAAAATCCAGTATGGATTTCATGGCCTTTGCATCAACAAGGCCTCCCCGGTACACCTCATACGTGACCGGTTTTCCCTCTGGCGTGACGGCATAAGAAAAACTGACGATGTCGACGTTCTTTCCGGACTTCGCGTGGCCTTTCTCCGCAAGCTCGACGCCTTTGCTCTGGCAGTCATCGTTTGAACCGTCAATACACAGCCAGACGACATCTGCGCCGTCTTCTTTGCACTGGAGCGCCCATTGCTTCTTCATGCTCTGTTCAAGAGCTTTTGGCATCCCCTCCTCAAACAGGCGGGAGTAATAAGAATCACTGAACGGCACCCCGGAATAAAGAAGCTCATTCCTCATCTTTGAGGCAAATGCGGAAGCTTCGTCCGTATGATGGATGATGGAATACATGGCATAATCCATAATGCCCCCGGCATAGCTGGTGCCGTAAACATTGTCCAGGATGTCCTTGATTCCTGTCTGCGAGTTTATAGCCTGGCAGGCAGTAAATATGCCAATCCTTTTTACTGCCGGTTTCACCTGTTCTTTGGAAACCTGCTCCCAAAGAGCAGGGAAGATCTGCTTATACTGCGTTGTCGGGTGCATGGTGGTTTTACTGCCGCTGCACTGATGCCCGATTGTAGTTCTCTTTGGAGTGGCATACCCTCTCTCTTTATTATAAGGAGCCTCGAGTACATACTTGACCAGGGCAGGTTTTCCGCCACGTTGTTTTTCTATCGTTACATGCCCTTTGGGGATTTCAACAATGATGTTTCTGTAGACAGACATAATTATTTAATCCTATCTATTTTAACTGAGAACTATTATGACTTAGTTAAATAATAAATGATTAAATAATTATTGTCAACCACAGAACTGCCAAAATCATTGATTTTGTGCGCTTTTTGAGTACTACCTTAGTCCCGGACAGACCTCTTGGCTCTGCTAATTAGTCCTGTTTTTTGAGAACTTAACGT
>Ga0256404_1003795_pt1 | contig 29890 bp, 27 predicted proteins | sample RumenRJG_01DNA_FD_185990 | JGI IMG/M metagenome (GOLD analysis project Ga0256404, IMG submission 185990) | Bovine rumen microbial communities from Lethbridge, Alberta, Canada - RJG_01 | ecosystem: Host-associated > Mammals > Digestive system > Stomach > Rumen | place: Canada: Alberta | collected...
AGGATTCTCATTTGGACTCGCCCCTACCGCAACAATAGAAAGCTTCTTATTCTTCCAGTAGGCAGCCCTTTCAAAAAACCATTTAACTTTTACAACCATTCCCGCCATACACCATCCTGCATAAATAATAGCTTCGTATGCTTCAAAAAAATCATTTGTTTTCTTTTTCACATCTTTAAGGTTATAAATATCTGCATTAAGCTCTTCAGAAATCCATTCGGCATATCTCTTTGTATATCCAGTCTGAGACGTATAAATAACTAGTGTTTTCATATCATTGATCAATCCTTTCCAATTAAATAAAAGGTAATATGTTACCATTTGCCAAAAAGATAACATATTACCTTTTATGTGTCAAGTTTGATTATATAAGATGCATCAATATAGATATAATCCACATCTTCCCGATGGACTTCGACTGCAAGGTAAGCAATAACATCATCATTCCACGAACTACCATCCATAAACTATCATTCCACATACTGCTGAAACACATATTAACATTATAGGCGAGATTTTCTTTTTTATAAGCTTTCTTAATCCAAAATATAATCCTCCCAATACTATAGTTAAAGCAATAGCCGGGATATCAGGCACTGCTCCCGAACAAACATTGAAATTCTTCCAGATCATATATATTCCTGTTGCAAGAATAATACCTATAATGCAAGGTCTTAAACCACTTAATGCTCCCTGAAACACTTTGTTTTTCAAAAGACTCTTAAGTAAAAGCATTATAACAAGTATTATTAGAAAAGCAGGAAGAACAACAGCTGCCGTAGCAACAAATGCACCAAGAATCCCACCTTGGGAACTCCCTATATATGTTGCCAGATTCACCATAATTGGCCCGGGTGTACTTTCACTTACAGCAATCATATATGATAACATTTCATCATCTAGCCACCCATAAGATAAAACAATTTCACGAATCAGTGCTATAGAAACATACCCACCGCCAAATGAAAAAAGACCAACCTTTAGAAATCCTATCAATAAGTCAATATATATCATTAGTCAGCTTCACTCCTTTCTGTTTTGTTATTTATCAGAAAGGATACCAGTCCGATCATTGCGGCAAAAACCATAATTACAAGCGATGAAATATGTAAAGAAAAAAAGTTTATCACAAGCATTGCTATACATGATGCAATTATTATAATGATCTTAAGTGCTGTTAATTTAGCCTTTGAAAGCATCTTAACAGCTGCATCCAGTATTAGAATACCAACAGCTATTTTTATTCCATGAAATGCATTATTAATCCAGGATATTTCAAGAAACCTATCTAAATATTTGGAAATTAGAAAGATAATAACAAACGATGGAAGAACCATTCCAATAGTTGCAAATATCGCTCCCAAGAACTTCTTCCTCTTATATCCTACATATGTAGCACAGTTAATAGCTATCGATCCTGGTGTTGATTCAGCTATAACTGTAATATCCATCATTTCATCGTGTGTAATCCATTTTTTCTTTTCTACGCATATATCTTCAATCAGAGATATCATTGCGTATCCACCACCAAATGTAAATGCTCCTACTTTAGCAAATGTAAGAAACAACTCAATCAAATCTTTCATTAATGACATCCACCATGACTGCAACCATGTTCCCCATGACCTTCATGCTCATGATGATCACAAGTTGCTTCTCCAATTTCAGCAAGAGTACCTGAAATATAAGACTTAATCACTTCATCAGCATCCCCAGAAGCACCGGCATACACCTTAATACCGGATTCGGCCATAGCCATGATTGCTCCACCGCCTATACCACCACATATCATAACTTCTACGCCACGTTCTCTAAGGAATCCTGCAAGCGCACCATGACCAGTCTCACCTGTATCAATCACCTGTGAAGACGTTACCTCACCGCTTTCAATTTCATAAACCTTAAACTGTGGTGTTCTTCCAAAATGTGGAAATACCTCACCATTTTCATATGTAACTGCTACTTTCATTTTCTTCCTCCAAATATATAATTATTTTTTTGACACAATCTAGATTCTTAATATATGAGTAGAGGCTTTTATTGTCTCTACTCTTTATTTATGATGAAGGTATATCAAATTCACACCCCATTTTTCTTTCCTGTTAGATAATACACAGCTAGGGCTGTGCGGTGTGAAAGGTTTTCTTTCGAAAGGATACCTGTGATGTAGTTCTTGACGGTGCCCTCAGAGATATAGAGTCGCTCGGCGATCTCCTTGTTTGAAAGTCCTTCTGCTACAGCTTTGATGACTTCAAGCTCTCTTTCAGAATACTTGGACTTGTCAAAATCTCCTGCCGCGCCTGAGAATCCCGCATCATCTGAACCAAGTGCAAGATTTTCAAGCATATTTTCTTCCATAACGCTTGTGCCGTTGTAAACCGATCTGATCATCTGCTTAAGATGATCCGGAGTGTGGTTTTTGATAAGATATCCCTTAGCTCCATTTCTAAGCGCCTGCTTCACAAGAATGTCATCGTCAAATGTAGTCAGTATCAGCACCTTTCCAAGTTCATTTTCAACGATATATTTTGTTGCCTCGATGCCATCCATTTCCGGCATCTGTATATCCATGACAAAAACATCCGGACGATTCTTTTCAGCAAGCTCTATGGCTTCCCTGCCGTTTGCCGCAGTGCCAAGCACTTCAAAATCATCATCCACATCAAGTATTATCTTCATGCCGTCTCTTACAAAATCACTGTCATCGGCAATTATTACTTTTATCTTATCCATTTTTATTCCTCATACTAACCCTGCCCTTCCGCAACCGGAAGGATCATATTTACCACAAATCCGTTTGATGTTTCAAAGGAAAGCGTACCACCTGCCTCTCTTGTTCTGACTCTCATGCCTGAGATTCCCATGCCGTCCTTGATATCCATACAGCCGATGCCGTCATCCGAAACGCTGCATCTGATCAGCTTATTCATGACATATATCCTAATATCGATATGACTGCATTTTGCATATTTCATGGCATTTGAGACTGCTTCAAATGCATTATCCAAGATTATTTCCCACTGCCGGGCACTTATCACAGAGAGGTTTCCTTCCTTCTCAAAGCTTGTCTCGACGCCCTTTTTGTTGCAATCCTCGCAGAGCTTATATATCTGGAGAAGCGCCATCTGATTCCGGTCAGGCCGCTTCTTTCTGAGTATTCCTCTTATTTCATCCATTCCGCCTCTAAGCTGATCGATAACCGCCTGCGTCATGCCTTTAGCCTTCTGCGGATCAGCTTCGATAAGAAGCTTTACTGCTTCAAGCTGATAGATTGAACCGTTTATATTATGTCCAAGCTTATCATGAAGCGTCTGTGAAAGCACGGACCTCTCTTCAAGGATCTGGTTCTCCGCTACGAGAGCGCTTCTCTTCAGCTCATTTTTCATATTTTTCTTCAGCTTCTGCTCATTCACGGTATCGACCATCATCTGCTCGCGGTAATATCCGATGACCTTATCATTCTGGATATAAACCAGTGATATAAAAAGTATCGTTATCACCATGAGGAAGATATCCTCGCCCCAGAATACAGCAACCGGTATCGGAAGCAGATACCATTTCCAGTCAGGCTTAAAGCTCGCTATCATTTCAAAAAGTATAAGAATCCCGAGAAGCAGAAAACCGCTGCCATACAAATGATAAAGCAGCGCCCAGACCACTCCCGAGAGTATCAGAAATACCCATTTTCTGCTTTTTCCGACCATCTCTCCGAAGCAGAAAAATGCAAAATTTAACGCAACAAGGAGGAGCATCACAAAAGATACTCCTTCCTCACTGTTTATCCTCATTATGCCGAAGATACAGAAAACTATGAAAATGACCAACCTAAAGATGTCAAAATAATTCTCACGCTTCATTTTTCTTAAGTTTAAGGCCTGCTCCTCCAAGACTGATTATGATCACAAGATATGCTGCTGTAATACATAATACCATAAAATACCCTTTGCTGTCTCCTGTAAATATTTGATCCGTCGAATCCATAAACCATTTCTGAGGCATCATGTAAGATATCATTTTTACTGCATTCTTAGTATCGCTGAGAGGAAAATACAGTCCCGAAAGAAGCGATGAAAGCGACCAGATCGTGAATGCTGCGTAATTTGCGCTCATCGCATTTCCGATGAGAACTCCGAGAAGGAGGCTGATTGAACAGAATATTACTCCCATCAGAAATACCAGTATGATAAGATTCAGCTTTCCTATCAGAAAATCTCCGCTCTTAAATATCGTGATATATAACGCAAGAACTAATGTAAGCATCAGTGATGTAATGATCGAGGTGATGAATTTTGCTGTAAAATACACGATGCTTCTGGTGCCTGAAAGATTGATCCTGAGAAGAACCTTGTCTCTCTGCTCTTCTATAACTGAATAAGCAACAAATATTCCGCTGAAGACAAATCCGAGAGAAAGGATAGCAAATGCATAACCGATCCTTGTCTTCTCCTTAACCTGCTCTTCTGTAAGGCTTACTTCATTTTTACCTGTAATAGATACTACTTCCTTCACTGGAAGCTCTGCGTCTCTTTTAATAAGCGCCTCTGCAGCTTCATCTGCTGAAGCATAGCTTTGTGACATAGCTGTTATATCAGAAAATGCAGTCTTAACCTCTCTCAGAAGTAATGCGATCCTTGGATCACCGCTGACCTGATAGAGACCAATCGCCTCATCCAGATTTCCGGTTGCGGCCTCCCTATCGAAATCCGGACTAAGGTAGAGGATTGCTTCCATTCCATCCTTCTCTACATCTTCATCCACTCTCTTAGATGCTTCACTTCTGCTAAGCTCCGGCGTGTGTTTTCTGCACACGGTAAACATTCCGCTGCCGGTAAGTCTTTTAAGGAAGTATTCCGAAAGCTGTGACTCTGATCCATCATAAACCTTTACACATAAGGTATTATCAACACGGCAGTAGGTTGCCTTTACCGAATCATCCTTAAGTTCTGTTATTTCGTAGCATGAATGATTCAGATACATTGACAGGCTGTCGCTCTTCATTGAAAAAAGCAGCAGGGAAAGAGCCGGCGTTAACAGAAGAAAGAACCAGAAGCCTTTATTTCTGAATAAAAGTTTAAGTGTTGTAGTTATTATCTTATTCATGCTCTTCCTCTCCTTCTTAAATGTCCTGCAAATATCGAAACCAGTGAACATACCACTGTGATTGCTGTCATAAATATTACCGCACTGCCTATATAATCACTCTTTCCTTCGCATGAAAGCTCAACGAGCGCTCTGTTTACATGATAGATCGGAGAAATATTCTTCAGGATTTCCGGATGTGCGCTGTACATATAAACCTCAAAGCTTCCTCCGAAGAAGCCCATAAACCATACGCTTGTAAATACGATTATTACAGTTACCACCATACTGCTCGTTATGTAATAAACCATAAGACCGAACGCTGTTGCTGCAAACGCTGACAGATATATTATCAAGGCTGACAGCGGATAACTTCCCCAATGAACTCCTATAAGAACCACAGAAAGTATCATTGTGATCGTAAGACAGACACATACCGCAAATGCAGTCGGTATTAGCTTTGTCAGATACATCTTAAATGTGCTTATACCCGAAACCGCGAATCTTTTATCGATCTTATTCTTCTTCTCATTATTGATGATAGCCGCTGCACAGATGATCGCGCACATTCCGAAATATACAACCTCGATGATACCGTAGTAATCCGTTGAATCAATGGTGGTCTTATATTTACGCTGCTCAACCGTAAGCTCTGGAGCTTCTGCGCCGCCGTCTGCCGCCTTTAAATTTTCTTCAGAAAATGTATATATCAGGTATTCAACCTTCTTACCTTCTGCCGGATGATCCTTGCTCTGATATATAACATACTTTCCATCTTCAAATGCTATGAAGCCTGCGAGATCATTATTCTCTATGATCTTCTTCGGATCACCCTTCTGGAATTCAAGAAGTGTGATCCCTTCTCCTGCTGCCACATTCTTCAATGCTTCAACAAACGCCTTATCATAAGTCTCATCCATACTGTAGCCTACGCTGAATTCCTGCGCTGTATCACTGTATTTCTGCAGGAGGTTGCTGAAGGCACTTGAAAGAACCAGCATTACCACCAGAGGTCCGGCTATAAAAAGAAATATATTAAGCGAACTTCTTATCATCAGCTTAAAATTGTTTTTCATAAGATATCTGATCATGTTGTCTCCTTAGCTCCAAATCTTCCCGCTAATCAATAATCTCTAAGCTTCTTGCCTGTAAGTGTAAGGAATACTTCCTCAAGTGTTATCTTCTCTGTATCATCAACCACGAGCTTCTTCAGCTCCTCACTTGTTCCACAGGCTATAATGTTTCCATTGTCCATGATCGCTATTCTGGTACAGATGGCCTCAACCTCTTCCATATAGTGACTGGTGTAAATGACGGTTGCTCCGTTTTTGTTGGATTCCTTTATCTTGTTCAGGATAAAATTCCTCGACTGCGGATCGATACCAACCGTAGGTTCATCAAAGATTAAAAGCTCCGGATGATGTCCGATCGCACACGCAATATTCAGTCTTCTGTTCATTCCTCCGGAGAAGTTTCTGGAATAATCATTCTTCCTCTCACTGAGTCCTACGTATTCAAGCGCTTCGTCGATTGCACTTTTAAGCTCCTTGCCCTTGATACCGTATAATGAAGTGAAAAGCTCTACATTTTCCCACGCCTTAAGGTTGCCGTGAATTGCAAGCTCCTGAGGTATATATCCAATCTTCGAAAGGATATTCTTTCTATCCTTCTTAAGCTCATTTCCCATGATCTCGATACTTCCGAGCGTAGGCTTTATAACATCACATATCATATTCATCGTTGTGCTTTTTCCGGCTCCGTTCGGTCCGAGCAGTCCGAATATCTCTCCTTTTTTGATCTCGATATTCAGATTGTCCACAACTGTTTTATTTCCGTATTTCTTGGTCAGATCCTTTGTCTTTAAGATTGTTTCCATATTCTTTCTCCTGAAATTTATAACCATACGCCGGTTTATTTAAAATGTTTTGTTTATCCTCTTTCGGTGACCACAGTAAAGCCTGATCATCTGTTCTATACGTAGATAATAATCATTTTCACTTTTCTTTTGTAGTGAATAAAGAAATGTTTTGAATATGACTAAAGTCATATAATATGCTTCCCGCGTTATGCTGCTTGTCACATGTCCCTGGCAGTGCATGTTCCAAGCGATAAATGTACATATAAAAAAGGGCCCGGTTTTATATGCTTCCGGACCCTTTAAGGCTTTTTAGCCCTTTTTGCTGTCATCAGGCTTGCTCTGTTTTTTTTCCTGCTGCTCTTCTTTCTCGAACTTCTTATGGATATTATTGATATCCTCTGTACTTCCGCCGCCGGTGTCCTCCGGATCACGGAATTCACCCTTTGCAACAAGTCTCATGAAAGCATCAACTACATCGCTGAAAAGCTGTGTGCCGGAAACCTCCTGAATGATCGAAACCGCCTTCTCGAAATTCATTCTCTTCCTGTAAGGACGGTCAGAATACATCGCATCAAAGGTATCTGCAACGCCTATGATCTGCGCAACTCTCGGGACCTCATCACCCTTAAGTCCGTTTGGATATCCCTTTCCATCAGGTCTCTCATGATGCATGCCTGCACCGATTGCAAGTTCCGGCATGATACTGATATCCTTCAGTACTCTGTAGCCCTGCATAGAATGTGACTTGATGATCTTAAACTCTTCATCAGTAAGCTTGCCCGGCTTGTTAAGAACCTCCGGAGGTATCGCGATCTTACCGATATCATGGAGAAGTGCGATATTATAATATTTATCGACCGTCTCCTCATCATATCCAAGCTCTCTGGTAAGCATCGCCGTATATTCGGCAACTCTGGTTGAGTGACCATTTGTGTATTTATCCTTGATATCTATCGTCTTCGCGAAGGCCTCAGTCATTTCCTTTACAAACAGCTTATTCTCCTGCTGTTTCTTAAGAAGTGCCTTCGTCTTCTTACGAACGAAGAAGGTTACTACCAGGGCTATCAGAAGTATTGCACCGATCGTGCAGAGCACCTTGAACCATAACTTCTCATAGAATGCCTTGGTCTTTTCAATCTCGATAGTCATCTCGCTGCTGCCGTGGCCCATGGAATCCTGGATTACCATTTTAAAATGATATGTTCCTCCATCAAGGTTCGTATAATCAACTGGCTCAAGATTGGTTCTTGAAACGGTTCTCTCCTCTCCATCGAAGCCTTCAAGAGTGTAGGTAACCATCGGATTCAGCAGAGAATACGTAAATACATAACTGTAAATGGTAAGACGCGATGTGCTTGAAGGTATTACAAACCTGCCATCCTCAGTCGGATAATATCTTTCGCCGTCAACATCAACATAAGGAACCGCCATCTTGAGCTCGCTTACGTCCTCGAAAGGCTTCTCGATATTTACCTTAACAACACCTGTAGTTCCTGCGATATAAAGGTATCCGTCAGATGTTATATCGCTGTATGAATTTGCGGTTGAAACAATCTGAAGACCGTTATCGCGGTTATAGAAGACTGTATTTATATCTCCATTCGCTATCATTTCTTCACAGGTTGTAACATATATTCCGTTGCTGCTGAGTATCCACATCTCTCCGATGGAATTCTCGTAGATATCAAAGTTGTTTGAATAAGGGAATTTCTCAATAGTTGTTATCTTATAATCATCTGTCATATACGCGATCGAGTTGCTGGTTATGATCCAGTAGAGATTTCTTGTAGCATCTCTCTTGATTCGCATAACAACCTCTGATTCAAGTCCTTCATTTCTGCCCAGGTTCTTTACCTTATTATCGGAAATGATGTATAATCCTCCGCCGTCGGAGCCGATGATCATATCTCCGTTATCAGCTTCTATGGCTGTCAGTATCTCAGAATTGCTGAGGCCTGATTTTTCATCATATAACTCTGTAACCTTGCCGTCCTTGATGAGCGCCATACCACCGCTGCAGGAAACCATTTTTACCTTATCCTTCCTCTCGCAGACAATACGGACCTTATCGGAAGGCAGGCCCTCTGTAGTCTTATAAACCTTCAGCTTTCCGTCATAATATTCTACAAGTCCTCTGTCACTGTAGGTTGAGAACCAGAGATGTCCGTCACTGTCCTGGAATATCGATCTGATCCTTATGCCGGCGAAGAAGGTCTGAAGCGATTTGAAATCCTTTATAAATGAATATGAAGTATCTATCTCCTTTATCGGAATATCTTCTACCACCTTATCCTTATCGATAACGATAAGTCCAGAATCAGTACCGATGAAGAGCATATTATCATAAATGATGGTTGAATTTACTACTCTGTCAGGAATATGATACCACTCAAAAAGATCGGTGAACTGGTTTGCAACTATCTTCATAACGCCCTGACGTGATGACGTAAACCAGACATTGCCCTGATAATCAACAAGCATATGGCCTATCGAATTATTGAGCGGAATATTCTCAAGAACCTCAAGATTACCATTTTCAAGTATTCCTATACCGTTATTTGCACATATCCAGATCTGATCCTTGAAATGCTCCATGGAAATAACACTGCTGAGTGGCGACACATTGATCTCCTTCATATCCTTCATTCCATTTTTAAGATTTCCATAGTATATCTTAGAATTCTCTGTTCCTATGTATACATATTCCGGATTATCATCGTCAGGAAGCACGGTATATATATTGTCTATTCCAAGCTTTGAGCCTTCGAAAAAGCCTGTTACATTATGATCTTCTATGATGAAAAGCGCGCCGTCCAGAGTCTCACCATAGATTGTTCCATCCTTGGCAAGACGAAGCTCGCATATATATTCATCATTTATCTGCTTCTCATCCAGGAAGCTGAGATTCATATTGCTGTCTACCATGCAGAGTCCATGTGTTGTAGCGATATAGATATCTCCGTCCTTACCCTCAACGATAGATCTTATCGAAGAAGATCTAAGTCCATCAGAAATGCCGTAACGTGTAAGCTCGCCCCTCTCCATCACGGCAACGCCGTTATCATTTGTTCCGATCCAGAGTCTGTCCTTACTGTCTACATAGAGACTTACAACGCTGGTGATACCTGTTGTCGAATCAAAACGTTCGAAGGTATTTCCATCATATCTGATAAGTCCACTGTAGCTGCCGATCCATATAAAGCCTTCGCTTGTCTGGGCGATGGCATTCGCCTCGGAGGTCGGAAGTCCGCTGGTATTATCATAGAGTACCGTTGAATAACCTATGCCATTATTTGTAGGATCAACGGTTATCTCCTCATTGTCTCCTCCGGAGATCGTCTCCGCATTTATCGGTCCTTTGCTTCCGAACAAAGCTCCCGTAATAAAAAAAGCCGCAAGAAAGCAGCAGATAACTCTGTATCTGATACTCCCTGCGCCTTTACTTATCTTAAACAACCTATTCATACTTCTAATTCAACCCCTTCCATGCTTTTATCAGTATCCTGAAAAATGCTGATCTGCTATGGCTTTTCACCCTCTGAATTATTTTCTTCTTCCTGTTTTCTCCTTAACTCTTCTGTTTTCTCCTTGATTCTTTTTTTACCGTTCTTACATTTATACATTTCTTCATCGGACTCGATGATATGTTCACGTACATTTTCTCCCGGACCTTCGATAACGGAGAATCCGAAGGAAACCTCTACATTTCTGCCCATTACCTGGAATACATTATCCATACTGTTAAGGATATTTACATATCTTTCAACAGAATCTCTTCCGACTCCCGGAAGAAATATGATGAATTCATCGCCACCGGTCCTGCAGATTACTGAACTCTCAGGAATGATACTCTTCATAAATGTAACAGCCATTCGGATGTACTCGTCACCTACCATATGTCCGTAATTGTCATTTATGAATTTCAGATTGTCGCAGTCTGCGGAAATGATGCCCATAGGATAGCTTTCTTCACTGATCAGTGCGATATATTCCTCAAAAAACGCCCTGTTGTGAACACCGGTCAGCTCATCCGTATAGCTGAGCTTCTCAAGCTTTCTTTTCATTTCCTCCTGCTCGGTGACATTATTGATAAGCGCAATGATACCTCTGATCCTGCCGTCTGCATATTTTAACGGCTCCTTGATGATCTGAAGATATTCATGCTGTCCATCTTCATTTTCCTCTATGATATATGATTTGCCTTTTCCATCCTTGATAACCTGAAGATCGGATTCGTATGCACGTTTTGCATTTTCAATATCCTTTCTGATCTCCATATCAGTCTTACCCTGGATAGTCCAGTCCGGATCATCATAATGATCCAGATGATGCCAATACTGCGAACAGAAAACATACTTGCCTCTGCCATCCTTCAGATAGATAAGCGAAGGAAGGACCCTCAGCATATCTGCAAACTCCTGAAATGAAGCAGAATTAATGATCTGGATAGAACGCTCGAGCCTGTTGAAAAGTATCTTCTCAGGAGTATATAAACTTATGACATCGATCACAGGATCCTTCAGGTAATCCATGTCTTTCTCTATAGTTTCTTTACTTGTAATTATAATTGCAGGGACTGCAAAGATTATAGTATTATACTGTTCCATGTATTCGATGAGGACATTTATCCTGTCCATCATGGATGGCTTATAGATAAGAACAAGCGCTATATCATTCGTCAGTTCATCCAAGAGAGAGATAGCTTTGTCTGCATTTTCTGCTGTTACAATCTCATATCTTGAAGACAGGGTATTCTTTAATTCACTTGTTTCAAAAGTATCGATCTGTTCCAGAAAAACTATTTTCTTCATAGGCTCCACCCCTCAGAAAAAAATATTATTAAAATGCTTCCCAACACATTTCTGATTTTATACCAAAACCGCCAATTATTCAACCGTCATCATTAAAAGTATGTGTAAAAATCACTAATAATTAATGTATTCATTTTTATTTAACTTCTTTACAGTTTCCATTTGATATTGTATTATTTTATTTAGGGAAATGCCGATATATCTTTTTTACTTTACGATATGTCGGTGATTTTTCAGTAAGGATGTGTAATTTATGAAGATCAATCTTAACGAGATATTGTATGCTGTTTCCTTTGCACTTGATGCAACAGAGGCAGAATATTATGAAAAGATCCGCAACAACGGTATAAGCGTTATCGGTGAAACAAGTATCCTTCGTGCTGACAATGTAAGATTCAGCTACAAGGACCACAGAAATGTTGTTGTTACCGTCGGACACAGTAAACGTATTGCGGCTCTTTCTATTGTTATGGGCAAGGCGCTGGGGCTTGATGATAATAAGCTCATTGACCTTGCTGCTTATGCTGTTCTTCATGATAATGCCCTTACAGAAGTTATCCAGGAAGAAAACCAGTACAAGCTCTACAACAATGGTATCGGCTACAGTGATGAAGACTACAACATCAGATGCGCTACCATCGGTGAGAAGAACACAAGCCTTCTTCCATTCAGGACAAATAACAGAGATGTAATCCTTCTCCATAATGAACATTCCGACGGTTCAGGTCCGTTCGGCAGACATTATGAGAATACGCCTATCAAGGCTCAGATCATACATCTTGCCAACAGCGTTGACACTCACTGTGATCTTACTACTATCACCAAGGAGAACTATACAGAGATCTGCGATTATGTCAGAAATAATTCCGGAAGACTCTTCTCCGTTGAGGTATCGGCTGCATTTCTTAAAGCATTCAAGCCAAAAATGCTGACTTATCTTGCGCCGACCAATATTGACGCATTCTTAAGAGGCTCTATCAAGAAGCACAATGATGAATATTCATATACAGATGTTGATAACCTCGCTACTCTTCTTGCGCGTATAGTTGATTTCAAATCACATTACAACTGCAGACATTCAATCGGTGTTGCCCAGAAGGCAAAGATCATGGCTGAATATTATGAGTTCCCGGCTGATAAGGTTTCAAAGTATTATCTTGCCGGCGCCCTTCATGACATCGGAAAGCTCATGATTTCAATCGATATCCTCGATAAGCCTGACCGCCTCAGCGAAGCTGAGTTTGAAAAAATGAAGAGCCACGCTTACTATACTTCCAGCATACTTAACAATATCAAGGGTATGAAGGATATCATGGTATGGGCTTCGCACCATCACGAGAAGCTCAACGGTACCGGTTATCCATTCCACCTTACCGGCGATGTTCTCTCCCACGAGGAACGCCTCATGACCTGCTGCGATATATATCAGGCACTTGCTGAGGAAAGAATCTACAAGGAGGCCTACCCTCATGATAAGATCATTCACATCATGAAGATCGCTGTTGAAAAAGGCGAGATCGATGGTTCTATCGTAAATGATATCGACAAGGTATTCGGCAATTATGATTTTTCTAAATTACAATAGATTTTATTAATATGACAAAACGGTTGTTTCAAAATATCCTGAAACAACCGTTTTGCGTTTCTATTTAAATTTGTGGAACCTCTTATTCCTTCTCTTCGAATTTACTCTTGCCGCCTGCAAGTACAGATATCACTGCTCCGATAAGCGAGATACCCATTCCTACGAGCGAAAGATTATTTGATATAAATTCCGGAAGATGAAGATCCTTTATGAATTCTGAGAAGTAAGCTCCTGTAAAGCCGAACACGCCGCCCGCTAAAACCGAAGCAACCCAGATGACTACATTTATGCTCTTCTTTTTATATGCGAGTATTGCTACCAGCAGCGGGAAGATAACTCCCGGCGTATATACAGAATACGCATTACTGAGCATCTTTATGATGTCTCCGCTGTCTGAAAGAGCAAAGATAAGTGCAAGGGCTCCATTTACAACAACCGCTATCCTGACAAGCCCTACGCTGTCCTTCTTCAGTATATCCTTTACGAAGATAGTTGAAGAATTGATGATGCAGGTATCTATCGTTGAGATCATTGCCGATACAAGACCAAGCGACAGAACTGCGCCTACCCATGAAGGGATCTTCTCACTTATTACATAAAGCAGTGTATTCATTCCATTAAGTTCTTCTGCGGAAATATTCCTCCTGGCCCAGACGCCGATCAAAACAAGTATTACAGAATACGCCAGAAGGAATACTCCTGAAAGCATCGCCGATCTCCTTGCTGTCTTTGAATTCTTAGATATCAGGTTTCTTGACATGATATCCGGTCCGAGGAAATACACACCACCGATTATGAAAAACTGAGTGACAAGATTTATCGGTCTGTAATTATCATTTATAAGTTCGAAATCTCTACTGCTTACCCCCGTTTCGCCCTCCTTAAAAAAGTACAGATAAACAAAGCATGTAAGTATACCAAAGATAATTATCAGGAACTGTATCACATCAGTCTTAACAACCGAAAGCTGACCGCCAATGGTTATATAAAGTATGACTGCCGCAATAACAATTACGAAGACCGTCTTGCTGTTCTTTCCTGTGATAAATGTTATCAGACCATTCATCGCAACAAACTGACCAGCGATAACTCCTACCCATGATACAACGATTATAAGTGAAATGATGAGCTCTGCCGGTCTTCCCAGCATCATGCCCGCCGCATGAGGCAGCGTATCAGAATTCATTTCTCTTACTTTCTTCGAGATAAAAAGCGACTGGAGTATCAATCCTATCGCTCCAAATGCAAGCCACCAGATTCCCGGAAATCCGATATTAAATACAGTATCCGTGAGTCCCATGGTGGTTGACGCTCCAATGACGGTTGCAAGCAGCGACATTATAACCACAAATGACGCCTGTTTTTTTCCTGCAACTGCGAAGTCACTGAAGCTTTTTGATCTTCTGATGTCCATAAAGCCTATTACAACAAGACCTATCAGATAGATAACCAGAAGAACGATCAGTAACGTTGAACTTTTCATTTTTGTCTCTCCCATTATTTTGATGCAGATGCATTAATGCTTTTAGGATCTTTCAATCCTCCTGAGTGTGTATAATAAAACAAAACAACAGTATTGTCAACCTGTAAATTTTTAAAGGTTGACAATACTGTTGTTAAGTTAATTTTTATGTATTTCATTTACTGATACAGACTATATTATGCCTCTTCCATATTTCCGAGACGAGCTGCCTGATCTGCAGCGATAAGGCTGTCGATGATCTCCTGGATATCTCCGTTAAGGATCTCCTCAAGTCTGTAAAGTGTAAGTTTGATTCTGTGATCTGTAACACGTCCCTGAGGGAAGTTGTATGTTCTGATCTTCTCTGAACGGTCACCTGTACCGATCTGGCTTCTTCTTGCCTCAGCCTCTGCATCGTGAGCCTTCTGCTGCTCTATATCGTAGAGCTTTGTACGAAGGAGTGCAAATGCCTTAGCTCTGTTCTGGATCTGTGACTTCTCTGTCTGGCTGTAAATAACGATTCCTGTAGGAATATGTGTAAGTCTTACAGCAGAGTCTGTTGTATTTACGCACTGACCACCATTTCCGGAAGCACGCATTACATCGATTCTGATATCCTTCTCATCGATAACAACGTCAACCTCTTCTGCCTCAGGCATGATAGCTACTGTTGCTGTAGATGTATGGATACGTCCGCCTGATTCTGTCTCAGGTACTCTCTGTACACGGTGAACGCCGCTTTCGTACTTAAGCTTTGAATAAGCGCCCTTACCAAGAATGTTAAAGATTATTTCCTTAAATCCGCCGATACCGTTCTCATTGCTGTCGATAACCTCGATCTTCCATCTTTGGCTCTCTGCGTAATGCTGATACATTCTGAAAAGCTCTCCTGCGAAGAGGGCAGCCTCATCACCACCTGCACCTGCTCTGATCTCGACAACAACGTTCTTGTCATCATTAGGGTCCTTAGGAAGAAGAAGTATCTTAAGCTCCTGCTCGCAGCTCTCAACGTGCTTCTTCGCCTCTGAAAGCTCCTCTCTGGCCATCTCCTTCATTTCCTCATCTGATTCCATATCAATTATCTCGAGGCTGTCTGCAACGTCCTGCTTAGCCTGCTTGTACTCATTATATTTTTCTACAACCGGAGCGATGTCACTCTGGTCCTTCATAAGCTTTCTGTATCTATCCTGATCATTTACTACATCAGGATCCGAGAGAGCCTTCATGATCTCATTATACTTTTCTACAAGTTCTTCTAATTTATCAAACATTTTATAATCTCCTATCAAATAACAAATAATTTTTCTTCAAACATCCTGCAAGGCTATGAACACCCATGATCCTTACCTTTTTCATAAGGCTTTTGTAAGCTGTCCGCACACAACTCTGTCGAGTCCTGCATAGTCTTTAAACAGCCTTATATTATCGAATCCGTTATCTACAAAAAGTTTCCTCGTGTCTTCATATTGATCATATCCTATCTCTACAAACAGCCATCCGCCGGTCTTCATGATAAGCGGCGCTTCGCTGATTATCCTTCTGTAAAATGTCAGCCCATCATCCTCTCCGCAGAGGGCAATGTACGGCTCGTGCTCTCTTACTTCCGGCATCAGAGTCGGTATCACATCTGTCCTGATATACGGAGGATTGCTGACTATCATGTCAAATCTGTCCTTTTGTCCTTTAAATGCCTCGAAAATGTCCGATCTTACGATTGATACATCCGCAGAAAGTTTTCTGGCATTTTCGCCTGCGATACGCAGCGCATCTTCTGAGATATCTCCCAGAGTAACATCATCCGTTACTCCCATAGTTTTTCTCGAAAGGTAACAGCTGAGCCCGATACAGCCCGAGCCCGTGCAGATATCAAGAAGCCTTACAGAACTGTCCTTATGGTCCTTTTCAAGCTGTTTTAAGGCATTTTCTACAAGTATCTCAGTATCCTGCCTTGGTATAAGAACTCCCTCAGCCACATAAAAATCATAATCCATAAAGCCTGCCGAATGAGTTATATACTGAAGCGGATAATGCTCCGACCTTTTTCTGATATATTCCAGATATCTTCCGGAAAGCTCTTCGTCAGCTTCCTTTACCTTCTCAAGTATAAGTCCGGTCTCGGAAAGTCCGAAAACGTGCTTCAGAAGCGCTTTACTGTCATATTCAGGATTATCGATACCCGCAGCCTTAAGGATCTCAGTTCCTTCACGCTGTAATTCGTATATTTTCATGTATAATCTCTCTATAATTATTATAAATGATTATATGTCACTTGTCATTAATACTATTTCATTTCTCAAATGAATGATTTCTCACGCATTCAACATATTCATGCCAGTCGATAACAGCCTCAACGGACTTGATAGCGACCTCGCACATTTCAATCTCCGGCTCTCTGGTGGTAAGCCTCTGAACCCAGAAGCCCGGCTTACTCAGTGCGTAAGCAAATTTATTCTCATGTGAACCTGCATATCTTATGACTTCGTATGAAAGTCCTGCGATCACAGGTATCAGAAGCAGTCTTGAAAGTACCCTCAGCCAGAGCAGCTTTGTCCTGATAAACATGAATAAAATGATACTGATAAACATTACCAGGAACAGGAAGCTTGTTCCGCATCTTCTGTGGAATCTGGTATGCTTCATTACATTTTCAGGAGTAAGCTCATCGCCTGCCTCCATACAATTTATGGTCTTATGCTCTGCACCGTGATACATATAAGTTCTGTTGATTTCCTTCATCTTGGAGATTGCCCAGACATATCCGATAAATATTGCAAGTCTTAAGATTCCTTCCGCAAGATTAACCAGAATACTGCTGTCAGTTACCTTATACAGCAGTCCTGCGATAAATGTCGGAAGCAGCATGAACACTCCGATTGCAAAAGCAAGAGAAATGACAAGCGTAAACACAAGGTAACCCTTGCTGCCTTCCTTCTCTTTATCTTTAGCATTCTGTTCCTTACGCTTCTCGATCTTTTTCTCTATCTTCTCGGCCTGATCGTTCTTACCCTCAGCTCTAAGCGCATCCGCCTTCTTCTGCTTTTCCTCAAACCATCTGACCTCATCTTCATCCTCAGAATCATCATATTCCGCAGACTTCATGAGGGTACCTACTCCAATATAAAGGGACTCGATAAAATTAACGATCCCGCGAATTACAGGAATACGAAAAAGCGGAGACTTATTTCCGAATGAATTATATTTAGTTACAGATACTTCTATCTCATTATCAGGCTTTCTAACTGATAATGCATAGCTATCAGGTCCCTTCATCATGATTCCCTCGAGAACGGCCTGACCTCCGATATGCACTTCTTTCATTTATTTCCTCATATATAATCTAATGTTTACACTGTTCGCGCGGTGATGCGGTAATTTTAGCAGCCACCACATATGCAACCGCGCTAACTCCGTTCGCGCGGTGACGCGACCCTCGGCATATACATGTGCCTTCAGCACATATTCGCAATACGTATATTCAGGCAATTGCATGCGAGCATGCAGCCTGAACATACGTATTACGACATGCTGCGCATGTATATGCCTCGGGTAACACGCAAAATGTGGCAATCAGACAGAATACGCCCAATTGCCACATTTTTGTCATAAATATATATGCTACTGTACGCCGTACTTCTTGTTGAACTTGTCGATACGTCCACGAGCAGCTATGTTCTTCTGCTGACCTGTGTAGAATGAATGGCACTTTGAGCAGATTTCTACGTGAATCTCCTGCTTTGTTGATCCTGTTACAAACTCATTACCACAGTTGCAAACAACCTTTGCCTGGTAGTATTCCGGATGAATTCCTTCTCTCATTTCTAAATCTCCTTTAATATTAACGTATATGAAACACTATACAGCCTTAGCAGAATTCCCAAAAAACTGCTATGCGGTACCTCGATTCCATACCAGCAACATCCCGAATTCTAACATACTGGAGCAAGTATTTCAAGTGTTTTTTTTGAATTTTTCTAATGTGTCCACTCCGCAAGCAGATTTCCGCTGAGATCATATACACCAACGTACGAAAGGTAATTATACATATCGCTGTAAAGTCCGTTCGATACCTTCGTAGCGTTCGTATTAGTGGCATTATACGTGTATTTTGCACCATCTGTAAATTTTGTTGTTACATTATATTCAAGCGTTCCGCCGCTCGCCCTGCTGCACTCAACGTGTATTATAAACTGATACTGTCCGGAATTCTCAACCCAGACATTTATCTTCCAGGTATCCATACCATTTTTAAGGTCTGCCGCTCCCGGATAGCCCATTTCAACAAGCTGCTCCAGATACTGCTTCGACAGATTGTCAGGCTTGTCCATATTTTCTACGCAATACATATATTCTGCGTCATATAAACGCGCTTTATCCGTCTTATCAGCATAATATATCCGGAAATACTGTATTGCTTTATTGTATTCTCCGTCACGATAAAAACGTTCACCGACGAGCTTCGACAATTCTTTACGAAGCTTTCTTACATGGTCGTCATCCAGATGCTTTGTATAGAGATCGTCAAAATACTGATAACCGATCATAAGCTGGTCAGATTCGATATAGTAATTGTACATTTCATCCATGCTCTCTTCAGCCTTTTTTGCAGAATCCTCATATTCACCCAGCAGAAGATACTGTTCCCTCGCATCGCCGTATTCTTTTTTGTCACAGAGCATTCCTGCAAATTCATATCGGAGCTTTTCTGTGTATCCATCAAACCCTTTCATTTTTTTAGTCTTATCACTGAAAACTGTCAGAACATTCTTGGCCTGACCCTTTTTATCCTCATCCAGATTCTTCTTTATAATGTAAATGGCAGCATCATAACAGACATCATTATAATTACCGTCTAATCCGGCATTTGTCATCGTCTGATACCTGCTTATCATTTCAATCTCATCATCAGTCTGGCCGGAGCCCCTAAACGCATCCACAGCAGTGTTAAAATCTTCCAGATAAGTATCTTTTATCTTCTGCTGCTTTTTCTCGTAAATCCTATCCAGACACTCCTGATAGAGGTCAGCGCTGTCTTCATAAGAATGACCGCATTTATCTAATTTTTCTACAGCCTTCTCGTAGTCCCCGGCTTTCATGGCTTCAACCGCAGCTTCATAAGCCGGCTTCCTGACAAAATATTCAGGATAGATATTCTTATCGAAAAATCTCTTTCCTACAGCGGCAAGTATTATCAGAATTACCAGAGCAACAGCCAGCTTAAATGTTTTCTTATGGACCATTTCTCCGGCTTTATCTTTGTAATGCTCCGCTGTACTTATCTTCGGATCCCACAGCTTTTCAATCTCATTTCTCATCTGCCTTACAGTCTGATATCTGCTTGCAGGATTAAAGATTGTTGCTATCCTCGCCACCTCCATAGCACGGGGCGATTCGGGCATTACTTTCTCGATCATTTTTCCAAATGCATATATATCGGTTCTCTGATCAGACTGTGCAAAGCCGTACTGCTCCGGAGCCGCATTTCCCTGCGTTCCGATAAGCACAGTATCCTTACTGCTTCCCTGCACATACTGCTTTGCTGCATCATAATCGATAATGACTGCCTTGCCATCATCGGTTATCATTATATTTGTGGCCTTGATATCCCTGTGAATGATCGGTGGCTCAGCACTGTGCAGAAAGATAAGGCCGTCGCAGATCTCAAGAAGTATCCTTTTCTTTTCCTCAAAGCTGACATCATGCTCTTCAAGGTATTCAAGAAGCGTACTTCCCTGAATCAGCTCCTCTATGACCACGAGATTGCCCTCTTCTCTCCAGAAGGTCTTGATACGCGGTAATGCAGGATTTGGGTGTTCCTTCAGATAACGGAACACCGGAACACTGTAAATCTTGAGCGTTTTCTTGTAATACAGCTTTTCCGTTTCAGGATCCATGACTATGCTTTTTTTATCATTTAATTCCCTGATCGTTACGTATAGCGCGCCTTCAACGATCTCTGATAAATCTTCCATTACAGAATTCCTCTGACTTTTAGATATTTATGCTGTGTGGCATAAACAGTTGTAATTTCAACATACATTTATTATACTTAAACATATTTTTATGTATGTGTCAAAACACAATATGCATTACATTATATAGAGCATTTACATTTAATTCAATGTCTGCTTCGTAAATCAGCTTCAGGAGAAAAATATGTCACAGGAATCAACAACATCAAATTTAGGCGAGATCTTATCTAAGATAAATGATACAAATGAAATGGAGAAATACTGGGAAAACCCTAAGATAACTGACAGCTTCAGCAGCTTTGTGCCGTATTATCGTTCACTTCTGACTGCTAAATTACTGACAGACACAGATATCATAAATAAAAGCGGCATCGAAAAATCCTATTATTATCAGCTGATGAAGGAAAGCCGCAAGCCAAGCCGAGACAAGGTTCTGTGTCTTTGTATAGCGGCAGGTCTTAACATGAGAGAGACCACCAGAGCGCTTGAATTAAATGGCAACGCAACGCTTTATCCAAAGAACAAGCGTGATATCATAATCACTGTCGGCATCAACCAGAAGGCTGCTCTCGTTGACATCAATCTTCTGCTGGATAAATATAACGAAGAGCCGCTGGCGTAGGTAATTACTATAATCCCTGAAAGTATAAATAAAACAAACGTCGTTACAGGCAGTGCTTTGCCGACGTGCGAGCGCATTTGTTTTTACGCAAATTGCGCAATGCCGGCAAATCCCTGCCTGCCACAACGCCATTCATTTCTAAATAAACATTAATTTACGTATTAATTATGTTTTACTTACGCATAAATATCTTCCTGCAGTAATCCAGGAATTCCCTGTTATTTCTTGTCTTTGAGAAAATCTTTATGATCTCTTCCGTGATCTCGTCGCTCTTCAGTCCTCTCAGCTGGCTGTGGATTGCATCAAGCACATCCGATTCCTCCGCTGTAAGAAGAAGATCGTCCTTTCTGGTTCCGGACTTTGCTATATCTATAGCCGGAAATACTCTCTTCTCTGAAAGATTTCTGTCAAGCACAAGCTCCATGTTGCCTGTACCCTTGAATTCCTCAAATACAACATCATCCATACGGCTGCCTGTATCGATAAGCGCAGTAGCAAGTATGGTAAGGCTTCCGCCCTCACGCATATTTCTTGCAGCACCGAAGAATTTCTTAGGCATATGAAGCGCTGCAGGATCGAGACCGCCCGAAAGAGTTCTTCCGCTTGGCGGAACAGTAAGGTTATATGCTCTTGAAAGTCTTGTAATACTGTCGATTAGGATCACAACATCCTTCTTACTCTCGACAAGTCTCTTAGCCCTTTCTATAACCATTTCCGATACTCTCTTGTGATGCTCAGGAAGCTCATCAAATGTTGAATAAATGACCTCTGCATTCGGTCCTTCTATAGATTCCCTGATATCCGTAACCTCTTCAGGTCTTTCATCGATAAGAAGTACAAGCAGATTCATATCCGGATATGCAACGCTTATCCTTTTTGCAATCTGCTTAAGAAGTGTTGTCTTACCTGCCTTAGGAGGCGAAACGATCATACCTCTCTGTCCTTTACCGATTGGTGAGAAAAGATCCACTATACGAAGTGAAACAGGCGCATTATTGTAATCAAGCTTGATCCTCTCACATGGGAAGATCGGAGTCATATCTTCAAAATTCATTCTTGTGGCAAGCTGTGAAGGGAACATGCCGTTTACCGACTCAATATATAAAAGCGCTCTGAACTTCTCATTAAGATTCATTTTCTTTCTGATAGGTCCTCTGATGATATCACCTGTCTTCAGTCTGAATCTTCTGATCTGAGCCGGCGAGATGTAAATGTCCTTGTCGCCCGGCATATAATTATCACTTCTTACAAAGCCGTAGCCTTCAGCCATAACCTCTAAGATACCGTATGCATGTTCACCGCTGGCAAGATTTGAATTATATTCCTGGCCGTCATACTGCATAATGCTGTTTGCAGGCTGCTGCTCTTCACTCTGCGGCGCTGCATTCTCGTTCTTAACCTCTGCCTCATCCGGCTTTCTCAAGGCCTGCTGCTTATCAGCTTCTTTATATGAAGCTTCCTCTCTGCTTCTCTCTGGCTGGCTCTGCTGAGCCTTGTCAGGCTGATTCTGACGGTTTCTGTCCTGTGCCTTATCAGGCTGTGCCTGCTGGCTTCTGCCCGGAACTCTTTCCTGCGCCTTATCAGACTGCGCCTGCTGACCTCTGACCGGTTTTCTCTCAGGACGTCTGTCTGCCTGTCTGCCCCTTGCTCTTCCGGCCTGTCTGTTATCTGTCTTTACTGCAGACGCATCAGCTTTGTCACCCTCAGCCGCCTCTTCTTTTTTAGTCTCAGCAACCGCTTCGGATGCTTTAGCAGAAGCCGCATTTTCAGCCTTTTCTGCCGAAGACGCCTTCTCAGACTTTTCCGCTTTGTCTGCCGAAGCCACCTTCTCAGACTTATCTATCTTACCCTTTTTATCCGTTTTTACAGCCTTATCTTCCGCTTCTGTTTTGGTTTTTCTTGCGGTTTTCTTTGTATTCTTCTCTTCAGCTGTCTTACTATCCTTTTTTACGGTCTTATTGATGTCCTTTTCAGCTTCCGGACGACTGCTGTTTTCTTCATTTTTCTCTTTTCTGGCTACGGGTCGGTTGATCATCTGCTCAACATTTGTAAGAAGATCAACAAGCTCGCCCTTCTTCAGATTAGAAATGTTCCTAAGACCTTTTTCCTTCGCAATAGTCCTAAGTTCATCCAGCTTAAGCTTACTGTAATCCATTCGTTTTCCTTTCTTAAAAATTCTTATTATTGCTTTTTTATCTTTTTTATCGTATTCTATATTAGCTTAGATCAGTGATCTAATTTAATTTCAAATTTGGAGAAATGTATATGGAAGGTTTATTTTTATACAAACTGATAATTCTTTATATGCTTGACCGCATTGATGAATATATGCTGACAAACAATCAGTTAAATGATTTTATACTTGATAAGGGTTATACAAATAATCCCTTTAATATTCATGAATCTCTGAGTGAACTGATCGATGCGGGCTTTATCGCAAGAAATGTGATTCGCGATACCACCCACTACAAGATAACAAATTCCGGCGAGGAAGCACTCTCATACTTTGAAAGCCGTCTTCCTATAGCCATAAAACAGGATATACTTGATTATTTCAAGGAACAGCGAATAAATCTTAAAAATGAATCTCAGATCTATTCAGATTATTTTTTTAATGAGAATCAGGAATATACTGTTGAATGTGTGATAAAAGAACGCCGTGATATAGTTCTTGATCTGAAGCTCAGCGTTCCTACAAAAAGCCTTGCCACTTCGATATGTGACAGCTGGCGTGAAAAAAGTACCGATGTTTACTCTTATCTGATAAATGAGCTGATAACAAATGATGATAAATAATATCTAAGGCTGCACTATTATAAGTGCAGCTTTAATATTATAAAATTCTTTTTTAAAGATCTTTTTTATAAGCTGATAAAGCCTATTATTTAATGATCTCTTCAATAAGGCCAAGAATCTCCTCTCGTCCTTTTTTTGTAACCGATGAAAATGGTATTATCCTCATATTCTCACCGCCAAGCTTAGTACAGATAGCCTTAAGCTTCTTATCGTACTCGCTTCTCTTGATCTTATCCAGCTTTGTAGCGATTATAACGGGCTCGTAACCATTTGAAAGGATCCAGTCATACATAAGCTTGTCATTCTCTGACGGATCATGTCTTATATCTATCAGAAGAAAAACCATTACAAGCTTTTCTGACTTTTTAAGATATCTTTCAATCATTTTGCCCCATTTTGCTTTAATCTCCTGCGAAACCGCAGCATATCCGTAACCCGGAAGGTCAACAAAATAGAACTCTTTATTTATATTGTAAAAATTAATAGTCTGGGTTTTTCCGGGTTGGGAAGAAGTCCTTGCAAGATTCTTTCTGTTAAGCAGTGTGTTGATCAGTGAGGATTTCCCAACATTAGATTTTCCGGCAAAAGCAATCTCCGGATAAGGATTATCCGGAAGAGTGCTGGTAATGCCGCAAACTGTTTCAAGTTCAGATGTTTTTATAATCATTATGCTATACCATTATCTGTCATAAGCTTTTTCTTGTTTGATGACGAGTTTTTCTTGGCTTTAGCCGTCTCATTATGAATAACCTCAGGCTCCGCATCGCCTGTGATAACTTCCTTAGTGATGATACATTTCTCTGCTGTCTCATCTGATGGAAGCTCATACATGATATTGGTCATCGTCTTCTCGATTATAGCACGAAGACCTCTGGCACCTGTCTTTCTCTCCATCGCAAGCTTTGCGATCTCTATAAGTGCATCCTGATCGAATTCAAGACTTATATCATCAAGCTCAAAAAGTCTCTGATACTGTTTAACGATCGCGCTCTTTGGCTCTGTAAGTATCTTCACAAGAGCCTCTTCATCAAGCTGATCAAGTGTAACGATTACAGGAACACGTCCGACAAACTCAGGTATGATACCATATTTAACAAGATCCTGAGGTTCAACCTGCTTGAGAAGTTCATTTTCATCTGATGCATTATTTCCGTCAATATCTGCATTGAAACCGATAGATCTCTTACCGATACGATTCTCGATGACTTTATCAAGTCCGTCAAATGCACCGCCGCAGATAAAGAGGATATTTGTTGTATCGATCTGAATAAACTCCTGATGAGGATGCTTACGTCCGCCCTGAGGTGGAACCGAAGCAACAGTACCCTCAATGATCTTAAGAAGAGCCTGCTGAACACCTTCACCTGAAACGTCTCTTGTTATAGAAACATTTTCAGACTTCTTGGTGATCTTATCGATCTCATCAATATAAATGATACCCTTCTCAGCTCTCTCAATATCATAGTCAGCAGCCTGAATAAGCTTTAAGAGGATATTCTCAACATCCTCACCAACGTATCCGGCCTCTGTAAGTGTTGTTGCGTCAGCGATAGCAAATGGAACATTAAGAAGCTTTGCAAGTGTCTGTGCAAGATATGTCTTACCTGAACCTGTAGGACCTGCCATGATGATATTACTCTTCTGCAGTTCAATATCAAGGCTTCTATCGGAAAGAACTCTCTTATAATGATTGTATACCGCAACGGAAAGCGCTCTCTTGGCAGCCTCCTGTCCGATAACATACTCATCAAGGAACTTCTTAACTTCCTTAGGCTTCATAAGATTTATCTCATCAGATTCAACCTCGTCGAATTCCTCATCAATTATATCCTGACAAATACTTACGCATTCATCGCAAATGTATACATTTGGTCCGGCAATAAGCCTTTTTACCTGATCCTGAGATTTGTTACAAAAAGAGCAGCGAAGCTTTCCCTTTTCTTCTGTATGAGAAGCCATACTTTCTACCTCTTACTTTCTGTTAGTAACTATCTTATCGATAAGGCCGTATTCAAGTGCTTCTTCAGGTGTCTTCCAGTTATCTCTCTCAGTATCTCTTTCGATCTCCTCAAGAGGTCTTCCTGTAGCCTCGCTGAGAAGTGTGTTCAGCTTGGTACGTGTCCTTAAAATATGATCTGCAGTGATCTTGATATCTGTAGCCTGTCCCTGAGCACCGCCAAGTGGCTGATGGATCATGATCTCTGCATTTGGAAGTGCAAATCTCTTACCCTTTGCGCCGCCTGCAAGAAGGAAGGCTCCCATTGAAGCAGCCATACCAACGCAAATGGTAGAAACATCACATTTCACATAATTCATTGTGTCGTAAATAGCCATTCCGGCGGTAACTGAACCGCCAGGGCTGTTTATATAGAAATTAATATCCTTGCTTGAATCCTCTGACTCGAGGAAAAGTAACTGAGCAACCACAAGGCTTGCTGTTACATCATTTACCTCATCTCCAAGGAAAATGATCCTTTCCTTAAGAAGACGTGAATAAATATCATAGGCTCTTTCGCCTCTGCTACTGGTCTCAATGACTGTAGGTACTAACGGCATTCTTATACCTCCTTGCTTTCAGCCGCAATAAGTTTCATGGCCTTGTTCATCTTAACATCCATCTTTATTGCGTCTAACTCCTTATCTCCTGCAAGTTCCTTAAACTTATCTACATCAAGCTGATACATGCTTGCTGTCTTCTCGATCTCAGCATTAACCTCTTCATCTGTAACTTCGATATTCTCTGCATTTGCAATAGCTTCGATGATAAGGCTTGACTTGATTCTCTTGATAGCCTCAGGCTTAACCTGGTTAAGCATATCTTCTCTTGTCTGCTTTGTGATATCAAGATACTGCTCAAGCTTAAGTCCCTGATATGCAAGTCTCTGCTCGAAATCCTGAAGCATCTTCTCCTGATTGTACTTGATCATTGGTTCAGGGATATCGATCTCGCATGTCTCGATAAGCTTCTCAAGAACCTTAGACTCTCTTTCCTTCTCAGCTGCATCCTTCTTCTTAACTGTAAGAGTCTTCTTAACATCTTCCTTGTACTCTGCAACTGTCTCGAACTCAGATACATCGCTTGCGAAATCATCATCAAGCTCTGGAAGAACTTCCTCTGTGATAGCGTTAAGCTTGCACTTGAATACTGCTGGCTTTCCTGCAAGGCTTGCTTCCTGATAGTTCTCTGGGAATGTAACATTTACGTCAAACTCTTCACCGATGTTCTTACCAACTATCTGATCTTCAAATGTATCTATAAAGCTGTGTGAACCAAGAACGAGCTTGTAGTCCTCGCCCTTACCGCCATCAAATGCAACTCCGTCAACAAATCCTTCGAAGTTGATGTTAACTTCATCATCAAGCTTTGCAGCTCTGTCTGTGATATCAACCTTACGAGCGTTCTCCTTACGTGTCTTCTCGATAGCCTTGTCAACGTCCTCATCAGTAACCTCAACTTCAACCTTCTCGATCTCAACGCCCTTGTACTCAGCAAGCTTTACAGGTGGCTTTGTAGCAACCTTAGCTGTAAATACAAAATCCTTACCCTTACCGATCTCAACTACATCGATCTCTGGATTTGAAACAATATCAAGGTCACAGTTCTCGATCTCCTGTGGATAGAACTTATTGATAAGATCATTTGCAGCATCTTCATAGAAAACGCCTTCACCGTAAAACTTCTCTATATAATTCATTGGAACCTTACCCTTACGGAAGCCAGGAGCTGAAAACTTACCCTTGTTCTTCTTGTAAGCATTGATCATAGCCTTGTCAAACTCTTCTGCAGGCACTGTGATCGTAAGTGTTGCCATATTACCGTCTAATTTTTCTGCTGTAAAACTCATTTTTCTTTTCCTCCTTAACACAGTCTCTCTGTGTATTATTATCTTTTTTTTATAACGTAATCTGAATATCTGCGGAAATGAAATATATTCCTCTCTGTACAAACCTAAAATCCACAGACTTACGCATTATTCAAAGATTTTAACATATATGCGAGTATTAATCAATCACAAAAAAATAAATGATTTAACTGTATTTACAGTTCTTTTTTATGCATTTTTCATATACTATCTATTTGTATAAAATCGCCGTCTGTGGTAATCTTTAGTGTGATGGTTATGAATACCGCGTCTTAGAATACTCTGCTCCTTTTAGGAGATAAAGTTTTTCTATCCGGCATGGTATTCGCGCCTCAAAAAAAAATATAACATTTAAGGGAAGGTGAAAACATGTTAGAAAAAATTTTCAAACTTAGCGAGCATGGTACCAATGTAAGGACTGAGGTTATCGCCGGTCTTACTACATTTCTTGCCATGGCTTACATTCTTGCGGTAAACCCTAGTATTCTCGGTACCGTAATGAATCAGAATGGTGTTTTTCTTGCGACTGCCATATCTTCTGCTATCGCAACATTCATCATGGCATTTCTTGCCAACTATCCAATCGCCCTGTCAGCCGGCATGGGCCTCAATGCATATTTTGCATTTTCTGTATGTATGGGTGATCTTGCTTCTGAAGGTGCAGACGCATTCAAGATCGCACTTACAGCCGTTTTATCCGAAGGTATCATCTTTATAGTGATCTCACTCTTCAAATTCAGAGAAAAGATCATAAATGGTATTCCTCAGAATCTTAAATTCGGTATCACCAGCGGTATCGGTCTTTTCATTGCATTCATCGGAATGCAGGGTGCTGGCATTTCAAGAAATGACGATTCTACACTCGTAGCTCTCGGCGATTTCTCAAAGCCTGAAATGGTACTTGCTATAGTTGGCGTTATCATCATAGTAATCCTTACACATTATAAGGTAAAGGGTGCCGTTCTTATCGGAATCCTTGCAACCTGGATACTTGGTATGGCTGCAGAAGGAATCGGCTGGTATGAAGGCGTAAGCGTATTCCCTGATTTCTCTAATGGTCTTGTTAATTTCAGCGACCTTAAGGACACTGCATTTAAATTCAATTTCAAATGGGCTGCAGATCATTTTGTCAGGTTTATAGCAATACTCTTCAGTTTCCTTTTCGTTGATCTCTTCGATACAGTCGGAACAGTTGTAGGTGTTGCAGATAAAGCTGGTCTTCTTGATGAGGATGGCAAGCTTCCAAGAGTCGGAAAGGTATTCACAGCAGATGCTGTAGGTACTACAATCGGTGCATGTCTCGGTACTTCAACAGTTACCAGCTTCGTAGAGTCAAGTGCAGGTGTTGGCGTAGGCGGAAAGACAGGTCTTGCTTCTGCAGTTACAGGACTTATGTTCCTTATCTCTATATTCTTAAGTCCGGTCTTCCTTGCTATCCCAAGCTTTGCAACAGCACCGGCTCTTATCTATGTTGGTATGTTAATGTTCACATCTGCTCTTAAGATCAAGTTTGAAGGTGATGTTGCAGATGCGATCGGTGCATATATGGCTATCATCATGATGCCTCTTACATATTCAATCGCAAATGGTATCATGTTCGCTATCATTTCATGGGTTATCGTAAAGGTATTCACAGGAAAGGCAAAGGATGTATCGCCTATCATGTGGGGTATCTTCATAATGTTTGGGCTCAGGATTGCAGCGCTTATTACAGACTTTAGTTAAATTAATGTTTATCGTTCAATAAATTAAGCATTAGCGCATATATCTCTCAACGTGCTAAGATATGCTAAATCAATAGAAATCAGCTTTGGATTTTTCTAGAATTGCTTCAAAACTCGCTTC
>Ga0256404_1003796_pt1 | contig 29886 bp, 52 predicted proteins | sample RumenRJG_01DNA_FD_185990 | JGI IMG/M metagenome (GOLD analysis project Ga0256404, IMG submission 185990) | Bovine rumen microbial communities from Lethbridge, Alberta, Canada - RJG_01 | ecosystem: Host-associated > Mammals > Digestive system > Stomach > Rumen | place: Canada: Alberta | collected...
TTTAAAAACCACCCCAGTATGAATCATATGCTGGGGGGGGGGGGCATACTCAGACCTAACGTGAGTCATTGTGTAAATGAGAACGATGTTCATTATAACCCAACCCCTCACGATTATTCGAAAGATTATCTAACGTTTGAGTCTTTGGTAGATAATACAAAGTTATATTTTAGGGCAACAAGACCAGAATCAACTAAAACCATCTCTGTGTCAACTGATAATGGGCGGACATGGAACGAATGTACATCAAGTAATGACACTAATGGCACGCTTATTGCAACATTAATGGTGGGTCAAAAATTAATGATAAAGGGAAATCTTACTACAACTAAGTTTGGAAAGGGCTATACAAGATTTAATGGGCTTACTGAAGAAGGTGAATGTATATTATATGGAAATATAATGTCATTGGTATATGGCGATGATTTTATTGGCAAAACATCAATGACTAAAACCATACAAAAGCCAATATACGGAGAAAACGATGAAATTACAGGGTATGAAGAAGTTGAACAGGCCATAATTTTAGGATGGCTGTTTGAAAGTGTTCGTAATCTTGTATCGGCAGAAAATTTAGTTTTACCAGCAACCGAATTGTCAGTTGATAATGGCTATGGTGTATATGAAGGAATGTTCCGTAATTGTACAAGTCTTATAACAGCACCTTCAGTTCTACCTGCTACCGCATTAGAAAGTGGTTGTTATTATAGGATGTTCAGTGAATGCGAAAGTCTTGTAAATGCACCAGAATTACCAGCAACAACATTGGCAATGAGTTGTTATAATAGTATGTTCCAAGATTGTACAAGTCTTACATCAGCACCTGAATTACCTGCTACGACATTGGCAAGTAGTTGTTACTATGGTATGTTCCAAAATTGTACAAGTCTTACATCAGCACCTGAATTACCTGCTACGACATTGGCAGAAGGTTGCTATGTTAATATGTTCAGAGATTGCACAAACCTTAATTACATTAAATGTCTTGCTACTGATATATCAGCAACCAATTGTACGTATCATTGGGTTGGAACTACCGACCCTCGTCAAATAAATATGATTACTGTTGCGCCTACTGGTACATTTGTAAAGGCACCATCAATGGAAAGTTGGACAAGTGGAATTAATGGTATTCCAACAGGATGGACAGTACAAGATGCATCTTAAAATATATATATAACGCAACACATATAAATGGGATAATCTCAATTGGGGTTATCCCTTTTCTTTTAATACACCGTAGCGAGTCTTCCACCACGTGTACCTGATAAATCTTGTGAAAACATTTGGCTATTTCAAAAAAATATCATATATTTGTATAGAAATCTAAAAGAATTATTGTTATGCTAGAGATAAGAGGAAAATATACGTCCGCAAAGATATTTACTGATAATATCGAGGAAGAGGCGTTGAAACAGATATATGATATCATAAATTCAAAGCCTTTTGAAAACCAGACCGTTAGGATTATGCCAGATGTACATGCTGGTGCTGGAATAACCATAGGTTTTTGCGGAACAATTGGTGATTATGTTTGCCCAAGTCATGTTGGTGTTGATATTGGTTGCACGGTATCAATGACACTGATTGATAGACCAATACCTGTTGAGAAATATGCTGAATTCAACCATAAGATTCTACAGCAAATAGGTTTTGGTTTTGACCCGTCACAAACACGAGCATACTCAGATAGGGATTTATATGATTTCCTAACACTTGAGTGCAATAGGGCTAAGTCTGCACATCCTGAGTTGTTTTATAATCTTCCAGATAAGGTAACACAGGAGTGGGTTACCAAGTTCTGCAAGAGAATCAATATTCAAGAGAAGATTTTTTATTCTTCGATAAACTCTGTTGGCGGTGGAAATCACTTCGTTGAATATGATGAATCAGCTGACGGTTCGGTATTTGGCGTAACGGTTCATTGTGGTTCAAGAAACCTTGGAAAGAAAGTTTGCGAATACTGGGAGAACGTGGCAAAGGAAACCCTTACGAAGGAACAGAGGAATAAGATTACAGCAGAATTTAAGGAACATTACCTTGAAACACATGATAATATGTTAAACTTCAAGACAGACCTTAATTCGCATATTTCTGATTTTACGAAGGGTAAAGTAAATGGTTATCTGAACGGTGAAAACATGCACGGTTATTTCTGTGATATGGTGATTGCCATGGCATATGCAAAATTTAACCATCTTATAATTCACAAGACAATACAGAAAATTCTAAATGGGTATAACATTAAACCAATTGACAAAATTATAACGACCCATAATTATATAGATTTTACTGGAAGTGTCCCAATCGTAAGAAAAGGAGCCATAAGGTCGTTTAGTGGAGAAAAAATGTTGGTGCCTTTCAATATGAGGGATGGAATTGCCATTTGCGAAGGTAAATCAAATAACGATTGGTTATGTTCATGTTCTCATGGTGCTGGTAGGAAAATGTCAAGGATGAAGGCAAAGGAAACATTGTCGATGGATGAATTTACAAACACAATGGAAGGAATATATTCAACCACGGTGTGTAAAGATACAATTGACGAGGCTCCTATGGCTTATAAGGACACCGATGAGATTAAGGAACTCATCAAGGATACCTGTGAGATAAAGAAGATGGTGGTACCAAAAATCAACATCAAAGCGACAAAATAACATTTTTTTCGAAAAAAGTTTCGTAAATATTTGGTTATTTCAGAAAAATGTCATATATTTGTATAGAAATTGAAATCGTTTAGTTATGGAATATTTATTGATTGCTTTAGGGTTGATGGTCATTCTTGGACTGATAGTTTTCGTACACGGAATAAGAAACGCAAAGGAGGTTGATAAAAACATTCCATTTCTTAACGGAGACTATGACCCAGAAGAAGACAAAACGCTTAGAAGGACAATTAACTAGTTATAAGTCCAAGATGGTAAGTAAATTGGTCGATAGAGGACAGTCAGTTAGCCATACTGGGTTGGTTATTCAACGCCAACGTTTACGCCATCGATTGGTTCCGTAGCTCAGTTGGATATAGTCTCAAATCTCTCACATTTTGGTGCGGTAGAGCGTAACTGAATAGCGTCCCAGTCTTCTAAATTGGTGCCAGATGGCCCTGTGGGTTTGAGTCCCACCCGCATCACAAGTAGGAGCGTACAGCAAATGTTTACATTTCACAATTTAAACATGATAGACAGATAGACAAGCTAAAGTCTAAAAAATAGCCGCTCCTTTTTTTTTTAATGATGGAAACGTACAGCAAATGTATTAACAATTTAACACTATTTGACAAGACCTGCTTGACCCAGAGTAATGGCGAAAACGAGTAACCATGTATTCTGGTTGAGGAGAGTAAGCAGGGGATAAATCATCGTTTCCTTTATAAAAAAAAAAAAAATAGCTATTTAAGAAAAAAAAAACATAAAAACAAAAATTTTTCAATAGTTGGATATATTTATAAGAAAATTAAGACAAATTTTTTAACATTTATAATTATGATGACTAACCAGTTTACACATAAGGCACAAGGTATGTATACATTCGAACAGGGTTTCGAGTGGAATGCTTCATGTGATAAAACCAATAGTATTATTGGGTTGAAACGGTTAGGATAATTATAGAAAAAAGCACATACAAAAATTTCGGGCACTTACTTCAATATATATTTCCCAGCCGTTGAATTACCTTAAAAAGTTTTTTGGCGGCTTTTTTCGTGTTTATATATCTGGATGGCTGAGTGGTCGAAGGCAATGGTCTGCAAAACCATATATCATCGTCAGTTCGAATCTGACTCCAGATTCAAAAAAAAAAGATGTTATGAAAAAGATAGAAATAGAATTTAAACTTTCCAGTACTGGGTCATATTCGCCTTGGCACTTGGATATTGCACATAAGTACGATGTTCCACTAATGGTAACAAGCGATATTGGTAAATTTGTGAAAATAGGGGAAGATATTTACAATTGTGACTATTGTTATGCCAGACTTTACGAATATCTCATCATGTTGGAAGATATGAATGATAAGGGGAAAATTTCTGATGAAGAAGTTCTAAAGGAAATTGATGATATTGTTAATAATAGGAACAAGGATTTTCAAATTGAAAAATGTGAACCATTGGAAGAGTTTGAGAAGGAAATGATTGAAATAAAGAAGAAACAAGATGAAAGGAATAATAAAGGACATAAAACGAAAACATATGGGATTTGACGCTTAATAAGTAGTATTGCGGCTTATGGGCGTTAAGGTAAGAGTTGCGCCCGTGGCCGAGTGGATTAGGCAACAGACTTTTAATCTGTACGGATTTATACCGTAACGTGGGTTCGATTCCCACCGAGCGCACAAAAAAAAACGAACTAATTATTCATTTTTACAAGTTAAATGCTATTTATTTATATAAATAAAATGATTTGTATTATGAAAAAAGTTAGTAAAGAAGAATTTGAAAAAGTCGTTAGTGAATCCATTAATATTGCTGATGTATGCAGAAAATTAGGATGGCAACCAAGGGGGGATAACTATAAGATAGTACACAAGTATTTGGATGAATATGGTACAGATACATCACATTTTAAAAGAGTGAAGACCAACATAGGAAATGTGCTAAATAAAGAAAAAGAGAAAAAAGCCGAATATTACCTAAAGGAGAAGTCATATGTTAAAACAAGTTCATTAAAATGGAAATTATTTTCTGAGGGTCTAAAGAAATATAAATGCGAAAAGTGTGGGTGTACTCATTGGGAGGGGAAACAAATAGCGCTACAATTACACCATATTAATGGTGATGACACCGATAATAGGTTTGAGAACCTACAAATATTATGCCCAAATTGCCATTCTCAAACAGACAATTATTGTGGTAGAAATGCGATTAAAAATACTATGGTCAAAAAATATTATTGCAAAGCCTGCCATAAAGAAATGGAGAAAACACCTAGTGGGTTGTGTGACGAATGTTATAATAAACTAACTGAAGGCAAATTAGACATTTCTAATGTTCCACAAGGTATAAGAGTTCGCAGTTATTCTACTTGTGTTGATTGTGGAAAGCAAATAGATTCACATAGCACTAGGTGCAATGAATGTAGTAAAAAAATTCATAGAAAGGTTGAATGGCCAAGCAAAGAAAAACTTGAGGAACTAATAAAAGAGAAACCATTCACAAGAATTGCTGAACAATATGGTGTGTCTGATAAGGCAATAACAAAATGGTGCAAATATTATGGTTTACCACATAGAAAAAAAGACATCAAAAAACTAAAATAAGAAAATACAAGTTGGCGTAGTTCAGTTGGTTTAAAGCTTTTGACTGATATTCAGAGGGTCCTGGGTTCAATTCCACATAGAAACACAAAAATAAAATAATAATTTAAATTTAGATTTATGAGACGAAAAATTAAGAACTATTGGAATGAGGTTCTTCAATGTGCTTACATTTTATGGCGCTGACCTCTTCCATCCCTTTCTTAAATTAGAAGTCTCAAAAAAAAAAACTGCCCTATTGTGTAATGGTAGCACATCAGATTTTGGTTCTGAGTGTGGGAGTTCGAATCTTCCTGGGGCAACAAACATGGTGTAGGTGGCCGAGTGATTTAGGCGCAAGGTTGTGGTTCTTGTTTACGCAGGTTTGAATCCTGTCCTACACACAAATATAGTGATGTATACCCTCTCCCTGATAAGGAGTAGAAAGGTTAGTTTGGTTCACGTAGGTTCAAATCCTACCATCACTACTATAAAGGATGGATATGCAAGTGGTTGAAGCAGCTAGTATTACAAACTAGTATTACACACGTAGGTTCGAATCCTGCTCCATCTACATTAAACAAATAGGTATGTATATCAGTTGGCAGATAGCCATCCTCATAAGGTGGAAGTCCCAGGTTCAAGTCCTGGCATACCTACGAAATTGGGAAGATAACGGCGTTAAACTGTAAATTTAATCTGTGTTGAAAAATTGCCGTAGTGGACTTGCAGTAGGGGAGTTCGAATCTCTCTCTTCCCACAAATGCAGTATTCGTTTAGTGGTAGGACACCTGTTCGCCATACAGGAAACGGAAGTTCGATTCTTCTATACTGCTCTATAATTATAGACCCATGATGTAATGGTAACATGAGAGATTCCAAACCTCTTCTTCTGGGTTCGAGTCCTGGTGGGCCTGCAATTTGCCTCTTTAGCTCAGCTTGGTAGAGCAATGGCGTCGTAACCCATTGGTCGTTGGTTCGAATCCGACAGGAGGCTCAGAACGGTGGAATAGACGAACTGATTAAGTCATCGCCCTCTCAAGGCGAAGATTGCGGGTTTGAGCCCCGCTTCCACTACAAAAAAAAAACAAGAATGGAGCGTAGTATAACGGTATTACTTCGGATTCTGGTCCCGACAACAGTGGTTCGACACCACTCGCTCCAACTAAGGGAACTTTGACAGAGATGGTCTATGTGCAGGACTGAAAATCCTGAGAACGTGGTTCGAGTCCACGAGGTTCCACAAAAAAGTTTGCAAAATATTTGGATATTTCAAAAAATAGTCATATATTTGTAGAGAAATTGCTTGAGTAGCTCAGAGGTAGAGGGAAATGTAAGTTTGGGTGGCCGAGTGGCTTAAGGCAGCAGACTGTTAATCTGCCGAGGTTATATCAATCTCCGTAGGTTCGAATCCTACCCCAAACGCAAAAAAAAAAAATTAACAATCCTTGTTAATTTTAAGGAATAAGTTCTTTGACATTTTGAAATTAAAAAGTGGCACAATATAAGCCAATGTATTTTTATTGCCGTAACAGGTCGCCAAAGAAAAATAGACATAAAGGTGTCGGCTCAATGTTGGGAAACCATGCATCAGACTGCTTGTCCAAAGTACCTGAAGATTTAACACAGTGGGTAGGGCTGTTGTTATGACCTTTAATAACTCGTTAAATGTGCAGGCTGTGGCTATCTTGCGCAAGAATCTTCGATAGCATACATGCATTGGTTGTGCCGCTTAAAAAAAAAAATATAAAGTGATGCAAAAATTCCAGTGGTGTATTCGGTGGAAATCCTTCTCTTAAGAGGTAATAAGTATCAGATATTTATCTTGACTCTCGTAGCCCTGAGAAAGACTGATAACACTAAATAATAACGTGTAAGGACTATACCGAGCGAAAATGAGTATCATCGTATATCAGTTAGATTCAAGGATGGGTAAACCTGTATACGTGTGGATTTCATAATCGTGTAGAGACTGAACGGGAGATACCTAAGTTGAAATTTATTAAAAGACTGGTCATGACCAACCGTTATTACTTTAAAGTGTGGGGTATGAGGAATACTAAGCTGTTAAGGGAGGTGTTGTGCGGCAGGGTGCATTTAATATCTTGCAAGAATTTCAACATGGTAAATAGATAGTGAGGTTTAACCTCCACTAACTAATGTAAACATAAAAACTTCCGAGGCTGAAGGTAATTCAATAAGACCCTTCTACGGGAATACTGAATTGACAGTTGGAAGACCTTGTAGTGGCAAACACGTGATTGGGGTCATAGGTACGTAAAGCAACGTGATGGGGACTGTGAAAGAGAAAAGCAGTGAGAATCTGCACCGTATCCGAAAGGCGTTTGGTTAATTGCTCTAAGACAGATGTAGGAGGTTTTACATTAGTTTGGTGTCAGACCACAACAGACAAATACTTAAGTCCCATAGGAAAATGTGAATGAGTTGGACGCATTTCTATTTGTTTGGCTATGGTAACATGGTAGTGGTAGTAAACCACAACAAACAACCTAGGTTATAGGAAGGGAAAGTTCACGAAAGTGAGGGATAAGGGCATCATCCAAAATGCAATAGCACGAGGGATGTGTGTAAGTTGTTTGTTTATGTTAACATAGACCGCTGGGATTTTTTTTTAGGAAAAAGAATGGCTCACTCATCCTAAAAACAGAGTGCAGTGCATTATAAGAGTGCATCTATTCGAGCATAAAGTAGGTGTACGTATTGGATAGTTGCTAAACGCTTTTTATGCGAGGCTATGAGAAGTCGTTCTTAAAGAAGAGAGGTCGGGCAGCTCCCGAATATCCAGAGAGTAGTTTCGGGATAAACTCTGGTGAAATAATTAATTAAATTCCCGTAAAGGAGAGGTAACTGGTGTGGTATGCCAGCGTGGTCCTGAAAACCATTGGAACGTGTAACAAGCGTTTGGGAATCGTGCTCTCACCTCTCCGCAAGGAATTAACCAACAATGAAGGAAACATCTGTGAGGCAGTTACGCACAAAAACAGAAGCAGAAGAAGTTACCGTAGGCAACCAACCGATGTTAGAGTTGTACGGGATAGTGGAATGTAAATTGTTGGGTTTTTAAACTTTATAAGAGAACAAGGTGAGAAACCAAGATGACCTCAAGTTGTAAACGGTTGAAGGCGTTAGTTTAGTTATTATAAAACACTTATAAAGTTTTAAATGGGGATGTGGTGAAGAAGTTATCACGTTGCTCTTTCAAGGCAGAGTCCCAGGAGCGTTACCTGGCTTCCCTACTTATAGAAAATGCAATTTGCGTGTATAGCACAATGGTTAGTGCGTCGGCCTTCCAAGCCGAGGATGAGAGTTCGATTCTCTTTACACGCTCTAAAAGTGAATGAATATGGGACAGGCAAAACCGTTAAATCTGTTGGATGAATCTACCCTTCGAGAATACATACAGAACGTCGTTTACGAGACTATTGATAGGGTCTTGTTAAGCGAAATGGCGTTTGATTTGAAAACCTATAAGGATAGAATAAGAAACCATGCCATACAGATAGCGATAAATTGGTGCCTTGTACGATACACATATTACAATGAAAATTTCATTCAGCTCAGAAAACACTGGATGGCTGAACTTAAGGCACAACTCAATGCAATTACGATTGCGAAAGTTTCGGTAAAGAAACAGTCTGACGCCAAATATAAGTCTTTTTTATCTGTCTGGGCTGAATTTGAATTTGACAGGGATGAATACTCGATTAATGGACAAATAGCAAATAAGTTTGAAGCAGAAGGAATTGACACATTGTCTGAAGATTATATAAAGGTGGTTGATGATTTTAAGAATGAGGCAAAAAACATTGCCAATGTGGTGGCAAGTGGTGATAGAACGAAGGTCAATGATTATGTAGAAAAAATATGTGGAAAATAAATTGTCCAAGTACAGACCACTTAGTAGTGAACAAGGTAAGTTTTACATTATACTAGTCAATTGTGTGAAACGTAGTCATCGGCACTAAATGTGACCGTCAGCTTGTTGAAACGTGTTGATTACCGTGAGGTATTATAAGAGGCAACGCAACAGATGAGGTGTGATTCGTCAGTAAATCCGAAACAGTCCGTAGCTCGTAAATTTACTTGGACAACCTGGAGAGAGCAAGTGTAGAGGATACGCATTGGTTTGCTAAACCAAATGTTCAGCAATGGATAGGGGTCGGAACCCTGCCTCTCCGCAAAGAAAAAAGTTGAACTAATTATAAATAAAAGTGGGCTTGGAAGCAGCCATCTTCTAAGGAGTTCGTCTGGTTCCAACAGTCTTAGAGCACAATGGGATTAATAGCCGTTGTTTTTGGCGTTGGGTAAGTCAACTGGATGATTTGGCGTAATAGCACATATTTGTATGCGGTTCAACATAATTGGGGGTTTAGTTTAACTAGCGAAAACACAAGTTCTGCAAGCTTGAGACCACGGGGCAGCACCGTGTTCCTCCACAATTTAAATATGGATGCGTGTAACGGCTCCTCTGGGGAGTGGCAGGATTTGTCACGACAAGACTGCAAAAAACGTAGGTTCGAATCCTACTGCATCTACAAGATTAAATCAAATCGGTGGGATAGCTCAATTTGGAGCAGAGCGCAGTCGAGGCAGTGTCCATGACGATGGAATAACACTGCTGAACATGACTGAGGGCTTTAGAAAGTCACTGAACTGTTATGTACTATAATGACACCTAAATGTAGTCTAGAATGCATTGGGAAGTAGTTACGAGAGAAACGGTGAAGTATTGGGGGTTCGAATCCTTCCCCACTGACAATTGACAATTATATAATGTTATGAAAGGTAGTAGCAATACAAAGAAATTCAAAAAGTTTCAAATAAGATGGGCTGAAAAACTGGGGTTTGAGGATAATCCATACCTTATCAGATGGACTTTTATCTTCTTTGGTTATTCGATGAGGATACATCATTGGATTAAGTCTGACGACAACAGGTTTTTTCATGACCATTCTGCTGACCTTCTTAGCATAGTTCTAAAGGGAAGATATTGGAACGTTAAACCGATTGTAAACGACAAGAACCCAAGTGATATGGTAAATGTTATTCAATATGAAAAAGATTTGGGTGAGGTTTTGGGTAGAAACGAGAAATGGTGTTATGTTGAAGGGATATTTAATTCTTGGTGGAATTTCTTCCATATGAACAAGTCAATATGGTTTTCAAAAGCAGAAGACAGACATTATCTCAGCATTCCAAAGGGTGGTGCATGGACTTTAATGTTCGAAGGAAGGCCAAGACATAAGTGGGGGTTCTATGTAAATGGTCATAAGTGGAGACCATTGCGTTACTTTCATAAATACGGGATAAGACAAGATAGTAATTATCAATAAAAAAAAAAATAGCTCTAGGGGATGCTAGGTGTGTCCGTCACTCTGTCACAGTGTTCAATCAGGTGGGTTCGAATCCCATTAGGGCTGCTTGTGTTTATTCTAGTGTAGTCATGAATGCACTAGAGACGTAAGGCTCAAGTCTTTGTCATTTGAGGGGAATCGTAAGTCCCATACCATAAGTCGCACTAAGTGGTATCTGCGTTCTAGAAGGTTTACGGAAAGTCCGAGGTGGCCAAAACTTCAAATTAGTGCGTTTTTTTAATGGGGCAGTGGCGCAACTGGTTGAGACGCACCACACTTAGGATGTGGAAACCGAAAGGTTTGTGGGGGTTCGAGTCCCTTTTGCCCCACATTCGGTTTGTGGCGAAACTGGTAGACGCATTGGTTTCAAACACCAATATCGAAAGATGTGTGGGTTCGAGTCCCTCCAAACCGACAAATTACCTCCTTAGCTCAACGTCAGAGCCTTGGATTTTACCAAGAGATACAGGTTCAATTCCTGTGGGAGGGTTTATGGCTCGATAATTTAATGGTAAAATATGGCTCTTGTAATGCTAGTTTCTCAGTTCGATTCTGAGTCGAGCCTCACACTAAAAAAAAAAGGAGAAAGAAAAGATGGAAAACAATTATATTATAGGGGCGCATAATTCGTGGTCTTTTCTGCCAGTCAGGAAATGGTGGATGAAACCATTTTCTTTTATGGCTAAATGCCAAAAAGTTGACATAAAGTCCCAATATCTAATACATAGTGTAAAGTGTTTTGACCTAAGATTGTTTTTTGACAAAGATGATAATCTGGTAATCAAGCATGGAATTGCTGAATACAAATATACCGAAGAACAGCTTTTGGGGGATTTGACTTTCCTAAACAACAGACCCACTCCATGTTACGTAAGAGTAATTCATGAAGTTAGGAGCGAAAAGAAATACACTGACCACGAAACAGAGACGTTCCAGATGTTTTGTGAAAGGATGGAGAAAGAGTTTCCAAATATTAGATTTTGGTGTGGAAGAAATCTTGTTAATTGGGAAGTGGACTATAAATTCAAGAATAATCCAACATGTGATGAGAAATATTCATCCGTGTGTCCACCAAAACTGATTGATGACTGGATTCCTTTAATATATGCGAAACTAAATAATAAGAAGATAAGAGCAACTGGCACTGATAGAGATATTTTGTTGATTGATTTTGTTGATATTTATTAGAAAAAAGTTTCGTAAATATTTGGTTATTTGGAAAAAATGTCATATATTTGTAGAGAAATTGAAAAACAAGCGGATTTGGTGTAACGGTCGCACGTGTCACAATCCTGTGACAAAGAGTGGTTCAACTCCATAATCCAGCTCAAAACAAAGTGGGAACGTACAGCAAGATTTCATTCTAGCATTTTGGATAACGTAGATTTTGTTCCCTTTTTAATTTCGGGGCGGAGTCAGTCAGCAATGGACGCTTGTTTTGGGAACAAGTATGAAGCAGGGGCAGCACCTGTCACCCCGACGCATAAAACCTAGATATTGTTATGAAAAAATTAATCTTGGCAATGTTTATGGTGTTCGCCGCAAGTGCAAGTGTAAATGCGCAGTCATATGTTTATCAGGCAAGGCAATTTGCCATGAAAACAATGAATAGTTATGGAACATGGAACCCTTGGAGCGACTGGGAAAGGTCAGTTGTTAGAATTACGATAGACACTGGAATTGACGTGATTTATATACACACGGAAATGAAACAGGTATATGTAATCACCCAGGATATAGGTTCTTATGTTGATAACTATGGCGGAAAACAAAGAGCATTCTCTGTTGTTGACCAGGATGGCGATAAAGGCACTATCAGACTGAGAATTGAAAAGAACGGAAATGTGCAACTATATGTTGAGTTTTCTGATATTATATGGGTATATAGCGGTTTAATTAAATTGAATTAAGAATGTTATGATTGATGTAAACAAAAAGATAATGGAGGCGATGAAGGCACATGACAAGGTTGCCTCGGAAACTTATAAGCTGCTCAAGGCAAAGATTCTTGAATTTAAGACAGCAAAGAATGCTCGTGAATACAATGATTCTGAAGAGATTACACTAATCAACAAGATGATTTCTGACAGGGCAAATTCTGCTGAGATTTATCTTGAGAATAATAGGAAAGACCTCGCTGATGCAGAATACGCACAGATGAGAGTTCTTCAAGACTTACTTCCTGCATTACCTACATTGGAAGATATTGAGACATATCTGGCATATAATTACCCAAGAGGTATTGAAAAGAAGCAAATGGGATTAATTATCAAAGAAATTAAATCTAATTTACCTGGTGCAGATGGTAAACTGGTTGCCGATTGTGTTAAAGAAAAAATCATTTAAAACTATTTAATGTTATGGGAAAGATTTTGGATTCTGAGTTTAGGAAAGTTCTTTATAAGAACCTCATTGATGCTGGATACTCAAAAGAGGAAGCCCAGAAGATTGTTGGAAAGAAGTATTACGAGGAACTTCATAGCAATACATTGAACGAAGTGAATCAACTCCTTAGTTCAATTATGGAGGAGAGATTTGATGTTCAGATTACTCCTGGTTTCAATGAACATCTTGCTGAATTAAAGAAACTCAAGGAGATTCTTAGTTGAATATATACATGTGGGGTAGTCTAATGGTAAGATGCCAGGCCCATAACCTGGAGACAGTAAATGCTCGTGTGGGTTCGATTCCCACCCCCGCTACACTAGGGAGCTTACAGCAATTATTTTTTTTTATGTATTTTTTAAGGGTTAAACAAAAATGGTGCTCCCTTTTTTTAAGGGCCTGACTGGATTTGAACGGTAGGTTAGTTGGCATGAGGACAAGTAGTGGGCGAACACTTAAAACAGCAAAAACAATAGACGCAGAGAATACATATTCTCCCGCTTATGCTTACGCTCTTGCAGCTTAAGCTGAGTCGAGAGGTCAGGCTCTTAGGAACAGAACATCCTGACAGGAAAAGTTTTACTTGTTGTCGTATAAACAAGATGGTGGAATAGATGACCTCTGGTCAACCCCACACGCCTTACAATGGCTTATCATCGAACGAACAGGGAAACTTCGGTGAGACATTTATCCCAAAAGAAACTTGTACAATCCTTTGTTGAACACTATTTGTGACGTGGGTTCGAACCCCACCAGGTCCACTTTAAGTCGTTGATTATCAATCAGTTATAGATAAATTAGATATGTCAAGAGGAAGGGCTTATAACATTTGGAAATCCAGGTTGAAATACATTTCAAGACTCAACAAAAACCTGTATTGGTGGAGAATTGAAAATGGGGTAACGTATAATGTATTTGGCGACAAGATACCTAGATTCACACGACCAAGGAACTGGAAAGAACTTGATGGTGGTAATAGGCATGCAAAATTGCTTAAAAAGACTTGTGCATTATACAAGGATAACTGGAAAAAGGTCGAGGAACGCTTATCGAATAAAAGAATAAGAATTGAAGGTAAACGTATTAAAGGATATGAAGAAGAAATGCAACATGAAATGCCAGTTTTTTCTCAGGTGTCTTGATGCCGATGAAGGAACAAACTGTATCTATGATATAAATGAAGACAATGGTGATGAATTCCTTGAGAGGACGACATATTAGTTGTCCTTTTTATTTGGGGAGGTTTGTGTGCGCACACAGCATGTTGATTTAAGTCAAAAAAATAACCAGATTTCGAAATTAGGTTATATCTTATTTGCATATTTAAATTCAGTGAAGTATATATTATAAGAAGTTAAAAAAAAAAGAAAGGAAATATTTATGATGAAGAAGTTTGGAAGTAAGTTAATGAAGGTATTCAGCGAGACTAGCGTTTTCACACCTAGTTGTATGGTTCCCAATTCGCTGGGAAATATTAAGAAGTAATGCCTCCGAGAGTAAGTGCAAGTTGGTGTTTCCACCAACTTTTTTTAAAGAAAAATTTGTTTTTTCAAAAAATATGCTATATATTTGTACGGAAATAATAAGTAGAAAAAAAAAAAGAAAAATTAAGATGAAAAAGTTAGTATTTGTTGCTTTTGCAATGTTTGCAATGGCATTTGCATCCTGCGGTGGAAAGCAGACCTGTCCTGAGGTTGGAGCAGACACCATGGCAGTTGACACAACAGTCGTTGATTCAACATTAGTTGATACGACAAACGTTGACACCGTAGTTGCCGAATAATCGACAGAAGAAGTGTTAATTAGATAAACACCAGCATGTTTTTTACATGTCTGGTGTTTTTTTGTTTTTAGTATATTTGTTTATTTTCAAAAAAAGTCATATATTTGTACCATGAAGATAATAAAGAATAGGAATACGAAGGATTATTACGATTATCTTGAGTCAATGTATGGCATTGATGACCTTGTTGTATATGATAGGAGAGAGTATACCCCTATTAAGAACAACCCAAACCAGCCGCATAATTTGGCTGTATTGTTTTCAAATGAGAAACTTTATGATGACAGGAAGAAAAGAATGATAAGGTCATATTCCAGGGATACGTTACTAGACATGGATGGAAAATATTCTGAAAGTTACTATGTTCCAAATTACCCAAAGATGGTTTACGAAGGGGATATCAAACATTTCTGTCTTGAGGTTGGATACATGCAATATTTCTTCGAAGTGGAAAGATACCTTGATGATAATGATGAACTTGTCTTGGAGACACATTTATTAATGAAGAAAAGGGTTGATAAGAAAAATAAGTTCATGGATTGTCCGATGTCAATCTCAATGGTTGATGGAAGGCACACTGGAAATACGCTTGGTCTTCCAAGGAACCCAATACAATATAAAAACCCAATACTGAAGGACACGTGGCTGGTGAAGTTCATCCCTGCTGATGAAATGTGGAAGAATCTATATGAATATCTTTCATCGTTAAGGGATAAAGAGTTTGTTGACAACAGGACAAATGATGAACACATTGAATCAAATGGATTTGACAAAATAACAAGTTTTAGAAATATTAAATAAAAAAAAAAAGGACGTTATGAAGAAAATCTTATTAATTGTTTTGATGACATGTTTAAGTGTCATATCATGTAACACAAATGTTACAACTAATGCTGGCGGTGAATATAGTTCTGAATTCGCTGATTATGCTAAACAGTTTAATTTCTTAGAAAATATTGATACTATTAATTTAGTACAGGTTAACGCAAAAGCTTTTCAAATTATAGATGAAAATAGTTGCTTGGCAAACGAATTAAGCAATAAAGAATATGGATGGTATAACGGAAATATTGTTTATATTTTAACTGACGTGCTTCTATACGATAATCTCGTATTTAACGATAAATTCATCTTATTAGGAACATATCACTATGTTTCAATGGACACTACATTCAGAACAGTTAAAGCATATGTATCTGAACATTTTTATAAGACAAACATAGAATTTTTTGATAAAATAAAAGAAATTTGTGAAGATTAAAAGTTATGTTTAAAATTATCGCTTGTATTAATAAGAGAAACGCCATTGGTAAGGATGGCAAGTTGATGTACAACATCAAGAATGACCTTTATAATTTCGTCAGGATGACAAAATATAACGGTGTTGTGATTATGGGAAGGAAGACGTTTGAGAGCATTGGCGGCGTTCCTCTGGCTGACAGGGTTAATATCATAATGACCGAGGACGTTGACTATTCTGTTGATAGTTCGTTCGATAATGTGTATATCACCCACTCGATTGCCGAGGTGTTTAATCTCTGCGAAGCTTTCTTCTCTGACAAGGAGTTGTTTGTTATTGGTGGCGCTTCGATTTATAGACAGTTCCTTGATTCTGGAATGGTTGATGAGATGCTTCTTACAACAGTGAATGATGATTCTGAAGGTGATGCGTATTTGATAGGGATGAGTGGTATACCTATTATAAGTCGATGGCACAGACCAGTAGTTATATGAATAACGACACATCATTCTATTTTGAGGTATTAAAGAAAAGGAAATATGAAGATTGATATTAATTTAACAGCAGAAGATATAGATTTTATTCTTAAAAAGAATGGGTACACAAAAAATAACGTTACTTTATGGTCTGAGAAATACATTGGTCCGTACGATATGTTCGATGGCATGGAAGGGACGGTGAGAACAGTAGCATATCCAGAGAATAAAATTCCAGATGGTCTTTATGGTGTTGAACCTAGATTAGAGGATTTCTCTGAATACCTTATTGAAAACGTCGTGTCCAGGTTGTTTGTTTTAACTGCAATTGGGAGGAATAATAATGCTTAAATTTATTATATTATTTATAGCCATTCTGACGCTGTTTCTTTTTTGTAACTATAAGTTCAGTCAGGCTGTCAGAATAATCGCTTACAACGAAGAAGAACAGCCACAGGAGGCGATTTATGCTATGATATGTATGCTTGTAAGTGTAATATCTTGGAGTTTATATCTTGCTTTATTTTAAAAAAAAAAATGAAATATTCGGTAATGTGTGTTGGGGATGACCCGATGGGTATCATGGAGAAATATGATATGTATTTAACCACGGATACTCATATAAAATACTATTTCAGGGATTCTGGAAAATATAGGGAATCTGCAATATTGGCAACTGAGAAAATCTTAGAAAACAAGGACAAATTTAAAGATGCCCCTGGGGATTATATTGGAATCATGACAGCCAGACTTGACAGACTGAAAAACATGAGTGACCTTGATTATTATCTTGAATTGACGTATGGGATGGATTATGACAAGGATTATAACGCAATAACGGATGAGAACGATGAAGGAATGTGGGAAACCATTCGTAAACTAAATGATGGTGATACTTCCTTTTATCCGTTGAAACTTAAAGACGGAAAAGAAACCTTTTCAGCTGTGAATAAAGATATTGACTGGAAAGCTACAAACATGCCAGAAGATAAGGTTGAGCTTTATAACCTAACTTGGGATATTATTGTTGAAGGGAAGAAACCGACAAATGAAAGAGAAGAGGAATTGTTGAAGGCAATGTCTGGCAAAACGGGTTATCTTATTAGATTACAGACAAAGGATAGGTTTGTCAAATATTCCACGTCTTATTCTTGTATAGCGTTTGTTGACGAAAACGGGTGGCACGATTCTGGGACAGACTTCGCTGGAGACCATACAGAATGGACGATAAATTTTTACGACAGGTTTATCAAGAATTTACCTCCAGATGCGAAGATTACCATATTTGAATGTACCATATGAGAAAGTTGTTTACGCTTACGTTATTCTTATTCTTATTCGCTTCTTGTGACTATTATTATTATGATGAGCCACATGACGATTACCATGAATATAGACGGTCAGGAGAAGACTGTTTCTATGCAGACAGGCTTATAGGAACATGGCAATGCTGTTATCCAATGTATGTCGGAGGAATGGAATTCAAACAGATAAGATTCATGAGAAACGGATATGCGGATATTACAATGTCCTATGCAAAAGAAGTCGATTGGTTCACCTATACGTATTCATATACCTATTATGGCAATACCATACGGTTTTCAAGGGATGGACAAACCATTTCATTTAGTATTTGGTCGTTCCTTTCTCCAGAGCTTACGGTGTATGACTCGTTTGGTAAATATGTATGGAGATATGTTAGGACGGAATAAATCTTTTATAAATTTGGTTATTTGAAGAAAAAATCATATATTTGTATTATGAAAAAGTTGTTAATATTTGTATTATTTGGTACCCTTCTCTGCGGGTGTGACAACACTAGTGACATCATTGGATTGAAGGAAGGGGATATTAGAACCACCGAAACAGAACATTATATACTGATTGAAAAATACAGTAGTTCAAACAGTTTGGGACATCAATTTTGGGATTACGTAAGAATTATTAGTAAGGATTCAATAAAAACAGAAGAAAATGAACGTTAATTACGGAGAACTTTACGGAGTGTTGCCTGGTGAGACTGATTTCAGCGGGGCAATTGCAAGGTCGCTTGAAGGTGGTAAAAAGAATCTAAGTGTCGAATTTTTAAAAATGCTTTCGGAGATACATGAGGAGAGAAGACTACGAAAACTATAAATGGTACCCGATAGTGGATGAAGGGGAATACTGGGTCGAAGAATTTCCATATGAATTTCCATATTGCCAGACAATTGTGTGGTATCACCCAGACAGTGGTGAAAGTTACGGAATTATAACCCAGTCTACAAGTTATCTTGGCTGGAGCACAATGGCAAAGCAAGGTGATTGGTATTTTATGATAATCGAAAAAAAAGTTTAATATGCGTATCAGTAAAAATAATTTAGATAAGATAGACGTAAAGCCATCAGAAAGGAAAATTCTTTCTGGCATTCTAACGGACATCGAATCATTAAATGAAATGACTGGCAGGGATTTTTATATTGACTGGCAACATTTCCATAATAAATATTCACCAGAAAGAACTGACCCATGCCCAGATTATTATGGCTTTTTCTCAATAAGAACAGAGACCTATGCCTCTACAATCGGAGATTACTATGAAGACGTTGCGTCTCTAGACGGTGCTGTTCTTGTACTAATTGATGCGTTTGCTTCCATTGGATATGACTTTGAATATTGCATTGGCGTTGGATGGTATAAACTTGTCCGTGAGATTATTTTAGCCATTGACAAGTATAATTTTGAACACCCAGGAACAGACCCATTGAAGATTACAGACGTTAAGGAGAAGTTTGGAGAACTTAGGATTAGCACAAACTATTATGTACCAGAAGTGGATGAAGTTATAGATGTCATAAAAGATAAATCACGAACCGTGTGCGAGAATTGTGGCAAAGAAGCAGAAAGTTATGAGATTAATGGGTGGTTGCACACACTTTGTAAAAACTGTAAAAATGAATTATTTAATAACTAATTTTGGAAAATTATGAATAGCACTATTGACGAATATGTTGAGCGATTGACCGAAGAGCTGGACGCAAAAGAAGAAGAGCTGTTAAAGCTGGAGGAGGAAATAAGTGACGCCAAGAATATCTTGGATAAAGACCCAGATAAAGTATGGACTTGGTTTTGTGATGCTTTCAATATTTCATATTACAATAAGAATGAGTTTTTTTCTAAACTTAATGACCTTATTGAAGATAAACTTAAAAAATCTACATATTATGAATTTAAAGGATAAACTATTGGAAATTGCTAAGGAGTATTCTAATAAGGTTTCTGAACTCCTTGGACTACCAGAAGGATACTGGGTTGCGGAGGATATTTGTGTAAACGTATGCGATTTTGGCGATACCATGTTTCTTTCTTTGGGCGACATGCAGGTTATTGTGGAGCACTATGATAAATGGCTTGAGAAATACGGTTCGAAGGATAAAATTTTGGATAGTGTTATGAACTGGTTTGATTGCCGTATAATTGAGAACAATTGTGTTAATTTATATTGTTGGTTGGATAACCCAGAATTAATGGAAGAATACAAAAAAAAGTTAAATTAATATGGATTTAGGCAATATTTTGGTTATACATCCTAATGATGAGACTACTAAGTACCTGAATAGACTTTATTCTGGTATTGAGAATTGTGTTGTCATTGATGAATCATATTCTGATGATGAGGTGGTCAAGTATTTAACGTCTAACGATTTTGACACAATTATGATGCTTGGTCATGGGTGTGATTGCGGTTTGTTCGCGCCACAAGAAATGCACGGAAAAGTGAGGCAATTCGGTAGACTAATAATATCAGATGAGCATGCTGAGCTTTTAAGGAATAAGAGGTGTATTGGTATATGGTGTAACGCAAATCAATTTGCACTTAGACACGGTATTCTTAGTGGGTTGTTTTCTGGAATGGTAATATCTGAGCTTTATGAGGCAGAAATGTGCTTTGTGTCAGTTTCAACGCAAATAGAGATGAATGAGCACAATGAGTTTTGGGCTTCTTCATTAAGGGATTGTATAGACAGATTTAATCTGAGGGATGTCCCAAATAAAATGTCTACATATATCAATGAAAGGGAGATGACCAATTTGGAGACATTTAATTTTAATTCTTTATATTGCTTCATAAGCGGAATCGAACAAGATGATTTGACAAATGATGACATATGCAAGATTTTTAATATTGATGACATAGGGGAATTTTCAGATGGTTACCATACTTTTAATAGCTTATATCACCAGAGACTTGTATTATTTGCTGCTCTTGTAAAGGCTTATAAGGATAAATCATGGAAATCTTTAAGGCACGAAGATGGAGAAGAATGTTTCGGAGGAGGCTGGTTTATTGTCGGGATAGATACACCAGAAGGTTCCTATACGTACCACTACGAAACTAAGGACTGGGATTTATTTGATTGCGAGGTGCTTGATAGGGCAAAACATTGGGATGGGCACACTGACAAGGATGTAATGAGACTAATGAGTTTGTGATATGGACGGGTTTACAAGTTTAGAACAAAGCAAAATCCTTTTTGAAGTTATTGGGGATAAAGAGTCCGATATGATTTGGAGAGAAGACCCATTCTTGGGTGACTACTTCCCTCATGTTAAGGCTTACTCGAACGACATATTGTACGACGTACCAGCGTGGTCGTTTCAAGCCTTACATAAATTAATCCCCAATAATTTTATGGTATGTACTGATAAGCATGACAATGAGTTTATTGTTACATTATATGACGACCAGGGGCTTGGGGTTATTGAAAAAACGATGGATTCACCAACAGAAGCATTGTTTGAAATTATTGTAGAATTTTATAAAAAGGTGTAATATGGTAAATATTGATTTCAATAAATTCATTTCAGATTACCTGGAGTTACGGAAACAATCTGGAGATGATTGTAGCGATATTGAAAACGCATTAGGTAAGCAAGGTTTGCTTTTTAATTCTGGCAGGATTGAAAAGTTTAAAATCAAAAACGGAACCTATCATAAATGTATCAAAGACGTCTATATGGATTATGACGGTTTTCTTGCTTATAAAAAAGGAAAGACATATAAATCAGAAAATGATGATTGTATTACGGACGAAGGAGGTAATAGTTGCCATTTATGGGTAGAATATGGAGTGTATAACGAGCATTTTGTACAAACGAATTCCTCCATTAGTGATAAGACGTCTCTTTTCAAGGCTGGTGATATTATCAAGATAGTTGAAGAAAGTGATAAGTTTGAATGGATATTGATTTTCAAAGAAGTAAGGGATGGGTTTATAATTGATTATTCAGGATACTGCATCACGACCGATAATCCTTTTTTTGGTGAAGAAACAAGCGCATGGGGAAAAGTGGATGAAATTATCTATGTAGCAGGAGCAACCGACCAGGAGAAGAAGCTACTATTCGATAAAATGAAAGAGCAATCTTTAAGGTGGAATGAAAACCTCAACAGAGTAGAATCAATTGAATCAAACAATAGAGATTATACTTTAGTTGAGGAACCTCCTGTTCAAGGAAAGAAAAATCAAAAGTTTATTGATGACCTTATTCACGATTTTAAAATGAGCGGTGAGAATTTTCTTGATAAGAGGGTATCTGACATCTATAGGAAAGGAGTTGTTGATACGTTGGAAAAATTAAGAAAGGAAACGATATGAAGAAGATTCTTTTAATACTAACAGTGATGTTAATATCTGGTTGTGGTGATAATTCTATTCAAAACCCTTCTAGGTATAGTGGGTGTGTAGTTACGGACAAGCAATACTTTTTTGGCAAACACAGTGTTCAAGTGAAACTAGCCCCAATATATAAATTATACAAAAACAAAGGTAAGGATTATGTTTGGTTTCATACAGTGAAATATGAATATGATAAATTAAATATAGGAGACACAATACAATGACAGAGAAATATATCAAGGACGCAATTTGCTGGTTCCAAAAGCTAAATTCATGGATAAGAGTTTCCGACATAAACCTAATAAAAGATAAAGATGGGGATTATTATTCAAACCCGACAATGGTGCATATGCATACAGTATATCCATATGAGGATTGGATGGAAGAATATATTGGTACTGACAGGGATATTAAAGAAGATGGAAGAATGAAATTAGAGAATGTTCTAACTAGTATTGAAAAAAACTATCTCTCTGGTATTGCATCAGATTTGTTGACAGGAAATTACCTATTGGGTAGAAAAAGGGCAGATGAGCAAATGTCATTAATGAAAGAATTCTGTTCTTCTTTAAGTCAAGCTGAGTCTGGAAATAAACTATCAAGGAGACAAGTTGGTTTGATACTAGAAATGTCAAAAATGTTTTATGGTGGTATTGAAGACATGTGTGAACAACTGAACGCCAATACAGAAAAGATTAAAGATGCGGTATTAAATTAGAGTTTATTAATATAATATATCACGGAATTATGTTGAAGATTTCAGATAATCAGAAGCTCCTTTCTTTTTGCAATAAGATATTGTTTTACAACACAATATTAGAATCGGACGAATCTAGGTATCTTTTCCTGGCATCTCTCATAAGCGCTGACACACTTGTTGATGAAGAATCTTGTCACGAAACTATTGAGACTGTTGATTTTATAGAAAAAAACTTAGGTTTGTTTATTTTAAGTGATGAAGTAATTGAAGAGACAAAGAAGTATTTGAAGAAGTCTATGGATATCGCGGTTGCAGAATTAGAGGGTTTTAAAAGGAATAATAAAAATGGTTGAATTTGTTTCATATGATGGAAAGTGGCCTTGTTTATGCCACGGGACACTAATAATTAAGGTTAATGGGAAGTCATATTCGTTCAAGGAGGCTATGATTTCTGGTGGCTGTATTATGGGTGGTTCTTCAACTAATTGGGACATGTGGTCTGAAACGGGACCTTGGGAAATAGATTTAGGAGAACACCCAGAACTTGAACCTTACAAGGAAGAGATTACAAGAGTTGTTAATGAGAACGTTGAACTGGGTTGCTGTGGAGGTTGTATTTAAAATAGGATAATATGGCAGGAATTGATTTTGAAACGGCTGGATTTTTTGGAGAAATGGCATCCATGAGGATGGACATCCAGGAATATGAGGACTGGTGTAGAAAATATGAAAGTTTCAGACATAATTATCCACAATGGATAACTAAATCTGGAACTGGAATATCAATCTGCGACATGGATGACAATCATCTTAATAATACTATTAATCTAATCCACAGAAAAGATAGTGATAACACCTGGTTGAAAGTACTTAACCAGGAAAAAACTTACAGGAGTTTGAAGAAAGAAATTGTGTCATTAAAGAATAGTTTGGTAAAGTATGAAGAAATCGCCGATAAAGTCTTCTAAAATGTCCTTCAAAGAATTCATAGAAAATCATGCAAGAGTTCTACCAGAAGGTGAACACATAGAATTAACCCCATTCCAACACGCTTTTATTGATTTCATTGAGAAGAACAAAGGAAAAAAGATAATATGGTTGAGAGGTAGAAGCGGAGGGGTAGACTACATCAGTAAACTATACAAAGAATATGTGAGTCAAAATAATGAATGATTTATTTGGCTATTTCAGAAAAATATCATATATTTGTATTGGTATTAATAAACACGTGAAAGGTATGAAAAATTATTATTTAATAATAACCAAAACATCAAATGGAAACATTGAAGTAAATTCATCTGACGGTGTATTTAGTTCTTTTGCCGCAAGGAACGATAAAGTGGCGTTCCAAGCTTACTGCGAAGAAAAGGCACACGAGTGGTTAACAAGTGATTTGGGAAACTATGATGGTTGGAACAAGAAGCAAAGAAAAGAGGTTGCTGAGAAGTGGCTTGCTGCCAAAGACCTTTCCGAAGGAAACTACGAATATTATTTCAACTTAGGTAGTGTTGAGGATGCGTTCCGTGAAGAGGTTGCTTCTTTGGCGAAGAGTATGGGGATAAAGGATTATAAATTAACATTGTAAAGTATGGCTGCAATTGATAAAATTTGCGTTAATTCGTATTACGATTACGATGAATTAAGGAGATGGGCAATTGTTTACTATCCAGAGTTGCTATTCTATTTCTACGACATTAGCATTACCCCAAAGCAATGGGAGGAAAATCGTAAATATTATGTAAAAGGTTCGATGGAAATAGCAAAAAGAGATTATAAAAAATTAGGGGACTTTAGTTGTGTTCCTGAAGCAGAGTACAATTTAAAATCATATTATCTGAAAAGTGTCAATTATATATGCACGGCAAGACAAGCCACCGAAGAAGTTAAATATATTATAGAGGCATATGGTAGAACCAAAGAAGATTGGGAAGAAAGATACGAAGCCCCCATAACAAACACACCATTTTCTGTTGATAGGAAATTGCTGTGGATTTGTCCAATTCCATTTGTAAGGAAATACCTTGAAGAGACTTGTGGTTATAAAACAAGATGGTATCATAAGCTATTCTGGAGAGGTAAAAAACATTTTTGTTTATAAAATTTAAACAAATGAATAAAAATGAAAAAGTTTAAAATTTTCTTCAAGCATCTTAAAACGATTTTAATCCATAAATTCTGGGTGTTTTACTATTGCTGCAAACTAGGTATTGTTTGGCAAGGCATTACACATGACCTTAGCAAATTCTCGTTGGTCGAGTTCAAGGAAAGTATCAGGTTCTTTCAGGGAGGCAAGGCTTCACCGATTCCAGCAGCAAAGAAGGAGCAGGGATATTCACTTGCATGGCAACATCACAAGGGAAGGAACCCTCACCATTACGAATACTGGACGGATAATTACGATTCTGGGACGACATATATCAAAATGCCTTACAAATATGTCCTTGAACTTGTAGCCGACTACCTTGCAGCTGGAAAGACCTATAACGGTAAAAACTTCACCGTCAAGCAAGAGATTGAATGGTGGAATGGTTGCAAGGACGGCAAGGCTATAAATAACGAGACGAAGCTTCTCATTACCTATATCTTTGAGGTTATCGACGAGGAAGGGTTCCGTGCTGTAAGAAAGATGCGGAGTGATTTGGAAGAGATATACCACTCAAACTGTGTTCGGTATCTGTTTTAAAAATTAAATTGTATGAATGCAACACAATTATATTCGTTATATCTCAGCATACCACTTTCGAGACCTGGTAGGTTGACAAGGATTTATCCAAAGTATGTGGTAATAACTGGAAGGTCTATTATGGCACCTTCCCCGCATAGATACTTTTCTTTTTCTGAGTTTGTTGATAAATTGGAGACAGACCCAGAGTTTAGAGATTTCTTGTTAAAAGTAGAATAAATATGGAGTTAAGAGAATTTAGGGGATATGTGAACGGGAAATTGGAATATACATTCCCTTGGCATTGGGTCGAGGACATCAGACCTTGCGGAAAAGGAATGTTGGTAACTTACGATGATGAAACACAATATGATACAGAGACAGAAGAGATTGCGTTTACTGAAATTTATGTTGATTACATTGACGTAAAATAATATGAGAACTGAATTTATACTTTGTTCGGCAATTAGGAGAAAAGAACCGAAGGAATGCACAAAGCATTATCATGACAATGATATCTATGGAATAGAACTTGGCTACAGACACTGTGATATATTTGCCAGGTTTGAGGGAGAAGTTTCTACAGACCCAAACGACCAAGGTTTCTATACGTCTCGTGGCAGGTTTGTTGATAGGCATGAAGCGTTCTTCATAGCCTACCATGCGAATCAAATACCTATTTCCCTGTATGACGACAGAGGAAACGATGCAAAATTGTTTAGTGAAGATTTATATTAAAATGTCAAAATTATGAATAATACTGAATTAGCTTTAGTTAACAACGTGTCTGAAATAATAAACAGTGTTGAAGAATATATTTCATCTAATGAAGATTGGGTGTTTTATTTTCTTAACCCGATTATAGAAAGTGGCACTAACAAACCATTGGAAGATTGTGTTAAGGAGCACCCAAACGATTGGAATGATTATGTTACCTTCACGGTTATTAACTTGTCAAATTCATTTGTGCAAATCTCAATTAACATTGATGATAATTCAGATGACGGCATAGAGCTCAAACGTTACATCCATATTCTAACTTTTGAAGATACTGTTTCACGTAACAAAAAACTATTTGACGGTAAGTTTAAGGAGTTGAAAATGGAAAATATAAAGGAAAGTATTATGCGGATTAAACAGTTGCTTTCCGAAAAAGAAAAAGAACTTAGCGAACTTGAAAAGGAGGAATGAATATGAACACTATACATGCAAAATTTGTCCTTTGGAGTAGGAAGTCAAACATGATAAGGACATATCAGACAGAACCATCATTTCATCCACTTTATGACCATTTATTAGAGGACGTTACAATTACTTTTAATGAAAACGGAATCGTTACAATGGAAGGAGATGAAATATTATATAACATATCATTTCATGATGAGAGTCCAGAACATTTTGATTATAAGATACATCCTTCATATATTGAAAAAACACGTTTCAGGAAAAAGGATGTTGTACGAGCTGGATGGCATCGGAAATTAGATAAAGAACATAAGAAAATTATACTTAACAAGTATACAATCATTCATTGAGTCATAATATTAAAAAAAAAAAGCAAATTCATGAAAAGGAAAGTTAAGAACACAACACTGGTGATTACAGACCCTTGTTACATTAAGAACTCGCTTACGGCAACAATGTATATTGATAAACCAACCATTTATGGGGACTGGTCTTGCTTTTGCTACATTGGTGATAAAGAAAAGGCAACCGAAATCTCAAAAGAGTGGAATGATATGTATTACAAATTCTTTCACGACTACAATTTTGGTGGTTTAAATGAAACGGAGAAAGAAAAAATCTATGAGGAATACAAGGAGAAGAAAAAAGAATTTAAGGAAAAAAACACTTATGGTGAATTTTGTTCTGATAGCGGCAGTGTAGCGGTCTATGACTACGATACCCTTGATGAAAAAGACCAAGAATGGATTAAAACACATGAATGGTGCGCCTGTATTATTCCTGATTACAGTGGAGAATTTGAATATGTGATTGAAACCGATGATGATGGTTGTAAATCAGCCCATATTGTTGGTGATAACTTTTTTACCAGTCAAAGTGGATTCTAAAAAGAAAATAATAGAAAAATACTAAATTTAAAACTATGGTTGAAGAATTAAGAAAAAGTCTTATTGTTTTGAAAGACGCCTTAGATGGTGTCATTAATGCTCTCGACTATTACGACGAGAAGTTGGAATATGATGGTGATTTTGAAGAGATTCATGAAACACCGATGTGCGAACCAGATAACGTGTTTGATGATGAAAATAGGTTCTACATTGTAACACCTTGTGACCCAAATCGTGGAGATGAGTTTGATTATTATCTAACCAACAAAAATGAAATCGCAGTTTTCACCAAAGGTGGTCATGATAACGTAACGTTTGCAAGTTCTCAGATTGTCAACGTTCCAGATGGGTGCGATGTTAAAAAGATTTATCATGTATTTGAAAACGGAAATCTTGTTGTGATTATTCCAAAAACCAAGAATGTTGAATTTCCGCTTTTAAAAAAGCACAGACCAACGGATTTTAATTATCTTCACCAGAAGAGAGATAAGAGAGGTCGCTTTATTTCCATGAGATAAAACAAAAAAAATGAGACTAATATTTGGTAGTCTCATTTTTTTTTCATATATTTGTATAAAGATTGTCACATTTAAAAATAAAAATCATGAACAGTATTGAATACGAAATTAACGACCATTGTTTCATTCATAACAATGAAGAATATGATTGTAGTTTTGCCATTGAACATGATATTAAACTTATCATTCAAGAGGCTGAAACTTCTCATAAAGATACTTTTGATGAACTTTATGATAGAGATTCGTTGAAACCGAACAAAATAAGGTTGTTTGTGGATAAGGAAGAAAACCCAATTTATGGTATGATTATATATACCATAGATTATAGAGAGTCGAACACAAGCAGATATGCCTGCGGAAATTATTACCCTGTCTGGAGAAAGCAATTAATGCAACACCCATTTCAAGGGAGTATTTGTTGGTAACTTGTTAAACAATTAAAAAAGAAATAATATGATTTGGATAGGTATAGTGTTTTTATTTGTGGGCGTTTTTATCAATTTTACTGTTAGTGAGGAACATCCAGGAATTTATCTTGGAACATTTTTAGCATGCGTTGGTGCAGTATTAACTACAATGAGTTATTATGAAACAAATCCTTCGGCAATGGATGTGTATCAAGGTAAAACAACACTTGAAATCACATACAAAGATAATGTTGCCGTCGATAGCATTGTTGTGTTTAAAGATAAGGAGAGATAACTATGGTTAAAGAAGCATACGTTTCGTTTGAGGTAGCAAAGCTACTCAAAGAGAAAGGATTTGATGAAGAAGAAAGATACTACGAAATTGGTGAAGCATCTTATGAATGGGTTGGAGAAAGAGGTGATACTGAATTTCGTTTAGGTGCTGAATGGGCTGATAAACACCCAAGAAAAGACTTAGTTGAAATTAATAAAATATATATTTGGTTATCTGATTTTTTGGATAAACATTATATTGAAGATAGAAGTAAAGCAGAAGAAATAAATGCTGACTTAGTTTTAAAAAGTTTTCTTAAAGCAGCAAAAGGAGAATAAGTTATGAAAGGATATACTGATTTAGAACAGTCGAAGAAACTGGCAGAGATACTGCCAATAGAAAGTGCGGACCAAACTTGGGAACGTATTGCAATAGCAGGTGCTAATCTTGCTGTACCAGATGAATTACAATATAAACATAATGGTGATATGCCATTTAGTTATTATAGTGGTATTGGTGTTCCTTGTTGGTCGCTTGCTGCGTTATTTGATGTAATTCCACAGGAAATATTTGATGGTGAATATGTTATCAATATTACAGAGGGAATAGATAATAGATGGGTATTAACCTATGACCATTACGAGAATAGAAACCATTCATATTATGGACTTTCCACTGGTGCTGATAATCTTATAGATGCCTGTTATGAAATGATTATTAAACTTCACGAACAAAAGATGTTGTAATATTATAATGGCCCACTATCCTATTCCAAGTATGACCTCTTAGGTAGAGCTTACGGTGTGCTGATAAAGACGCTTGGTAAAACAGCACTGGGTCATTTTTTTAAATCTCACGAACTTAAAATGTTGTGATTATGGATTACGAAAAAGAATATAAGAATAGATTAGATGCTGCAAGATACTGGCACGATGTGTCAGAAGGAGACATCCCTCTCGTGTTAGAAGAAATCTTCTCCGAACTTCGTGAGGACGAGGATGAAATAATAAAAGAGGAACTTATTAATTATCTTAAATTTAGATGTAATAGCACTACACTAAGTGGAGAAGAGAGAGCATGTAATAAGTGGATTGATTGGCTTGA